>Ga0302116_1002094_pt1 | contig 11826 bp, 19 predicted proteins | sample AG5_SCM_MG_FD_203124 | JGI IMG/M metagenome (GOLD analysis project Ga0302116, IMG submission 203124) | Marine microbial communities from Western Arctic Ocean, Canada - AG5_SCM | ecosystem: Environmental > Aquatic > Marine > Oceanic | place: Canada: Western Arctic Ocean | collected 2017-10-01 | reverse complement strand
TTTTGTTGTGGTTGTTGTTGCTGTTGTTGTTGTTGTTGCTTCTGCTGCTGCTGCTGCTGCTGCTGCTGCTTCTGCTGCTGCTGCTGCTGCTGCTGCTGCTGCTGTCGCTGCTGCTGCTGTCGGGGAGGACGGCCAGGGCGGTCAGGGCGGTTCTGGTTCAGCTGCTCTCGTGTGATGGGCTTGAAGGGATTCCAAGGAATTCGTTCCGGTTGTTGTTTTTGGCTGGCTGAAAGAAGGGTCAAGGGGACGACAAGCAGGAGCAAAAGGAGGGAAGAATGCATTTATGCGACTATATGACGAGCACAATAAAGGGAGATATGAACTTGGATTTGATTTTGAATTTTCCGCCTTAAACTCATAATCTCTTTGTTTATCATTGTGCCAAAATTTGGTTAGCAGGCACTTAGGACTATTTGGTAGTGTGATTTAATTTGACTCATATTAACGAGATCAATCCCAAACGTAAGGTTGACCATGACCCACTCATTTGTAACTATCAAGCTAACCCCGTCGAATCCATAAATCATTCTGACCTCAGCTTTTTGTTCACTCAAATTTCCGTCCACATTCCTCCACACCTCCACACCCCCCACCCCCGCAACCACCACTGCGCAGCTTAGCTTAAATGCGCCAAACTATCCACCCTTTCACCCAAGCCCAAACCACAGATCGTTTTGAATGTTTGCTCACAATTGAGCAGTCTTCCTACAATGTTTCTGACTATCTTGGCCTCCTCACCCCCACCCCCACTCCCAAATCCGTACCCGCACCCGCACCTGCACTCGTCCAAACAGTAATGACCCACCGTTGGCGCTCCAAGATTGTCGAGTGGGCATATCAGATTGTGGACCATTACTCTTACTCACGAGAACTAGTTGAAGTGACCCTCTCTCTTCTCGATCGGTACCTCTGTACCTCCTTAGCAACGAAGCACACCTTCCAGCTCGCGGCAATGACCTGTCTGTACATTGCGCTCAAGACCCACGCGCCCAATGGGACGAGCATGTCGGTTGAAAGTCTGCTTACACTAGGTGAGTGAGAGAACGAACCTTTCGCTTGCTTTGTATTTGTAATCCTAACCCGCTCCTAACCCGCTCTTTCGCTCAAACCCAGCCCGGGGGTTCTTCGGGGCTGAGGATGTCATAAGGATGGAAAATGAGATCCTCATGGGTTTGAACTGGCACGTTTTTCCGGTAACTTGCCTGACTTGGATTGAGCACATGGTTCATTTGATCCCTCCATTTGAGGCTGAGGGTGAGGCTGAGGGTGAGGCTGAGGCTGGTGATGGGGGAGCTACTCGAAAGGTGAATTTTTAAACATATATGTTTATGGTGTTGCTGTTTGTGAATGTTCCACATTAACAACTCTCACACCTCTCACAAACATCCAACATTATCCACACCACACACCTGCACAGATCCTCGGCAATGCACGCTACGTGTCGGAGCTGTGCGTATCGTCCTACCCCCTATCCCTAGTTCCTTGCTCCACCCGAGCCCTCTCCGCAGTGATCCTCGCTGCCCGGCCACAGCTCTCCTCCTCGACCCTTAACTCGTTCCTGTCGAGGGTGGCAGCCGCCACGAAGATCGACGTCACCTCCTTTGCGGTGACCAGCACGATGAGCATGATGGAGAACTTTGTGGAGGGAGGAGCGGCGGGGGGGCTGCTGACGAAAATGGAGGCTGAGGAGGGCACGTCCTTGGGGGAGGACAGCCCAACCAGCGTGGTGCAGAACGCCATGAGTTTGGCCAGTTTAAACGGGCTTAATAAGGCGGCAAAGAGGGAGGGCAAAAACAAGAAATCTCGTTACGAGTGAACTAATGAAACCAATGAATGAGGAATAAATTGTTCAAGTGGGCTGGTTATGGCGGGTCAGAAGAATGGAATATTAATTCAACATTACTTCAGTTAATGATTTCAATCAATCTTTGATATTTATTGTAATACAGTTATTGCTATGCTATAGCATAATGATTCGAAAAACATTAAAAAATGATTTTATTCATTGGTTATCATGCGCGTTCTCGGCGTCAATGTCGTCGTCGTAATCCAGAGCAGAAACCCCCCTCCTAGTTGCATTCCCAACCTTGCTTCGAGCCTGATCGTTTGCATATTTCGCGACGTGCTTCAGGTACTTATTTTTGTCTGGTAAGGTGCTGTGCACATAGTCGAGAGCTGATACCCTAAGCAGCCACGAATGATAATTCTCCCAAAGCCCCATCTCGCCTGATCTCGGAACATTAAAACCTCTGTAATGCTCCAACACGTACAGCCGCCACGCATAGGGGAAAAGTGCAACATCAACAAAACCGAGTGTTCCACGACCACCCCAAAACCCCTCGTTTTCCAGCTCACTTGCAAAGACTCGAAGTCCTGCCACCAATTTGTCAAACGCCGCAGCTCGCTCCTCCAGATCAGTCCGAACCAGAACAGCGTAGTAGTTAGAGGTTACTTGTTTGTTCACATTCATGGCAGCAACACGCTCCCTAGCAGCATGCCAAGGATTTCGTGAGAGGAGGGTGGGATAAGCTCCTCCACCAATCTCGTCTGCAAACTCAACGCAAACAAGAGACTCGGTTACCACATCCTTTTTATCGTGGCTTTGAATTGTTGGGATCATACCGAGCGGGTTCGCTGAAAGCAATGCTGGGGATTTGTGATGATAAAACCAATCCTTTCTTTCCTTTGCATCAAACTCCTCATCGCCAGTTGGTTTTTGCTTCTCCCAGCCCAACGCTTCCACCCATTCGTACTCAATGTGGTGGTGCTCCAGTGCGATCGTAGCTCTGTGCGCAAACGGACAGAACCAAGACGAGAAGTAGGTTAGGGGCAAAGATTTGGAAGAAGGAAATGCACGTGAGAACGAATTCGCTCGATTCGACTCCGCTCGAACCGACTTCGACTTCGATTTCACTGCTGTGGTAAGGAGGCGATGTTTGCAAAGAGAAAACATAATGAAATTTTTTTTCTCCACATTTTGTTTTCATCCATTTCACATAATGGATTCTACTCTAGTCTTTTTGTGCGTACTAGCCACCGTCCTCTCGAAGGGCTTTGCTGTCGTGTGTGAAGATGACCCAACTTGGACCGACTCAGACGGTTTTTCTTGTGCAGATTATGTTGGCTACGACTGTGATCTATATCCGGAAGCAAAAGAAGCATGTTTACTGACCTGTAACATCTGTGAGATTGACCCGGAACCCTCCCCAACTCCAACCGCAACAACGTCAACAACCTAGACAACGTCAACAACCTCGGCAACAACAACCTCGACATCCACATCCAGTGGTCGGCCTCTCAGACCAGTCAACAGTTGGAGTTCTTCTGGAACTTCGAACTTTGGAGTTCCGTGCCTGCTCTCTTTTCTCCTCTCTCTCTCTCTCCTTCTCCTTCTCCTTCTCCCCTAACCTGCATTGAATAAATTGCCCAGAATGATCCAATTGTTTATTTTTTCCATCAAAAGCATATCTATTATTTTCTCTACAAAATTCTTGTTGTTTTTTTCTTGTCCCCATTCTTCTTCGCCTCCAGCCACTTCTCGCTCAAGCAGCTCTCCAAAATTTCTCCTTTTTGCAATTCCCAGTTCACCTTGTTTCGAAAGAAGTGCGCTACCTTCTCTCCGGGTGGGTTGTGCATAACGATGCTCTCCTCCAAGCTCTGTTTCATGTGGTGGTTCAGGTGTAGTCCAAGCTGTTTTGGGGGGGGGGGGGTTAGTGATTAGTTTGAGGCTCCGCCACTTCCACTCCACCCACTCACTCACTCACGCTCCACCCACTCACTCACTCACTCACCTTCTTAATCTCGTTTTGCCCCAGCGTGTACAGTTCCACGTTGGTGCAAGACACAACACTCACGGGGGAGTACTCCGTTGGGTCAAGGACGGACAGCTCCCCGAAGAACTGCCCACTCCCCAATACTCCGACCGTGAAGTTGTGGGTACCCTCGCTGTGAACGTTACCCTCCTCTGCATGTTCATGTTCATGTTCATTTTCGTGTCCCCCCTCGTCGTCCTGCCTTCCGGAAAACGTGATGGGTTTCTTCTTTTCCATTATGTCTCTCCAATTACGTTGTATGACCCAGATCCCGGGCGCGTCGTTCCTCAAGAATTCCTTCTTCGGTTTCGGGGGGTGTCTCCGACTCGTATTCGCATTCGCATTCGCATTCGCATTAGAAATATTCGATGCTGGCGACGCATAGGTCGAGTTCGACTTGAACGAAATTGATTTTTTGTTGTTTTTTGAGGCTGCCAGTTTCTTCTTCTTCTTCTCATCCTTCAAAAAGCACAGCTTCAGCGGCGTCTCCTTCATCACCTTAACCATGCCCTTTTTGATCAAGCACAGCTCGGTGCTGGAATCCCCCCGGTGCGTGATTGCCGTTTTGGCATCATACCTTTTGATCTCCATTCGCTTCACGATCTTTTCTAGCTGGTCAGTGTTGAATTCGTGAAAGGCTGGACAACGGCGGACCATCGCTAGCTTCTGCTGCCTCAAGAACACCTCATGCTCCTCCTCAATAGCTAGGAAGTCGTCACACGTGATGATCAAAAGGAGGGAGTCCTGGGTGCATTTTGCGTTTGCGCCTCGGCGACCCCCCACGGTTTTCAGCGCCGTTTCGCCAAAAGTGTCGCCCTTGTGCAACAATTTCAGAGTTTTCTCTGACAATCCCCCGGAATCGTTGGATTTACTGCTGCGCCGCAAAAAATAGTTGAGTAGGTTAGTTCAGTAGTGGATGTAGCCATGAATAGTAATTTCGCACGGAGTTTGGCTCACCTGGATACGGAGCCGGAGCCGGAGCCGGAGCCACCGGAGAATTCTTGGGATTTCGTTGTTCCTGCAAGGTGGATGGTGATGGAGACGGCGCCCTCGTACAAGACATAAAACACGTCGCCAAGATCTCCCTTGTGGAAAATGTACGTGTCCTTCTTGTACGTTCTGAGCTCAACTTTCTTGCACAGATGAACCAACGCGTCCAAGTCGTCCTCCATAAGAGAGAAAAAGTCAAAGTGCACAATGCTTGAGGCTACTTTTTCGGCCTCGAGTTTGCTACGGTCTTTTGGCTCCTTCTCTAGGATTTGGACAACGCTGTCCTTTACCGTTTCCTCTGTCAGGGCTGACGTAGAGGCGACGCCGAAAGAGTTAGAGGAGCCTCCGACCAGCACGTTCATGTTTGGGGCCGAGTATTTGTGGGTGTGATTGCCGTTTTGGGTGTTGTTGTGTTTGTTTCGATTTGTGTCAGGCGAATTGCTGTTGTTGTGTGTGTCTCCAGCAGTCTGCCCGTCTTCAAACAGGTTATTCGTGACGTTTCCCCTTGGATCAATTTCCCGGACAGGTGACAAGGGTTGCACTGAATTGGCAAGACGGAGAGTCTTCATTGTGGCGCGAACGGCCGCCGAATCAGAAAGTTTGGGAGGAACGAGCGAGGCTAGCTTCTTCTTTTCGGCTGCCATTTGGTCTTCAATCTTCCGCACCACCTTTATGTCGCTCCAACTCTGCGCCGAGCGAAGAAGGTGCGAAAAAGAATTGAGGGAAGGGAATAATGTTGGTTAAGTAGTGGCTCACATATATTTCTCGTCTTCCTCAAGGCTCGCTCGCTTCGCTCACTCACCTCCAAATATCGATTCATTTTCCTCCTCAACAACGCTCGGTTCTTGTACAAGTTCGGATTCTTCAATCCCTCCGTGCTCATCTTTGTATCAAAAGATATAGCTGCGTTTAAGTCGTTCAGTGCGCTTTCCGTGTCGCCGTTTCCGTAGTGCAGGAGACTGAGAAATGGAAATGTTAGTTGCGTCCATTGCGAACCTTAGCGTAGCGAGGGAGCTGCGTCCATCAGCCGAGCGCAGCGCAGCGGAGGAGGAGGGTTTCGGGGGTCTCGGGGTCTCCCCCGACACAATTGTGTTTGGTGTTGCTGGCTCGCTTCGCTTCGCTGCCTCACTCACTCACTCACTCACTCACCTCCTGTTGAAGTAGGCCGCCACACAATGGTGCTTGTGGGCCTTGAATATATCAATGCACGTGCTGTAATCCCGAATTGCGCGCTCCGTGTTGTTACATACTTCGTACGCGTAGCCTCGGTTGAAGTACACATTGCCCAGACTTATTGTCCGCCCTTCGCTGCTGTCGCTGTACCTGATCTGGTTGCTACTCAAAACGATCTGATTCACAAAGTATTGGTACGGCCTGTGCGTTATGCCACGGGCGGAAAGCATCCCCTCGTGCGTGGGCTGGATTTCCATAGACTTTTCCACCAGCAGGTTGGACAAGGGGTGCCTAGCTTGGCTCGACTTGGTGAGTTGGGTGGCCACAAAATCTATCTCATGAGCTTTCTCGGAGTCGTCCAATGTAGCAGCTGATGAGGTTTGATTTTGGTGTTGCCGGCGTAAAGTCGCGCCTTTCGAGTTCTTGGTATTTTTTCTATTCGATTTGGAGGAGGAGAAGTTGAGGAGCTTGGCTTGTTCGACATCCTTTGAGAGGGAATAAACTTGGGCTGAAGTTAGTTGCTTTAGTTTAAATGTTGTTGTGGCCGCATAACCTGGTGTGTTGTTGTTGCGGGATGATCGTGAAGATTGTGCAGTTGTACGCATTATTTGTGTTCTTGTGTGTTGTTATCTTGTGGAAATTTTGATTTTAGATTTTATAAAAAAAATTGTCGTTGACTGGAGCACGAGTTCTTTTATTGCAAAACTGACCATGATAGTCCGATAGCACGGCGAAGTTGCACACTTTTAAAACACTATCACGAATGATTTCTCCTCGACAAGGAAGTTTGGCTCGACTTTTTGGGTCGATTCCCTTATATAGTCAAGGTTTTCGGCTTTTCAGCTCTTGGGACTCCTCCCATGACAACAGTGACAACAGCAGAAATTCAAGCAGACGCTTGTTCAGCAGTCAAGATGAGGTTAGGAAGAAAAATAATCAGATAATGGGCGTCCACTATCTGCAGCGGCAGGAAATTTCGAAATTGTGGGTGCCACCGAAATTGAAAAAAAAGAAAATGGAACTAAAAAAAGATGGCATTTTCGACGGAGAGGAAGTGAACCGAATCACCACAACTAGGGGAGAGCACGTGGATAGCAACGACAAGGTTGATGAGGCTGCAGAAGATATAACTCTCAAGGGTGCGGTCATGAATGCTGTTTTGGCATCAAGTAAATTTTCCGTGGGATTGCTCGCAAACTCCCCCGCAATGATCTCTGATGCCGCGCATTCTTTCGCGGATATTGTTACTGATGCTGTAACGATTGTATCGTACAAGATTTCCCGTCGCGACGCCGACTTCGAGTTCGCGTACGGATACGGAAAAGTTGAGAGGTGAGCAAAGCAAAGCGACCTGCGAGCGAAGCGAGCTAGCCTTGTGACAGGAGCGTGTGAAGCTGTGAACGAAGCGAGCCAGAAACATCGTACACTAGACTAGTTGGGACTAGCCCGCCTCGAGGCTCGCTTGCCAGCAACACCATACACTAGTTGGGACTAGGCCGCCTCGAGGCTCGGGGGGGGGGTGGAAGACGAAAATCGGAGCCACCACCTTAACTTAACACAATATTCCATTCAATTCTTTTGGAATCGCTTGTTTCGCGTGTGAATGCTCGCTGCAGTCTCGGCGCAGTGTTCGTCGGGGGGGTTTTGGTCTTGACCGGAATCGGAGTGGGCTACCATTCTGTCGATTCTCTTTTGAGCATGTCGCAGTCGGCAGCGGCAGCGTCACCGCCTCCAACCTTAAACTTGACAATCGAGACACTCGAGGCAACGCTACACCCAAAATACGCAGCCGCGATGGCCGTTGTCAGTATGCTCGGGAAAGAGTGGATGTACAGGGCCACTTACGAAGTTGGGGAGCTGAGCAATTCAACCGTTCTGAAGGCGAACGCGTACCACCACAGGTGAGTGCGCGGGCGGGCGGGCGGGCGAGCGATGAAGCGCACACCAAACTAAACTGAACTAAACTATTAAACTTCTTTGCTCGCTCGGCGCAGGAGCGACGCGCTGAGTTCAGCGGTGGCGCTCGCTGGAATTTCGGGAGGGATCCTGTTGGGGATGGATTGGTTGGATCCGGTGGCTGGTTTGTTTGTTGCTGGGCTGGTGGCGAAAAGTGGGTTTGACGTCGTGGAAGAGGTGAGCGAGTGAAGTGAAGTGAAGTGAAGTGAGCGGAAACAGAGCGAGAATTAAAACTATTCATATTATGCGCCTCGCTTCCTTCGCTCGGCGCCGGCACAGCCCTTGCACGAGCTGCTGGATAAAACAGTGGCGCTTGACACGATTGAGCTGATCAGGAACGTGGCCCAAGGCATTCCTGGAGTGAGTTTGTATGGAACGAACGCAATCAGGGCGCGGAAGACGGGCCCACACATTTTGGTGGATATCAAAATCACTGTGGACGGAAACTTGAGCGCGAGCAGCGCGCATCAGTTGGGGGAGCACACGAGGTTGGCGGTGATGAAGGAGGTGCCGTTGTGCAAGGAGGTGCGCGTTCACGTTGACCCGTCACTTCGGCAAGAATTCGATTCAGTTAACGACGTGCTGCTCGACCCACCATCCGTCGTGGAGACGAAAATTCGATCCACATTGCTATTCCATATCCCCGAGCTGGTGGCAGTGCCACACGTGATAGTGAACTACAGGCACGACGCAAGGCTGCTGGTGAAAGTCACAATTTGCGTTGATCCAAATTACAACATCGCAGAGGCGACCGAGATTGGCCATGCGTGCAGGGCAGTTTTATTGAAAAAAAGCGACATATCGAACGTGGACGTGGCTCTTGATCTCGACTTTAGTCGGGACATGAAGTTGGAGGTAAAGGAGGCAAGTATTAAAAGTAGAGCGATGAAGAAACAAAGCTTGAGAATGGTGAAACTGGACGTTGGGGTTCAAAAATTTTAAAAGACAAACATTTTTATCTGAATTATGTTATTAATCAAATCCCAACCGCCGTAGCCAAAAAGAAACCAATTCACATCATCATCGAAACGCAACCCACCAAGCTGCAAGGCAGCAGATACATATTCTCTTGGAGGACGCAAGAAAGACCCGCACGTGTTGCAAGTTACTGCGCAATTGTTACTGTTGATGCTGTCGGTGCAGTCTGTGGTGGTGGCGCAAGACCTGCCGAGGGATTCAACATGGTTTAGATTGTCGGCGCAATCGCACACTTCACAAGAAACGGGGCAAACTGATTCCTCTTCAGGTGAACATTGGTAATCAAAATAAGCTGTGCAAGGAAAGGGAAGCATTGTTCCATCCCCAACCATGTAGAATAGCATCCGCCGAAGCTTAAACAATCGTCTATTGGTGATGTACCTGGAATTTGGTTGCAGGAATGTTTGAAGGCATACTCATTGAAAATGATCTCACTGCTGGTACGGTCAAGGAACCTGTTTTCAAAACAATCGAAGAGGATTTGGGGCTCCAATTATGTAAAAACAATCAGGTCGAACTGAGCCAGAGCACGCGATAATGTACTGCTGAGAGCATATGGTTTTTTTCGGCGGTTCTGTTCTTCTTGAAGGTTCAACTGAGGAAATGAGTTTGAATTTTTTAATAAAATTTCAAACCACCATGCTATATAGCATATCACCTCATTAAATTGTCTAGCAATATGATCATTAGGTATTACATCCTCTTTTGTGTCACATTCTCATCAACTCTCAACACGGAGGCATTCAGACCAGTCCATACAGCCTTTCGTAAATCTCCGACTCAGCTGCAAGCTCGATATGCAGTTGTTGGAGCAGGGTGGGCTGGGTGGGGTGCAGCAAAAGCTCTTTCAGAAGCCTCGCCAGACAACGAGGTGTTCTTGATAGATTCACTTTTGAATCCGACCGGCGAAACCCCTTACACCTCCGCCTCCAACAAGCCTGTGGAGGCCGGTGTTCGTGGGTTTTGGTATGACTACCCCAACATTAACAATCTTGTCAAAACTCTCAACCTCGACGAGAAAGATATTTTTACTTCCTACACCAACTCCTCCTTCTTCAGCCCGGACGGATTAGAGGCTACCGCTCCGGTGTTCCAAGATCTAAAGCTCCCGATTCCGGAGCAATTCCTTCCTTCCCCACTTCCGCAAGTCTTCGCCACGTTCAAGCTCTTTGAGCGCATTCCCATCGCAGATCGCACCACCCTCGTGGGTCTTTTGCTTGCAGTGGTTGACTGCTTGGGCTCTCCCGAAGACTCCCCAGTCCGCTCCGAGTACGACAAGATGACGGCAGCTACCTTGTTCGAAAAGTTCAAGGTGTCTCCTCGCCTCGTTGAAGACTTCATCAAGCCTACTCTTCTCGTGGGTTTATTCAAGCCTCCCGAAGAGCTCTCCGCTCTGGTGACAATGGAGCTGTTGTACTTCTACGCGTTGGCCCACAAGGAGTCGTTCGATGTGAGGTGGATTAAGAACGGCACGGTTGCCGATTCTCTGATTTTGCCAATGGCCAATCATCTTTTAGCAAACACGAATCTGAAGGTGATGGGTGGCACCCGAGTTACAAAAATCACAACCAATTCGACGCGCGTTGGTCAAATAACGTACACTGACTCCAAGGGGAAGGAGAAGCAACTGAAAAAACTTGACGGGGCGGTATTGGCGCTCGGAACCAAGGGGTTTAAATCGGTGGTGCTAAATTCTCCCGACCTGTCACAGTACCACGAGTTCAAGGCCCCCACCACGTTAGACGGAATCGACGTGATATCTCTTCGGCTCTATTTGAACAAGGAGGTCAAGCTGCGGACCCCTGCCAACGTGCTGAGCAAATTTGAAGCTCTGCGCGGAGCCGGGGGCACTTTCTTCGCCCTGTCCGAGAACCAGAAGGAGACCGAAGGGTTGTTGTGGGGTGGAGCGAAAGTTGAAGGAAGCGTTTTGGCTTGCGACCTCTACAACTCGGTGAATTGGATGGAATATAAGGACGACGAAATAGTATCCATCTTCATGAAAGATCTGTTATCGGTGGTGTTGAAGGAGGACTTCGTCGGCGTGGAACTGGTCGATAGCTGGGTTGGGAAGTACCCTGGCGCGGTCAGCTGGTTCTCGCCAGGGTCCTACGATAAACGGCCAAGACTCCATGGAAACCAGAACATCGAGAATTTAAAGTGCGCTGGCGATTGGGTTCGCATGGGAGCTGACGAGCACGGCTCCAAGGGTTTGTGTCAAGAGCGAGCGTTCGTTAGCGGTCTGACGGCTGCCAATAAGTTGATTGAAAAATCAGGATCCTCAAGTGACAAGCTTGCAGAGATCATTCCGGTACGTGATGACGAACTAATCTTCACGAAAAGTGTTGAGTTAAATAGGAAGTTGAAGGTCCCCCGTTTTTGGCTTTAAACACAATACAACAGTTTAAAATACATGGTAATATTCCTCCCCCCTTTCGTCAACCCCTCCTTTCTATCACTCCAACGTTCGATTTTAATCCGTCACGGTGAAGGGGTGGACACGGTTGTCGTCGACCCCAACATCTCTCGTGAGGAGGCCTATTATCTCCCGAACGCTTATGCTGCTTCTTCGCCTTCTCCTCGCTCCACCTTCTGCCTCGAACACATCGACCGGCAGGAAATCGTCTGGAATGAGATCTACATGAAAAAAAGACGGTTTCTCCGTGCGCCACCTCTCGATGTTCTCCTTGACCCAATCCTTGATTTCTGGGTGAATCGGTTTTGTGTAGCTAATCCTGCGGGCGAAGACCGCATCCCACCTCATGGCGTCGTTTTTGGCGTCCTTGAAGCATTGGATAGCGTACTGCGGCCCTGTCATGGTACCGAAGAACGTGTGGAGGTAGGCGAGGTCGATGGTACCGAAAAACGCAATGTTGAGCAACAACCAAACGGTGAAGCTCACCATCAAGCCGGTCTCGAT
>Ga0302116_1002091_pt1 | contig 11836 bp, 13 predicted proteins | sample AG5_SCM_MG_FD_203124 | JGI IMG/M metagenome (GOLD analysis project Ga0302116, IMG submission 203124) | Marine microbial communities from Western Arctic Ocean, Canada - AG5_SCM | ecosystem: Environmental > Aquatic > Marine > Oceanic | place: Canada: Western Arctic Ocean | collected 2017-10-01 | reverse complement strand
AGACCCAGGAGCCCATTCGAATTGTTGGTTTGTCCGCCACACTTCCAAATTACGAGGACGTTGCTTCGTTCCTTCGTGTCAAGCCCGAGACTGGGCTGTTCTTCTTCGATAACAGCTTTCGCCCAGTACCTCTCCAACAGCAGTACATCGGTGTGAGCGAAAAGAAGGCCCTGAAACGATTAACTCTAATGAATGAGATCTGCTACGAGAAAGTGCTGTTGCAGCGCGAGGACAACAACCAGGTGTTGATCTTTGTCACGTCGCGAGCCGAGACGGCCAAGACAGCCAAGGCTCTGAGGGACTTTGCAGTTTCCAACGACGAGACGGAAAAGTTTGTTCGTAGCGAAGGAGCCACAAGGGAGATTTTGAACGAGGAGCTTGACAACGTGAAAAATGCGGATTTGAAGGAGATTTTGCAGTATGGGTTTGCCATTCACCATGCCGGCCTGGCTCGCGAGGACCGTGAGCTCGTCGAGGATCTCTTCGCGGACAAGCACATCCAAGTCCTCGTGTGCACAGCCACCCTCGCTTGGGGGGTCAATTTGCCAGCCCACTCGGTCATCATCAAGGGCACTCAAATGTACAATCCCGAGAAGGGTAAATGGGTCGAACTGTCTCCCCTGGACATTATGCAGGTGAGCTTGCGGAATGTTTTAGGAATTTGAATTTTACGTTACCTGCAAACTGCTCAAAAAACCAAAACCAAGCAATCATATTCTCACACAACAAACTAAATCCCATAATTTTGCTCACAGATGCTCGGTCGCGCCGGTCGCCCGCAGTTTGACACAGAGGGGGAGGGAATCATCATCACGAACCACTCCGAACTCCAGTACTACCTGTCCTTGATGAACCTCCAGCTCCCGGTCGAATCTCAAATGATTAAATCCCTCCCGAACCATCTGAATGCCGAGATTGTTTTGGGGTCAATCACAACGGTAGACGAAGCTGTGGAGTGGCTCTCGTACACCTACCTTTATATCCGGATGAAGAAGAACCCCCAACTCTACGGCATCAACCCACTACTCGTCGACGACGACCCAGACCTGGTCAAGCGGCGCAAGGACCTAGTCCACACTGCGGCCTCCTTGCTGGAAAAGTCGCAGCTCGTCCGCTACGATAGGCGCTCGGGTTCCCTCCAGTCTACCCTCCTTGGGCGTGTCTCATCCTACTTTTACATTTCTCATCAATCAATGCAAACTTACAACAAATTCATGAAGCCGAACATGAACGACATCGAACTCTTTCGGCTATTCGCCATGAGCGGAGAATTCAGCCAAATCCACGTTCGCGAAGAGGAGAAAATTGAGCTCCAGCGGCTGGCTGGAAAGGTTCCCATCCCTGTGAAGGAGAGCATCGACGAACCGTCTGCCAAGATAAACGTGTTGCTGCAGGCTTATATTAGCAGGTTGAGCTTGGAGGGATTTGCGCTGGCCGCCGACATGGCGTTCGTTCAGCAAAGTGCCGCGAGGATCATGCGGTGCTTGTTCGAGATCGCCATGAAGAGAGGGTGGGCTGAGCTCGCCGCCTTGACGCTGGATTACAGCAAAATGATCAGCAGCAGGGTGTGGCGCAGCCAGTCGCCGCTCCGCCAGTTCAAGGGAGTGCCGGAGGTCGTTGCGAGGAAACTGGAGCGAAAGGACATCTCCTGGGACAGGTACCACGACTTGACGGCCAGCGACCTTGGGGAGCTGGTTGGTGCACCCAAGATGGGCAAGACGTTGCACAAACTGGTAAACCAATTCCCAAAGTTGCAGCTGGCGGCGACGGTCCAACCCCTTACTAGGTCGATGCTCAAGATCGAGCTTACGGTCACCCCCGATTTCGAATTCGACACCAAGGTACACGATCACGCTCAGTTGTTCTGGATAATTGTTAGCGACGTGAATGATGAGCAAATCCTCCACTCCGAGGCTTTTACCCTCAAAGCCAACGAAGCCGAGCAGGAGCACAACATCACCTTCCAAGTTCCCGTCATGGACCCACTTCCCCCTCAATACTTCGTCAAGGTTGTCAACGATCGCTGGCTCCATTCCGAGGTCGTGATGCCAATTTCGTTCAAGCACCTCATCCTCCCCACAAAATTCCCCCCCCACACGAACCTCCTCGACTTGCAACCTCTCCCTGTTTCAGCCCTAAAATCAAAGGGCCTTCAGTCCCTATACAAGAATTTCAAGTCGTTCAACCCAATCCAGACCCAGACCTTTAACGAGCTATACGACGGCGACTCGAACGTGCTAATTTGCGCTCCCTCGGGCTCCGGGAAAACCGCCTGCGCTGAGCTCGCCATCATGAGAATGCTCACGATGGATGCAAAGGGCAAGGCTGTTTATGTTGTCGCCAAGGAGGAGCTTGCGGCCCACCGTTCCGCCGACTGGACATCTAGGTTCGGCAAAATTGGCGTTGACACGACCTTGCTCACTGGCGATACCCTCTCCGATCTCAAGCAAATGGAAGCCAACACGATCATAGTCTCGACGGCCGACAACTGGGATAAGATCTCAAGGCGATGGAAGCAGCGAAAAGTTGTTCAAAACATCAGTTTGTTCATTGTGGACGAGCTTCACTTGTTGGGGGGGGGTGCCGGCCCAACGATTGAGGTCTTGATCTCTCGAATGAGGTACATGGCAACGCAGCTCGAAAACAACGCGACCACTAGAATCGTCGGACTGGGCTCTTCGTTGGCAAACGCCAAAGAGATCGGGGACTGGATGGGGGTCTCGAGCAAGTGCTTGTTTAATTTCGCCATTTCTGTTCGACCCGTTCCACTCGAAGTCAACATTCAGTCCATCGACACGAACAATTTCTCAGCCCGCTTGATGGCCATGGGAAAACCAATTTTCAACGGTATAAGGAGGAACTGCAATAACAAGCCGAGCATGATCTTCGTTCCGAGCCGGCGCCAGGCGCAGCTCACGAGCATTGACATGATGACCTACAGTTCAACGGAAAATGGTGAAAATGGGGTCAATTTCCTTGAAGGGGGCTTCGACGCTGGGAAGCTTGAGCCGGTTTTGAAGACGATCAAGGAGGGAGCTTTGGCGCAAACGCTCGCAAGGGGAATTGGGTTCGTCCACGAAGGCATGAATGAGAGCGACAAGCAGGTGAGTGTGTGTGGGTGGGTGGGGGGTCCATAACACGGCGCCAACTAACTAATTTTTGGTGTTTGTGTGACAGCGTGTTCTCGGGCTGTACGAGGACGGCGTGATTCTCGTGTTGGTGGCTCCGTTTTCGATGTGCTGGGTGCTCGAAAAACACCATTGCCACATGGTTGTGATTGCGGGAACCGAATCCTACGACGGGAGGGATAAGAAGGTATGTACAATTTTTGCAAAATGTGGGTTTAGGAATTGCTATTGCTTGTCTCGCCCCCAAGTCTAATCCTTAGCCCTCTCTTAAAACGCGCGGCGCAGTACTTGGATCACGCTATTGCTGATCTTTTGCAGATGATGGGCCGCGCATCAAGGCCGATCGTAGACTCTTCGGGGAAAGCGCTCCTTCTATGCCACACGCCTAAGAAGGCGACGCTCAAGAAGCTTCTCTACGAGCCTCTCCCGATCGAATCCCACCTTGACCAGGCGCTACACGACCACGTGTGCTCCGAAGTCGTCACGAAAACCATTGAGAACCAACAGGATTGCGTTGATTGGATTACGTGGACACTTCTGTACAGGAGGTTGAGCAAAAACCCAAACTACTACAATATGCAGGGCACCTCCCCGCAACACCTGTCCGAGCACTTGAGTGAAATGGTTGAGAGGGTTTTGGGCGACTTGGACGAGAGCAAGGTGAGGAGGGGGGATTGGCCAAGCTTCGTGATGCGAGCGGCGAATCTAGCCACAATACTCCCATAATATATACAATAGCCTAACAATAAACCCAAAAACCCACTTTTCCCCTTCCACCCCCACTGGCGCAGTGCGTGAAACTGGACGAGGAGAGCGGTGACGTGAGCGCGTTGAACCTGGGCATGATCGCCGCGTACTACGCGATGAGCTACGCGACTGTTGAGCTGGTGGCCAGTTCGGTAACGGAAAAGACGAAAACGAGGGGCGTTCTGGAGATTCTAGCCGCGAGTACGGAATTTAACGGGCTGGCAATTCGGCAGGGAGAGGAGAAAACGCTGAAAACGATGAGCAAGGCTTTGACTTACGGGTTGGCAGAGGGAAGCATGTTTAATGATCCTAATGTGAAGGCGAACGTGCTGCTGCAGGCGCACTTCAGTAGGAAGGGGTTGAACACAGACTTGAGGAGCGACCAAAAGTTGGTGTTGAAGACTTCTGTTAGGCTAATTCAGTCGATCGTCGACGTGATCAGCTCGAACGGGTGGTTGAAGCCGGCTTTGAGTGCAATGGAGTTGAGCCAAATGGTGGTCCAGGGCGTGTGGAACAAAGACAGCGTGTTGAAGCAGATCCCCCACTTTAGTGACGAAGTGATAAAGCGGTGCGGGGCATACGTGGGCGAGGAAGGAGAGAAGGTGGAGAGTCCTCTGGACATTTTGGAGGTGAGTCGATAGGGTTAATTTGGCTGTTAAAATTGTTTAGACTAACAACAACTTACCTAATTATAACAAAACGGCGCAGTTGGAAGATGACGTTAGGGGGGTGCTGCTCAGTGGGATCAGCGAGGAGCAGATGCAAAACGTTGCAGTGTTTTGCAACGGGTTTCCGAGCATTGATATGAGCTTCAAGGTGGAAGACGAGGAAGAGGTGACGGAGGGGGAAGGTGTGGTGGTAAATGTCGAGCTTGAGAGGGAAATGGATGAGGGCGACGAGGGTAACGAGGACGAGGATGATGATGAGAAAGAAGAGGAGGGGGGGGGGATGGGAGTGGTGAGCGCACCATTATTTCCAGCGAAGAAAATTGAGGGGTGGTGGGTGGTGATCGGTAACGCGAGCAATAACAGCTTGCTGAGCATCAAGAGAGTGAACCTGGTGAAAAGTCAAAAGGTGAAGCTGCAGTTCTTGGCTCCAGAAGAGGCTGGGGACTATAATTTGAAACTGTACTTGATCAGCGACAGCTACATGGGGTGTGACCAAGAATTTGATTTGCCTTTGAGTGTGGCTGCTGGAGACGACGAAGATGATGACGACGATGACGAGGAGGATGAATGAAGAGGAGTGAAGGGGGAGAAGAAAATTAAAAAAATAAAATTCGTTTTTGGAACCGGAACCAAAACTTATATCTTCCCCACCAAAACGCTACACCTAGCCTTCATAATCCTTGCCGCTTCATCAGCGCTAACCCTTGCCTTGCAGTCTTTAGCCCACCCATTCACAACACTCTTGACCTTTTGTTTTTTTAGACCGTCAAGCTCCCCAATGGTTTTTCTGAGATCCCCAACGGCACAATAATACTCCGCCCTTACGAGCCTCGCCTCATCGCTAAGCTCGCCCACGTTGGTTATCTTGAGCGCGGCCTTGGGCTCAATTTTCCTGCTCGTAGCCGCCAACAAATTCCCAATCGCGTAGCCAGCCAGTCCGCTGCCACTGTAGCTGTCGTCCTCCCCGATGTAGCTAGCTATCCGCCCGTTGGATGCCACATCCTTAAACCTAACTTGCAGCTCGCCAACGGTGTGGAGCGCCGGTGTCTCCGCCTCAGAGAAGTCGCGGAGGAACTTATCCAGAGAGGCGGAGATTAGTTTCTCGGTGACACAGATGGATTTTAGAGCTTTGACGTCGCTAACGAGGAGCTTCTTGGAGTTGGTGCCATTGTCGTTGCCAAGACCATCGATCCGTCCAACGAGCCCCAAAACCCCCCCAACTATTTTCCCGATTGATGCCCCTCGTTTCACCCCCTCCCCCTTCTTCTCAACCTTTGCCCTGAGATCCTCCACCTTCCTCTCCAAATCATTGACCATCGCCACCCTGCTGGTCAGCTCCCCGGAGCAAACTGCCTTAACCTTGAGAATCTCCGTGTTCAGCTGAACTTCGAACTGCCTAGCCATCTCATTCTTGAACTCGAGCGCCTTCTGGTCGAATTCCAATTTGACTTTTTTTTCAACCTCTGCCTCCCTGAGCGACAAGGCGGAGGTCTTGTCTCTGGAGGCATCCTCGGCAGCGTCGGAAAGAAGGAGGGAAAGGGCTCGGTCAAACTCCATTCGCTGGGTGCGTAGGATTGAGAGCCACCGCTCGGAGGACTCCTTCTCGGATTGTTGAAGGAATTCGCCTGTTCGTACAACCTGAAGATGGGAGTTATTTTGTTGAGTGGGTTAAAATTTTGGGGAAAAAAGAAAAATAGCTTTTCGCATTGCTCACCTCCCACTTGGTCCGATCCTTCATCTCAGCAACGAGCTGCACCACCCGATACCTGAGCGCCTGCTCGTCTAACCCGTCCAAGTCAGAAAGGAGCTTGGAGTCCAGATCATTGGACAACGAAGAGTGCAGGGAGGAGAGGGTGGCGGTTAGCGTTGAGAGGGTGGAAGAGGAGAGGGTGGAGGCAGTTGTTTCTGCCGTTGTGGGGAGGGGGGAGGGGGCAGCGGATTGGGGAAATGAGACAATTGTAGGAGGTTTTGGAGAGATTTGGGTTGAATTTGGGATTGGGGTAGGGGTTGGGATTGATATTGGTGTTGAGGCTTCTTTCTTAGTAGTAGAACTGCTAGTATCTCTGGCAGTCGGTTTCAGATGAGGTTTTTCGCTGCTCTTGGAAATTGTCGTCGTTGGCTGGTCTTCCTTCCTGTTGGCAGCAACGATGGCCTTCGTAATTCGTCGGGCAAGGACGTTTCCAACCGGGGCAGTAACTTCATCAATCTCGTGATTATCTTCCTGCAACCCCAACAACTTTTTCACATCCACAACACCACTGGAATCAGCCACAAAGAGGCCGCCGGCAGCTACAGCAACCAAACCAAACAAAGGTTTCAAACCCAAACTTTTACCTCCATCCCCACTTCCACCTCCTGGTCCTCCCAAAACTCTACCGGAAGAAACGTTACTGCCACTTGGGGCTTTAATTTTGGAAGGATTTGGCTTATCTGGAGATTTTGATCCATGTGTCTTTATATAAGAATTGGTCGGATGAGCCGGTCGCTTTGAAGCCGTGGAAAAATTGCATGCGCAATTCAAACGACGGCTCGGGATAGAATTGCGGAGCTTCGTTAACATCGCCAGGTAATTTTTTGAGTTTATAAAAATTTTTATCACACTTCATAAAATTCAATTTCTCCTTACCGTCCTTACCGTCAATGGAAAATTCTTTCATTCCTAAAGCAATCGCAATCGTGACCCAAGCTATTGAAGCTGACCGAGCGTTGGACTTTGAGAAAGCGCTCCAACTTTACAAATCAGCTTTGGACCATTTCATGACAGGAATGAAGTATGAGACGAACCCAGCTCGCAAGGATCAGGTGAAAAAGCGGGTTGATGGGTATTTGAAGCGGGCTGAGGAGCTCAATAGGTTTATCACTGAGAAAAAAGAGGCTGAGTTGGATACCAAGTCGACTCCTGGAAGTGGTGAAACGGGAACGAAGAAGAAGGGGAAAGACGGAGGGAAGGATGATGGGGATGAAGAGCAGTCGAAGCTGCGTGGAGCACTTGCGGGTGCTGTTGTGAGCGAGAAACCCAATATTAAATGGACAGATGTTGCGGGCTTGGAGAGTGCAAAAGAGAGTTTGAAAGAAACTGTGATCCTCCCTGTTAAATTTCCCCAGCTCTTTACAGGTAAACGCCGGCCGTTCAAGGGTATTTTACTTTTCGGCCCCCCTGGCACGGGAAAGTCCTACCTTGCCAAGGCCGTAGCAACTGAAGCCGACTCCACGTTTTTCTCTGTGTCTTCCTCTGATCTCGTTTCAAAGTGGCAGGGTGAGAGTGAGAAGCTTGTGAGAAATCTGTTTGAGATGGCACGCGAATCAGGCAAGGTGAGCCGAGATTGAATGAAGCGAGCAAAAAAACTTGCTTTTCCCATTTTCGTTTTTTAATCCTTCTGCTTTTGCTTTCCTTTGCCTACGAAAAAAAGGCGATAATTTTCATTGATGAAGTCGATTCATTGTGCGGTTCACGCTCAGAAGGCGAGAGCGACTCAGCTCGCCGCATAAAGACAGAGTTCCTCGTGCAGATGGACGGTGTTGGCAAGGGGCACAACGATGTGTTAGTTTTAGGAGCGACCAACGTACCTTGGGAGCTCGACTCCGCAATTCGAAGACGGTTTGAAAAGGTGTGTTTATATTTTTAGTTTTTACAACTTAAATAAAAGAAAGGGTTTCGTCGCAAAAAACTTACACAACCTTTAACCGCTCGCTTGTCTCCTCGCCCAATAACACCCAGCGAATTTACATTCCCCTCCCAGAACCCAGTGCACGAACATACATGCTAAAACTTAACGTTGGCGATACACCCAATAACCTCTCCGAGCACGACTTCGAAAACATTGGAATTTTAACTGACGGGGCGAGCGGCTCGGATATTGCAATTCTCGTCAACGAGGCGTTGATGGAACCCTTGCGAACCTGCCAGCAGGCCAAGCAATTCCTCCCACTCAGTGGGGAAGTCACAGAGGAGAACAAAACTGGAAAGTATTTGACCCCATGCAGACAATACCCTAACTGCGCAAAGTGCCCCCCTCGGTTATCCTCTGACAAACCAAACACTGATTACTCGTGCGGCACCTGTAAGGCAGTTAGGATGAGTTTATGGGACGTGCCTGGGGAGCAGCTCAAGGCGCCAGACGTCTGTGTGGATGACTTCAAAAAAACGTTGGAACACAGCCACACAAGTGTCAGTCCGGAGGAGCTGGAGAGATTTGTTGAGTGGACGCAGCAGTTCGGGCAGGAGGGTGTTTGAAAATTACTACTAAAACCTAAATCCTTAGAAACATTAATAATCCGTCTCGTCCGTTTACTTCGAAAACTCCTTCACTACCAAAGAATTCATTGCTTGACAATTTTAGTGTGTGTGTCTTTAAAAACCATCATAGCAGCCCTTCCTTACGGGGCGAGAGCTATTTCAATCGTACCCAAAATGGATCCTCTTCTATTTCGACCAGATAAGAAAATTTCCCTCTCCCCCCCACCCTCATCACCAATCTCTTCCAGAACTTCTTCATCCTCTCCCCCCGGCAACAATCGCCCAGGTATTCGCTCGATCAGCTCCTCCGTCAACCAGCCTGGCCGAGATGCGTGCCAGTCGTTCCATTTCTCGCCCAACCACTCCTTGATTTCGTCTTCGAAGTGCGCATAGTAACTCGGGTGATCTGTAAACACCTGAATCATTATCTCGTCCTGGCCACTGCGAAACAGCGCCTCGTTATACTGCCTTCCAGTCATGAAGCTGTAGAACGTTGTCCGTAACTCCTTCTCGCTACCAAAGATCAAGCCCAAAAGCGCAACAAACCACAACAAAAACAACATCGTTGCAATCGTCATGTGGTCCTCCTCCTTCACAAATCTCTCTCCAACATCTTCCTCTATCTGCCGCCCAAACTCCTCCTTCATTCTTATTGCCCCAAATACGCTCGCTTGTGTAACCACCATGTTCATCAACCAGTAGAACCCGCCCATCTCGTACGGATGCCGAGCATGCAAAAAACCTGTGAAATCACATACCACCTTCACCGTCACGCGCATAATCAGACTGGTAGCCATACTGGTCCCTCGCGGCAGTGGCATCCAATACCTGAAGTCTCCCCTCACCACCTTGAAAATCAAGTACAACACCATTTCACCTACCAGCACGCTAATAGCAAGTGTTTTACCTCCAACCTGAACCAGAATTGCCATCTCCAAGCTCTTCCCCAGCAGCTGACAGAAGCTCAGCAAGTACATGCTCCATTTCACGACCACCAACCTCAGACCATGCAGCGGCACGAACCCGTAGAAGATCTTGCCAGTGCGTCTGCAACGAATGGGTTAGTTTGTGACAAATTTTGTTCACTCCAACGCTCCCCTCCCCCTCCCTCCTCTTACCTACTACCCTCGCTGATGTCCTTCACGTACGTCATGTAGCTCACGGCCTCGGCCACGAACATGACGCTTATGAGCAGTGCCCCCACCACAATCCAATCAATCTCCTCACTCTCCAGGACGTTCCCCACCTGAATCACACTCATTGGAATGCTCTCACTGAAGACCTCCGCCATCTTGAACATCATCATCTCGCTCACGGGTGGCATGATTGCGTGGCTCGCCACCTTTGCATTGGTCAGAACTCGGAACTTGTTGAAGGCCGGTTTTGTGAATGTCACCGTGCCGAGCATCTCAATCAGCATTTTCCTTTTGTTTCTGTGGTGAATCGCAGCCACCAGCAAGAGCTGCAGTGCCAAACTCAGCATCACAAGTATTGTCATCAAGTCAGCCGTCTCGTGCTTTCCGAAGCCGCGGTAGATGTTAATCGTATAAATGTCAGTTGCGACATCAAGCATGCTCATTAGCGATGCTCCGATCGACAAACCAAGTTTATGCCAATTCGCGGAGGTTCTGATCGCCTTTCCTAGCGTCAGCATGAGCGGCTTGAAGAATTCGTGGTTGGTGGAAAGCGAGAGCTCGTTCATCGCTGGGTGTTTCTTCACCCACGAGGCGAACGCGCCTTCTTCGGTCGCCGCAAAGCTCAAGAACTTCAAAAACGAAGCGCCCAAATGATGTCCATCGTGAACCGTCAGCACTGCGAGCTTCCCCTCGTTGTGTTGCCCCGTTTCCTCCTTCCCACCCACTATTAAAGCCTGTATCATCGTCCCGAAGAACGGGTGCGCGATTTTCATTGTCTTCATCGCGTGGAACTCCTCAAAGAAATTGTTGACTCTTTGATCCTTCGTTTTCTTCGTCCTGTTCTTGCTGAACAAATTGCTGCTGTTCGCCATCAGCATCTCCCCCATCGCCTTCCCGTCACTTTCGTCCAGCCCACTCTCCAACTTGCGCCAGTTCTGGAATTTAATTTGCATTCTGTTCAAGGTTCTGTAGTCGCGGTTGGTCGGCAGCGCGTCTCCAAGTTCCTTCTTGATTTTGGTTAAATGTTTGCTTTTCTTCGGAATCGGATCGATAATCATCTCAATTTTGCACTCGGTCTTGCTCACTTGCGTTATTTTCGTGGCAGCCACGCTATTGTCGTGAAAAATGAGGGTTTCTTTGTTTCGCAGTCCGAACATTGTCTCAACTGACCTACTCCGTGCTTTAACTTCAGCACAGTCGTGGGCGAAGAATACAGTGTAAAATTGCCGTCAACCTCTTTCCACGTCATTCGCCTGTTCATACTGTTCTGAACCTTCGTTCCGTCACTCAGCACCTTGCTCTCCAGCATGCTAACCACTTGCGTGTGGCCCTTGTTGTTCTCCTCCTTATCGTTCTCGGCGATTCTATAATTTTCAGTGACAACCTCGCTCAGTTTCAAATCGTGCTCGCTCATCAACGACCGACTGTCAACGCTCAACAAAAACGCCAGCGCCTCCTTCCCCCCGCACCGCACCGTCGCGCTCAGCATGCACAAAGCCTTCCCCTCAAACTGAACAGCGACTGCGCTCACCAGCTCGTTGTCTGTTTTCACCGTCACCTTGCTTTGCTCACTGTTCCGGAACTGCTTAACTAGCAGCTTCCCCAGCTCAATCTCGTCGCTCTCGACCTTGCTGTGCTCTTGGGTGCTACGTAGTTTTTCCATTAACAACCCCCTCCTCTCCAAGTCGATCTCGTAGTCCTTGCTGAACTTTTGCCTCATTGCGATGTAATCGCTCAAATATCCAACAGCAGAAAGATTCACAGCGTGGTGGGGAATATTCCCTCCTAGGTTGACCTGCGTCACGTATGTCAGCTTTGTTGAGTGCTTGGTGATTGGCTCAAAGGAGAGAAAACCGGTCCCACCGGCTCGCACAAAGTTATTGTTCTCGTTGACAGCTTTGGAAAACAAATTGGAGTGTT
>Ga0302116_1002089_pt1 | contig 11840 bp, 11 predicted proteins | sample AG5_SCM_MG_FD_203124 | JGI IMG/M metagenome (GOLD analysis project Ga0302116, IMG submission 203124) | Marine microbial communities from Western Arctic Ocean, Canada - AG5_SCM | ecosystem: Environmental > Aquatic > Marine > Oceanic | place: Canada: Western Arctic Ocean | collected 2017-10-01 | reverse complement strand
TGGGGTTAGTTGACATATAATAATTTTATTGAATTTGAATTTGAATTTGAATTTGACATATGCTATAGCATAAACACATAAAAATATATGAATATAATATATACACACACACACACACACACACACCTTGACCTTGTCAAACCACACCCGGGCGTTGTCCAGGTCGTTCGCGACGGTCTTTGTCCCCATATCATCGATCCGAATCCCAGGGAGTAGCTCCCCCTCCTCCCCATCCCTCAAGTTGATAAAAAAAGGATGTGGCCCGTGGGACTTCCCCTTGATTCTAAGGTCCGCAATCACCACGCCAAGCTCGGCAGTATACCCCTGGCTTATCCAGTTCTTCGCCGCCTTATCGCTGGGAGTGTGGAGGATGAACTGCTGGGAGTCCTCGTCCCAGTCGCAGGTCGTTTCGACAATGAGCCCGGAGAGAACGCCGGCCTGCATCTCGGTGAGGAGGAAGCAGCCAAGCTGGCCCTTGTCCTGGATCTCGTCGAGCATCTTTACTTGCTCGGGGCCGGCTAGGCCGACGATGCTGCCCGCGAAGAGGTTGAATTGGACGGTGAAACGAATCCCAAAGCCACCAAGGCCAACGGTCGAGAGAAGGCGGTGGGCCATGAAGAACTTGGAGGGGTTGGTGCTCATGTCGGTGAAGAGGAGCGACTTGGACTTCACCAGGGATCTAAGCGCCCGAGATGACTCCTTTGGGTCGGTGGCGGAGGGGACGTTCTTCACCTCGTTGAGGAACTTCGTGGTGAAGCTTTCATGGTCGAATGTGGATGATGAGGATGATAATGATGATGATGATGATGATGACGATAACGAAGAGGATAGAATGCGGAGCTTGTTATTGAGGAAGGGCTTGAGGGCCGATCGGCAGGTTGCTGTTGAGCGCAACATACAGATAGGAAGATCTAATATTTAGCTGGACGAAAATCAGAACATATAAAATTGAAAAATTCATATAGAAAGGCCGACTAATATGCCCCTGAGGCCCCTCTCAATGCGTACAATGCTTTGGCGACAGTGGCAACTACTACCTTCATCGTCCACAATATCCGAATTGTTGGGGCGAATAGATGCATCACTCCCAAGAGCCTTAATTACTCCAATTCACGAGTCGCACGGCGGTCGCGTCACATCAGTCGAAGTGGGAAGAAACTACGTAATCTTCCAGCCCAAAGTTCGGGTGTTTGCCATTGGGAACGTGATGATCGACTCTGGTCCTTCCTACTCGTACTCCTCTTCCATCAAACCCTTCTTCGAATCCAACAACATCACCAAACTCTTTCTCACGCACCACCACGAAGACCACTCAGGCTGCGTTGGTCGGTTGCTGGCAGATTTTCCCCATTTACGAATATTCTGCGGCTCCGAGACAGCAGCGATTATGAAAAACGCGACTCCCCCCCACGTTTTTCCAATGCAGTTATACGAGCACGCGCTGTACGGGCGGCCGTCGGTTGTTCGAAAGTCGGACCACGATAGAATCCACGTGCTCAAGGAATTCGAAGAGTTTGGCTCGGAGGAGTTGAACTCGTCGTTTTTGTTGAAATCGCCCGGCCACTCAATAGACCACACGTGCCTCGTTGTCGAAGACAATGTTTTCTTGGGCGATGTTTTCATCTCCGATTCAACGTTCTTTTTCCGGGCCGACGAGGACATCGGAAAGATCATTTCGTCGTTGGAGAAGATTTTAGCATTAGAAAATGAAAAGAAAGGAAAATTTAAATTTCACTGCGCCCACTCACCCACCCTCGTGACGGTTGAAATGTTGGGCAACAAGCTTTCATACTTGAAGTCATTCAGCTCAAAGTGTCAAAAACTTCATCACAACGATTCCAAGTCCCCCGAGGCAATTGCGAAGATTCTCTTTCCGAGAATTTATACTATTGCCAACCTGCCCCTTCGGATCGGGTTTGCTCTTTGCGGCGGTGACGTTTCCCCCCTCAACATGGTTCGCTCTGTTCTTGCTGGGTCAGGAGTTGAGAGGAGAGAGATAGTTAATTTGATTAACAATTCAGGTAGAATGCAATAAAATAGGCTTGAGGTTTGTTTAAAATAGTTCTCCGTTATTTCACTCACTATCTTGAACACAACGAAAACCAATCCCCCCCGACCTATCTAGCCCCTGCGACGCGAGCAAGTAGCTCTCCTGCTCAAATAAACTAGCCACGTTGGGAAAATACCAGTCGCTCCCCTCTGGCCTATACCTGCTGCTCCCCCTCAAAGTTGCCCTATCCGTGTGCTCGTCTTCGAAAACGTCAGTCCACTGGTAAACGTTTCCAATAAGATCCATGACGCCTGCCCACGAGGCGCCGCTCGGGTGAGCGTCGACGTCGTCGGCTTTCGTCATTGTTCTGCCGCTCGTGGGGGTGGGCACGTCCACCCCAATTGTCGGATCATTGTTGCCCCACGGATATTTATTTTGGGTTGCTCCGCTAGCCGAGTACTGCCACTCGACTGACCCGGGTAGTCGTTTGCCGTAGAACGCGCAAAACAGCTTCGCGTCGGTGTGGCTCACCCATGTGACCGGTTTGTTATCATCGCCAGCACCATACTTGTAATCTTCATTTTCATCTAAATCCCAGTCAAGCAAAAAGTTTATGGAGTCGAGGGCAGGCTTGTAGCCGGAGTCGTCGAGAAACTTCTTGAAGCTTTTCTTCGTCACTGGGTACTTGTCGAAAGTCAAGTCGCTCACCGAAACGGCGGCCGAGTGAACCTGCTGGGGGAGATCTTCCCAGGGAAACTGAACGTCAACGCCGACGCCGCTGTCGAGAGCCGCGCCCTAAAGTTGAAGTGAAGTTGAAGTTAAATTGAAGTGAAGTTGAAGTGAAGTGAAGTGAAGTGAAGTGCAGTGAAGTGAAGTGAAGTAAAGTGAGCCAAACGAATTGAATTGAATTGAATTGAAATGAGTTGAGTTGAGTTGAGTTGAAATAACGGCTCACCTCAATTGCAAGCCCCGTGACATTGAACATGTAATTTAAAGACCCAGAAACCTCAACCGTAGCATCGTCGTTGGAAATTTTGTGTTCGCGTTCCATGTAACCAGGAAGGACAACCGCCTTGTTGTCAACCATTCTCTGGACCTCGTGGACGAAAATTTTGGAGAACGTGTTCAACGGAGTGGTCGTTGTTTGCTTCATCTCTTCCAAAAACAAAACTAGTTCGTCGCTCGGCGGATTCTTGTCTACCAAAAAACCTCCGTAGCCTCCGCCTTCGATGAAGTACTTGGAGACGGAGATCATGTTGTTCTCGTCGCACTCGACGTTGGACTGGAGGACGTCGCCACTGTAAACATCAACCAAGAACACCCCTGTGTTCTCCTGAGGGCACCGCAGGCTCAAGTCGACAGTACTACCGGAATTCAAATCATCCTCACTTCGATTCCTGTTCACCAAAGTGTAAAAGGTCCACCCTTTGTCAACCGCTTCGAACAAGGTGGAGTAGACCTTGCTGTCGTTGGAGCTGGTGACCGCCGGAAAGTGTGGGTTGTAAGTCGCGGCTGTCGTTTGCACATAACTTCCAAAGAATCTGTAATTGAGTGAATAATATCTAAATAGTTAGTGCTTTTGTATTTGTTGAGAAATTTTTGCTCAAGGGGTTGATCGGGGACGGTCCAGATCAGGGGCGTGTGCACGTACGTCAATGTGAAATTTTTTTATTCTCTCAAAAAAGGCGAATCACTGAATCACCACAGTCTTCAAACGCGCATAATTGGACACTGTGGCGGGTTCGTCTTCCATAAACCCCCCCCCCGCTTCGCTCGCTCACCTCAAAATCTTGCTCGTTCTCTTGAGAACGGCGCCGTCCCTGGGTGTGATTTTGTTGTATACCCCCCAAACGTTCTCCCAGGTGACGTACCCCATTCCGTTGAAAAAAGCGTTCTGAGCCGAGAAAAATGAAGCGAGGGTTAGTCGCTTCGCACTCTTCTATTCGCAAGGCTCGCTCGCTCACCTGCAGGCCGTCCGAGCGGTCGGTAGCCCACCTCTCGCAGATATGACCCATAACTAAACTGTTCGTGACCGCTTTCCAAGCTGAAACCATCGGAGGGTCTGTGTCAAGGTACTGTGCAGACCAGTAGTTCCACGACATAAAGTTCGTGCTCATGAACTGAGCATTTGCGTGGGTGTACTCTGGCTCTATAGCGATCGGGTAGTCGCGGGAGATCATCTCGTCGAAGAAAGAGGCGTTGACGCCGTCCATCGTGTCACCGTTGAATCCATCGGCGCCAGTTTGTTGGATGAGGTCGCCCATTGACTCCATGTCCGACTTACCCGTGTTTCTGGTGTACAAATCCCAGGGGTTGTAGGGCCACAGCACCTTGACGCCATGGCTGTGAAAGTCGGAAACGAGATCGGTGAGCTGCTGGAGGTCGAAGGAGTAGTGAAGATCGTACTGGTTGCGATCGTCGTTCCCGATGTTGGGGTAAGTTGGCCACAGAAGAACAGAATCAATTCCTCCATATCGTGAATCCAAATCGGCCAGATACTTGTCTACGGTGAAGGTGTTTGAAGTTTTGTTGTAAAGAGTCTTCTCATGGATCATAACTTGAGTTTGGGTGAATGATGTTTGTGTCCACTTGAGGGATGGGAAGGTTGTGTAGTGGGAGAGGTTTAGGTTAGGAACAGGAGATGAGGAGACCCATTGTTTGAACTGTTGTTGCCAATTGGCATAGGTTTTAGGGGTCTGGTCGGGGGGGGGGTTGTACACTTGCTGGTTGTCAACGTTCCATTCGGCAAACGTCAGTGTTGCGAGGAGGTTGGATAGAATGAGGAGTTTCATCATCATGGAAAGCAATCTTGGGCGAGCAAATTAGTAAATGATAATAATTCAAGTGTGTTTCATGTGTTTTTCGATCGGTTCGCGGTTCCTAAAAGTTTAAACATAATTTTTATGCCACATGTAGATTTTGTAGATAGTGTGATATTTGTTCATACTTCCTCACATGTTCTGCAGCAACTGCGGCGCAAATTGTGCAAGCTACAAATTTTGTCCGGCTTGTGGAACCCAAATCCCCGTGGGAGTTGCAAATGTGGTCACCCCACCAGAAGATGACAATTTTGCTCTTGCATTGAGGCTCTCAATGGCCGAATCGAAGCATGACGACGGAATTCCTTCGAGAAATCACAGTGTTGACTCTGATTTCGAATTTGCAAAGAGAGTGGCCCAATCTGAATCTTTGCACGAGGCTGCTGGGCTAAACTCTGCTGCTGCTGAGCCCTTCGGTCGGAGCGACAGCGACGTCGCAAGAGCGCTTAGCCTCCAAGACGTGGCGGACAGCAAGCGCCGTCGGTCGGAGTTGGAGGCTCAGGAGAAGAGGGACGTTGAGCTGGCTCTGAAGTTCGATCAGGAGGGGATGAAGCAGGAGAAGGAGGAGGAGGAAAAGCAGATAGTTGACATTTTTCGACGAAGCGACAGCGAGATTGCTGAGGACTTTCAGAATGAGGAGTTAGCAGCTATGGCGAGCCTGCAGCTTGGGAGGCAGCAACAACAACAACAACAACAACAACAACAACAACAACAACAACAACAACAACAACAACAACAACAACAACAACAACAACAACAACAACAACAACAACAACAGGAAACATTCACAATCGAACATCGACACATTAACAACACCGACGGTAAACCAATCACAAAACCCCACCGTCACAACCAAGCTCTCGAACTCGGTGGCGCAAGTAAAACATTCAGCGCGGCAGCTTGTCCATTCGGTGACGAGCAGTGCACCGGAACGTATCAATATTCTAATGATCAAAAAACTCTAATCCTTCACTGGGATTCCTTGGGGAAGCGTGGGGGCGGAACTTGGCAAACAAAATTCGTGTTGGAGGGAACTGGTGCCTACAGCGGCACCCACGCCAAAGATGGCAAGGAGCTCCTCTCCTCGAGAGGGATGTTGATGCTTTACCGAAACTAACCTGACCAGAATAGATCTAAATTTAGAAACTTTACCTAATAATCCTTCTGCCTAACTGCCCCTCACACAATTCATCAATTTCTTGTACATCTTCAACCACCTCTCTACCCACGCAAAGAGCTTGGGGACCGGCGGCATGCTGCTCCAAATGATCATGCTTGTGTTGGCATCCATGCTGCACGTGGCCAACTTCAAATTGGAGAAATCGATGCTAATGCCCGTCATCCACGCCTGGTGCTTTCCGACCATTTCCCCGAGCAGCTCACCGTTGTAGCTGTCCCAGCACAGCAACTTGCAATCGTGCCCGCATGTGAACAGCCTCCCTGTGCCGGCGTGGGTTAGTTTAGTAGGGCTCGTATTCTCGTCTTCCTCATGGCTTGCTCGCTTTGCTCACTCACCTCTCCCCTCCTTGCTCTCCCTCCCAAACACGCACGCGTATACAATGTCTGTGTGCTCGTGGAGCATGTGGATCGGGTTCTGCGCCGGCGCCAGCGAAGAAGGTGGAGAAAATTGAGTGGGTTAGCTTAGTAGTGGATGTGGGTGGCTGTAGCCATCTCGCGGGATTCATCGCGAGTAGTATGCTTGCTCGTCTTCCTCATAGACGCAATGGGAGAGCTCAAAAAAACTCCAAAAAAAGCGAATCTCTAAATCGGCCGTAACTCCAACGTATGGAGGTTTTAGACTCTCAAAACTGGACACGGTGGCGGGTTCGGCAAGGCGCATGTTTTTGAGCGAGGGGGTTGTTCAGGGACGGTCCAAAACACGCCACCGCATAAACTGCCACGCTTCGCTTCGCTCTCTCACCTCCACGCGAGGGTCCCAGATGAAAACAAACCCCTTGTGGTCGCAGCTCGCCAGCCTTGTCCCGTCGTAGTTCCACGCTACGGACAGCACCTGGTCGTTGTGCCCCTTGTAGCACCGATCGACGGCTCCCTTGAGCTTGAGGTTCCAGAGGAAGACGAGGTTGTCCTTGCCGCAAGTTGCAACGAACATGCTGTCTGGGCTGCGCCGAGCGAAGCGAGATTGTGTGCATTTTTAATAAAGGGACGAACGAAACGAACCAAGCGAGCCAAATGAATTTGGGTGGGTTAGTTCCAGAAGCAAAACAAAAAATTTAAACTGGAGTTTTATGGATCGACCGTAACTCCAACGATAGAGGTTTTAGGCGCCCAGATTTGAACACGGCGGCGGGTTCGGTCAAGGGAATCTTTTTGAGCGAAGGGGTTGTTCAGGGACGGTCCAGATCAGGGGCATGGCATTGGAGAACTAAAAAAAACTAAAAAAAAGAGCGAATCGTTGAATCACTCGTAACTCCAACGCATAACGTCGAAGACAAGTGAAACCTAACAATAAACGCGAGTATGCTCGTCTTTCAAAAGGCTCACTCCCCCTCACCTGAACTGCCCCTTCACAACGGCCCCGCCGTGGCCTCTCTCTCCCTCCTTCGGCAGGTTGAAATCGGGCTTCAGCTTTTCCTTCTTGTCTTCATCCTCGTCCTCTCCCTCCTTCGCCTTCTCCCCCCTCGCCTGCGCCGAGCAAAGCGAGGCGCGTTTATAATAAGCACAGAGAAGCGAGCGAGCAAGAATAGTTGAGTAGAATAATGTTAGTTCAGTAGTGGATGTGAGGACATTGCGCGCAGCGGAAAGCCGAGCGCAGCGGGACGACACATGTTAAAGTAATTTCACACCTCAACACGCACTCTTTTGTTGTCACAAGGCTCGCTTCTCTCGCCGCTCACCTCCATCTTCCCCTTGCTCAGGCACTGCTTAAAATTCCAAACCTTGGCCGTCATGTCGTTGCTCACGGTCAGGATGCTCTTGCTGTTGTCGCTCCAGTGGCAGCCATTGATCATGCCCACGTGAGCCTCCCACTTGGCGAGCATTGTTCCGTTCTCGATCAGCCATATGTACATCATGTCGCTGGAGCACGTGCAGATCATCTTGTCGTCGGGACTGAAACAGGCCTGCAACGTCCATCCTTTGTGGCCCTTGAGCTTCTTGGCAAGCCGGCCCGTCTCGGGCCTCCACAGCGCAATGGAGCGATCGTGGCCGGTCGTGGCGATGAGCTTTCCGCTCCTGGACCAAGTCACCGAGTACACCCCCAAGCCGTTGCAGCTCTTGAACGTCTTGGAAGGCATGAAGGTGTTTATCGCGCACGGGTCGTCTTTAAGGATCTCCGCGCAACTCATGGAGCCGTACTTGTCTTCTTTTTGCAGAAGCTTCAGGGCGGAGGACTTCTTCCGGGCCTTCTCCTCGTTGTAGGCGTCCACGGCCTTCTGGTGGAGAAAGAGATGCTTCTCCTTGGCGACGTCGTCCAGCTCGTCCAGCTGCTTCTGGTCCAGCTGAGGCTCGTTCAGGTCTTGGTCCTCTTTCGAAAGGTTTGCGAACATCTTGTTCATGTAGGATTGGTCGAAAGTCGCGCCGAGGACGTCCTTGATGGGGGGGGGGTGGGGGTCTGCTGTTGTTGTTGTGGTAACAGCGATTTTTATTTTGCTTGAAGTTGTGGCTGGGTTGCCAGATTGCTTCTTTTTCTTTTCATAAGATTTCTTCTGGACGTTGCGGTTTGGGGGCATGGGTTCTTAGAAGGGTGCAGATGATGATTTGTGCATGCGAAATTGTGGGGGATGGTGTGTAATGTATTATTTGGTTTGAAATTTAAATTCTTCTTCTCACTCTTCACTATGTGTGCTAAACAACACAAAGTCGGATGTGGTTCGATTCTTTGGTCGTCAGCTCTGAGTTTCAATTGTCACGCGTGAAGTCCAAAGTATGGGAACATGGCGACTCAACAATCAACAAAATACTGTGGCAGAGCTCAGGGCTTTCCGTGTGCTGGGGATAAACCAACGAGTGAAAGCAATCCGGGGGGGTTGAAAATGGAAAAGAATGACTCTGTGGAATGAAATGAAAATGCATTGTTTACAATTTTGGACAACTTGTTTTTCAGAGTTCTCTTCCCTCTCTCTCTTCTTCTCTCTCTCTCTCTTCTTCTCTCTCTCTCTCTTCTTGTCTCTCTCTCTCTTCTTCTTCTCACTCTCTTTTTTCTTCTTTCTCTCTCTCTTCTTTGAGAAGCTGATTTTTAGATTTCCACCTTGTCGGGGTGATTTGGATTGGGAGGTGGGCCGGGGAGAGGAAGGAGAGGATAACGGAGGTGACGTCGTAGCCGCCGTTGAACACGCACTCGCCGAGTAGTCTCATGATGTGGGCGGTTGGAGTTGTGTTGGGGTGATTGTTGTAGGCCACGTACCGCCTCACACAATCTTCGATGGTTGTGTTTTCGTTTGGCTCCAAAAACGTCACAAATTCCCACTTGTAGACGATGTGGAGAATGAGGTTGAGGATGGGGGACAGGCACGAGGGCTTACGTGTGTAATTTCGGCAGGAGGTGATTCTAACCGTGTGGTCTGTGTTGGCCGAAACAATGAAGTTGGAATCGGCCGTGATGGTGAGCTGGTTTGTGCTGGAAAAGAATTCCTGCTGGAACGTGTGCTTGAGCTCGAAAGTCTCAGCATCCCAGATCTTCATCGTGTCTAGACCGGCACTAACAAGAACACGCCCGTTGGGGGAGTATGAGACGCTCATGACGTAAGAGGTGTGAGCCTGGTCGATGCTCTTCACCAAGCTTCCATCGGCAGGGTTCCAAAATTTGATGGATTCATCCTGACTTCCCGAGCAAAGAAGTTTGCAGTCGGGAGAGAACGAGAGGGACCTGACGTTGTTGGTGTGGCCCTCCAACGTGTGCGCTAAGATGGCATTTCCCTCGTTGAAGCTGTAGGTCTTGATGGACTTGTCGAAGCTTCCAGTAGCCAGCTGCTTGCCGTCGGGGGAGAAGCACACTGAATAAATACAATCCGTGTGATCCTCAAGCACTTGCACTCTAGCCCACTCGCCACCCTCCCCCGACTCCGACCAAATCATCACCTTCCCATCACTTCCACCGGAAGCAAAGTGGGAGCCTGATGGAGAGACTGTGACGCAACAAACAGGACCAACGTGTCCCACCAAGATCTGGACCAACTCGAGGGAAGGGCTGAGTACCTTCAAGTGAATACCCCCAATACCATCACTGCCACAAGCTACAAGTCCCGAGCCATTCGGAAGATAGCAAAGACCTTTGACATCATAGGCAAAAACATTGTCAGCTTGATATTCTACCTTGTTGGAGCTGGTCGAGTGGACGATGATTGACCTGCCCCCACTACCCGATGCCACATGACCGTTACTCCGCAACGCCACGCAACGTACAGCACCATTATGCCCTGGGAGGAGCCGTTCGTCCATCACAAACTAATTGAGATTGGACAAAAAGGGGTGGTGGGACGATGACTGAGGGGTGTATTTTTGGGCTAGTGGGAGAAAATAGGATCGAAGAGAGCTAGTGCATATAGCTATTTAATGGTGAGGGGAGACTGATTCTATAATCAGACAAATTTTAGAAAACTCCTCGGAAGCATATTTTGGTGATAGTTTAACGGCCCAATCTACCTTGCCCCATCAAACCATCTCTCCCCCTCTCCCCTTCTCGTTCGAGATATGATTGGCCTGCGGTAGAAGGAGCCACCACTCACCCAGAAGTAAATGTAGATTTGCTCGTGAGAAAGTACAAGGAGAGAGATGAGCATGGACGACTGCCACATCATTGGCTCGCAGCGAAAGCTCAGACACACACACATATTCTTGCCAAAGTGGGCGTGTATTCGATTCTCTTCAATCCAGAGGCCCTCACCACACGAGACAATAAAGGCGAAACTCCCCTCGACATTGCCCGTAGGAGTGGAGCCTGTGCTGAGATCATGGCTTGCTCTCCCAAACTCCCGAGGAAGCTTCGTTGGGTGGTGATGAGGTGCACCGTTTGTACGCATGGCTTATTGGTGGAGAGAGATTGTTATGTGGATCACATCACGATCGTATGCAGACTGTCACGAGTTCATCAATGAGCACGATGACGAGTTGGTGCGTGAAGTGCTCAAATACGACAATTCTGAACTTCTTCGACAGATTGCTTGCAATAGCCAGGTATACAGCGACTCCCTCGTGCTTCTTGCTCTTCGAATGATCCATCGGCATCCACTTTCCCTCACCGTTAAGGACACAGTTCACGCGGAAACAGCCCTCCAATGGGCACAAGATCCGCAATTCAATACGTGCCATGAGATTCTGTCAGTCCTTTCATTAGAACCCCTGGACATCTCCTCCACCCCCTTCCCCACCCTCCTTCGACAACACCTCCCCAAGCAGTTCGTCGACTCGTCAATCTTCGGCACCTACAACACCGCTTGCACGTTCATCAAGCACATGAAGTACGACAAGGCTGAGCTGGTCGAAATTGAGGCGGTCCTCAAGCCGAGTGCCAGAAGTCAGCGTGGAAGAAGCACAAGAAGACGTGCAAGGCGCCGACGGGGGTGGGTGGCAGCGACTGAAGCCGAGCTCCGAACCCTCCACAAGGGCATGGCCCTCCTGAATATGTGCATACAGAGACCTGGGGCTGAGGATAGACCAACCAGCGTGGTGTTGGGGTTCCTGTTGCCCGGTCCGGCGTATTGATAACATTAAACCATCGATTCATGAGAAACAATTGAAATTTTGCTATTTTTGGTAATTAGCTGGTTCGCATCGTTCTCATTGTTGGAAGGGGGGTTTACCGTCCCGCACCCGACTCGCAGCACTCCAGGGGGGTGTCCGCGTCGCGAGGGGGGATAGGGGAGCAGGTTTGCAGCTGGGGGGCGATGCTGTGGAGGATTGTTTGACCCTTCTGAGCCCGCGTGGGAAACCGGTGATGATCGAGCCAAAGCTGGAAGGAAGCCAGGGGTGTTGTAGCAATCTCGTCCCCTCTTTATATCTTGTTGGTGGGTGCACCCGGCGAATGCAAAAGCCAGCCGTCACAGTTTTATGACTTGAGGGTGGGCGGTGGAGCC
>Ga0302116_1002088_pt1 | contig 11845 bp, 13 predicted proteins | sample AG5_SCM_MG_FD_203124 | JGI IMG/M metagenome (GOLD analysis project Ga0302116, IMG submission 203124) | Marine microbial communities from Western Arctic Ocean, Canada - AG5_SCM | ecosystem: Environmental > Aquatic > Marine > Oceanic | place: Canada: Western Arctic Ocean | collected 2017-10-01 | reverse complement strand
ACGAGAAATATATACAAGCCTGCGACTCGAATACGAGCCACTACTGACCCCTTCGCACTTTCTTCGCTCGGCGCAGCATGAGCAATTACATCAGCAAGACGATGGGAGATGTTTACGTGTCTCAGCCAGTGTTTGACATGAAGAGCACTTACCAGGAGAGCAGCGCGAGCACACCCATCTTTTTCGTTCTGTTCGCCGGAGTTGACCCCACGCCCTGGGTGGAGGGGTTGGGCAAGAACTTGGGGATTTCTCAGGAAGCGGGAACGTTTGTAAATATCAGTATGGGACAGGGGCAGGAGAAGCCGGCGGAAGCGACGCTGGAGAAGATGGCCCAGAAGGGTGGTTGGGTGATGCTCCAGAATTTGCATTTGATGCAGAGGTGAGCGAGCGAAGCGCGAAGCGAGCCTTGTGATAACAGTGTGCGAAGCGACTTTGCCCAACCCACCCCTAACCCAAACCCACTCTATTTCTTTGCGGCGCAGCTGGCTCACCACGCTCGACCGCGTTTTGGAAGTGTGCGCGGAAACAGCCCATCCCGACTTCAGGTGCTTCGTGTCTGGAGAGGCGCCCCCGACGCCCGACCAGCACAACATGCCCGAGAGTTTGTTGCAGTGCTGCATCAAGGTTGCCAACGAGTCACCCAGCGACCTGAAGAGTAACATTGTTAGGGCGTTCAGCCTTTACAGTGACGAGTACATGGACGACTGCGTGAAGCCCGAGGCATACAGGGCGTGTTTGTACGGACTGTGCTTCTTCCACAGTGTCATGGTTGGAAGGATTAGGTTCGGGCAAATGGGATGGAGCAGGAAGTACGGCTTCAACATGGGAGATCTTCAGATCTGCAGTGACGTGTGCAAGGCCTACTTGAACGACAACCCAACGGTGCCTTGGAAGGATCTGAGGTACATTTTCGGCGAGATCATGTACGGCGGTCACATTACCGACTTCTGGGACAGAATGGTCGACAACACCTATTTGGAAGTGCTCATGCAGCCCGACATCATCGAGCAGGGAGGGGTGTTCGCACCAGAATTCAACTGCCCCAAGGCGGAGGGCATGAAGTTCGCTGACTACATTACCTACACGAAGGACAAGCTGCCGCCCGAGAGCCCACCGCTATACGGTTTGCACCCGAACAGCGAGATTAGCTACCTGATGAACGCCACGAAGACCATGTTCAGCACGATTTTGAGGCTGGGCCAGGGCAGCGGTGGAGGAGGAGGTGGAGGGAACGAGAGGCTGAACGGAACGATCAGCGAGATCTTGGATAACATCCCCGAATCTTTCGACTTGATTACGCTGGACGAGAGGGCGGAGGTGCTGCTGACCGGACCCCAGGCGCCTTACGTGCTGGTGGTGAAGCAGGAGTGCGGAAGGTGAGCGAGCGGAGCGGCGGAGCGGGGGGGGGGGTTGAGGAAGACGAGCATACGAGCCACAACTATACTAACATTATTCTCAATTCGTTCGGCGAGCGCAGGATGAACTTGCTGCTGAGCACCATGACCAACACGCTCGAGGAGCTAGTGAAGGGATTGGCGGGACAGCTGAACATGAGTCAGCCCATGGAGGACTTGGCGGAGGCCTTGGGGTTGATGCAGGTGCCCGGAAGGAACCCGTTCCACACGGCGAGCTGGGAGAAGTTCGCGTGGGCGTCTCAGAAGGGGCTCATGCCTTGGTTCCAGGACTCGCTGAGGAGGGTGGAGCAGCTGGTGGAGTGGAGCGCGACCTTGGAGCTGCCGCACAGTTTGTGGATCGGAGCTTTGTTCAACCCCACGAGTTTCTTGACAGCCATCAAGCAGGTGGTTGCGAGAAGCACGAAGAGCGCGTTGGACCAAATTAGCACGGAAACTCACATGAGCACCATGTGGGAGAAGAGCGAGGCGAAGGGCTACCCGGATAATGGGGCTTATGTGCACGGATTGTACATGGAAGGAGCCAGGTGGAACACGGACGGGTGCGGCGTGGAGACAGTCAGCGGGACTGAAGTGTGCGGATTTGTTGCGAGCAGCAAACCGAAGGAGCTTTACCCTGCAATGCCGTTGATGTACATCAAGGCGGTGACCATCCAGCCGAGCTGGAGCCCCCAGGCAGTGGGCTACATTCGCCCGGAGCCAAACATTTACAATTGCCCAGTCTACTACACTACCTTCAGGGGACCTACGTTCGTCTTCACAGCGACTTTGATGACGGAGAAGTTGACACCCAACCACTGCACGCTGGCTGGAGTGTCGTTGATGTTCAGTTTGGACACGTAAATGTTGGGGTTGGGAATGGAATGGGGGTGAGAGGGGAATAAATAAATTAAAAAACTTGTTTCCACTAAATTCATTTGAAATGACGGTTTCAATTTATTGCTGCTGCTGCTAATAGCATACGATCAAATCTAAGTAATGTTCATTATAAACGACTTGTACTCGATATAATCCTCGGCGGATAATTTCACCTTCACCTTCACCTTCACCTCCAACTTCGACTTTCTACTACTGCAATTACGAGCTTATGCACGAAAGCAAGTTGTTTGTCTTCGTGCACGTTTTCGAAAGTCGGAACGTGAACGAACAGGGCTTGTTTTAATAATTGTTTGTGTTGTGTTAGTTCATTAAGTGAAGTGAAAACTGGTCCAGATCAGGGTCATGTGCACACCAAGAAAACTCAAATGCTCACTCACAAATGCTCACTCACCTCGCCAATTTCTCTCTTCGTCATCGCAGCACTTCGCGGTTTTGTAGTATGTCTGCGCCGAGCGAAGAAGGTGGTAGGTTAGTTTAGTTCAGTAGTGGATGTAGCCGCTCGCTTCGCTCGCTCACATAGTTGCAAAGAAAACGCCCAGCATCATCCGACTCCTGGACATCGAAGCCATCTGCCTTCAAGGAAGCACATAACTCGGTCAGGGGTAAGGTTGACTTGATGCAATCGTTAAATTCACGATTGTCATTTATTTTTTGGTTGGTTGGCTGGAAGTCATCCTCGTCCGGAATCCTGAAAGTGGCGTCGTTGAATGCGTTCGTCTCGAGACGAAAGAACGGGCACGATTGGTACACGCCAAGGTGAACAAACACGACATTTCTAGCATCTGTTCTGCGAAGAGAATCGTATATTGGTTCGAGGTCCAATGTGACCTGTTTGACCGATACATGAGGAAACACTTTGAAGATTGCCTTGTGGGTAGTTGGGGGAAATTTGTTGTATTTTTCCTCTAGCTTGGCAATTAGGTGTGTTGTGGGGTTGTCTGCAACCCCCTGAAACTTGCCGAAGCCAGTGAGCACCACAGTAATCTCGTTGTTCATGAGGTTGAGGTTGAGGTTGGGTCTCAATGTAGAAAGTGGCTGAAGAGATCTTATAGATTGAACATGCCCATGAAGCTTTTCCTCTATGTACTTGATGGGCTGGGAGGAGAATATTTTAACTCATTCTAAAAAATCTTTATTGTGATCTGAACAAAAAGAGATCACGTGAAAGATTCACGTGTATCCATACTGTATCCAAACCTTTATTTCTTTAGGTACTCTTTGACCTATCTAGCTCACTTTCCCCGATTTTATTTGAAACACTCGACATTCGCCACAAATCCTTTCACCTCCTCTGCTCAATGACAAAACCAATTCGCCCCCCTTCTCCACTATTCTCCTGCGTAGAGCTGAAAAACACTCACAAATCGTACCTCACCCTCCGCCTCTCTGAGCTCCAAGCCACCTATCCCAACACCTCTCACGCCACCCTCTCAGCATTCCTGAATAATGTCAACCAAACATTGCTGGATCTTGAGGAGTTTGCTCTTGCGGAACACCACCACCTGACATCCTTTTCATCTCTGGTGGAAAAGGAGCCAGAGCCCCAGCCAGAGCCCCGACCAGAGTCACAGAGCCAGAGCCACGACCAGGATGTTGAGGACGAAGAGGAGGAGGGTTCGTCTTCGTTGTCGTCGTCGTGGTGGTCGTCGTCGTCGTTTTCGTCTTCTGAGTCCGAGTCTGAGCCTGAGCCTGAGCCTGAGTTTGAGGAGGAGGAGAAAAATATGCCCTTCCCCGAAATTCTTCGTAAGGCCAAATTTCTATCAACCCACATCGACAAGGCGATACTTCCCGTCTTCAGAAAATTTGAAGCTCAGAAGAAGACCAACGCTCAGCCAGAGTTCCCCTACCCGCAACCGTCTAAATCTTTGGCAGACTCTCAGTTCAACCAGCCTTTCAGCTCGGCTTCAACCCTCACTACAAATTTACACCCCAGTGGCATCGTGGGCCTGTTGCCGCTCTCAAATAATAAAAAAACCCTCTTTGGCGGGCATTCACATCCTCCGCAGCCTGCACCTGCACCTGCACCTGCACCTGCACCTGCACCTGCACCTGCACCTGCACTTGCACCTGCACCTGCACCTGCACCTGCACCTGCACCTGCACCTGCACGTCAATCTCCTCCTCCACCTCCCTTGTCCACAGTCAAGGTTAAAATCGGAGGCATCCACATTTTCAACAACGTGTACGACTCCCAAGCTCAAGCTCAAGCTGCAGAATACATTTGCTCCTGCTGCGACGCCAAATATCGATTTTCGAGCCACTACAACCCGTCCTCTGAGATGGCCAGCCTGGGCCACACCTGTCCCTCGTGCCACCTTTTCCAATCCCCTAAAGTTGAGACTTTTGATGTGTACAACCATTCTCTTTACTCCGAGAATGCTGAGGGACAACAGCCTCCCCGGTATGCTACTAGCCCCGTCGGAATGTCGCACATGAACCCAAATAGCACAGACGAATTTTTTGACGAAACGAGGTGAGCCGCGAGCGAAGCGAGCTAGCTAGTCACAACTAGTGTATGGTGTTGCTGGCGAGCGAGCCTTGAAGCGAGCTAGAAAAAACTAGTGCATGGTGTTGCTGGCGAGCAAGCCTTGAAGCGAGCTTGAAAAAACTAGTGTATGGTGTTGCTGGCGAGCAGAAAAAACTAGTGCATGGTGTTGCTGGCGAGCAAGCCTTGAAGCGAGCTTGAAAAAACTAGTGTATGGTGTTGCTGGCGAGCAAGCCTTGAAGCGAGCTAGAAAAAACTAGTGCATGGTGTTGCTGGCGAGCAAGCCTTGAAGCGAGCTAGAAAAAACTAGTGCATGGTGTTGCTTGCTCGCTTCGCTCGCGGCTAAACCAAACAAAAACTAACATTTTTAATAGTTCGGCCAACCTACTAATATTGATGGAGCACTGTGCGACTTGCAGATCGAGACACACAGACAAGGGGGGACAGACGGTTTGCGATAACGTTAAATTCATGATGCTGCACGCCAGGGACTGCCAAGGTACGAGCAACGACGGGAATCCGTGCAACAGGGCATGGTGCGTGAAGGTGAAGAACTTGGCGATTCATTTGGCGATGTGTCCGTTCGCATGGAACTGCAAAATTTGCACACCAAGCGGAGACTCCACCACAGTGTTAAAGACCTTGCAAACGGAAAATTTTGCAAGAAGAGTTGGTCGGGGTGGGGGTGGGGGTGGGGGTGGGGGTGGGGGTGGGGGTGGTCCGGGCATTAACAACAATGTGAACAAGAAACCAACAACAATTGGGAATTGCAACGACCCCTCAATATTGGCTGCTCTGGGCTTGACACACATGGGCCAGAGCCACGAGAATTTAAACGATGATTTTAAGCAGTTTAAAAACATGGGTGGCCAGAGCAACGAGAATTTTGATAGTTTGGGGCGTCATTCGTTGGACAGGGGGGGATGAACGTGAACATTGTGCGGGGCAAGAGTTTCACGAGCGTGAACAATTTGTTAGGAGCGGAGGAGGAGGAGGAGGAGGAGGAGGAGAAGTGAATTTATTTAATGAACCTTTATCTCAACTCTGCCTTAGCTTAAAACTAGCCCGAACTGACCTCACATCACTGTTTCCCAACGTCCAACCTTCTCTCGAACTTGTACTTTCGAACACGGAAACTTCGCCAATGTTGCTGGGGTTGACCACGGCCCTTATCAGATGGATCTCTTCGTAGGGGCAAATCCCGAGGTTCCCGAAATTCTGCGCCGACGAGGAGAGGGCGGGCGGGCAAGTTTTCGGACTGAAGGCAAGATCCCACTCATAGTAGATGTTGGATTGTTTATCCGATCGTTTGGCTGCTGACACAACATCCGAGGTGCGGGGGGCAGAAAGGTTTAGAGCGTCGCACAGGGAGGGAACTGTGGTTAACGAGGATAGGGGGATGGCGAGGGGGAGGGATTGGACTGTTATTGATGAAGCGATTGTGGTTGTGGTTGATTGAGAAGGGTCGGTATAGGAGGATATGGAAGAATCGTTTTTTTGCCATTTTGATGGCAAATCGTAAGTGGCAGAGGATGTGGAGTCGCCTATTGTAACTGTCTGTAGGTTTGTGCTGTAATCAACGCCGTTGATGGAAACGTTGGTTGAATCCAAATCCGAGTCCGGAAATTGGACATCATCTTCGTCGACATTGGGGGAGGCAAACGAGAAGAAGGAAGGCTCGCTCGGACGACGTCGCCCTTTGTTGCCAGACATTAGACCACTCATGTTCGTTGCTGACGCTTTGCTCGGGGAGTCGATAGAAGTAGTGGCAATCACGATGGTGGCAAGGGATCGCCGAGATAAATGTCTATTTGTTAGGGAATCTAAGTGATTAAAGGAAAGCCCAGACGACCTGGGTAGGCAACACAGTAGCGTGATGATCACTGCGATCGAGCGTGTCATAGGTACGTCGCTTTCGTCGCTTTAAATCACGTGAATAATTTTGCCTTGTGCACTTGTGACATTTTAATTTCCACTTTTCTCCTTGAGCGGGCTTCACGATACATTTCGACCTAGTACTTAGTGATGTTGACAAATACCTACTTTCCCATATTTCTCCTTCTTGTACGGGCTTCAGGATATTCCTCGACCTCGAGAACAGTGTTGAGATCAAGATCAATTTCTTCTTCAGTATCTTACAAAACTGTGGAGAATGGAGAGAACGATGAAATCACCAATGACTTCAAGATTGTTGTCGACCTTCCACCCTTGGACGGTGAGCTCAAGGCAGCGATGCGAATCACTCCGGTGCTAAAAGTGCCCTCAGAGATCATCGAGGTCCGGTACAAGTTGCCATTTGGGTTAGATGTTGAGCCTAAAGCCGGACTCCCGTTGGTCACTAAGGATGGCAAGGGTGGCGAGAAGGTTGGTGATGTTCTTCGTTTCACGTCCCAGTGGACATTAGGAGTCCCAAGAGGAGAAGGAATAATAACAAGGTGAGCGAGCGAGCGAGCGACGTGACGTGACGTGAGCGTGACGTGATCGAGCGGAGGTGGGGGGGGGCACAACTCATAACTCACAACTCACAACTCGCACAACTCGCACAGTGTCTCCTCAATTTCAGGGCAAATAAGTTGGGGAGTATCAATGTTTGATGTCATGAAGAGCGATGTATGGGAGAAGGTGATCAATGCATTAACAAGCAACGTGCCTGCGCGGACAGACGAGGTGGTACTGTTATTTGAGCGAGCACTATAATAATTTTATTGGTGGTCGTGTAAATTTTTTCCTATTTTTGACAAAATTGTTTGCCACCCTTGGTCTTGATCTTGGTCTTGATCTTGGTCTTGATCTTGGTCTTGATCTTGGTCTTGGTCATCCATCCCTATCCCTCTAAATTACGCGTCCGGGAACATGACCGGCTCGACAGGCGCGCCCAGAACCGAGTCGTTTCCGGTGAGCTTCCCCCTTGATCGCTTGGCCAAGTAGATTACCGCGCATTCCTCCGGCGTCGGCTTGAACACAATCGCGACGTCCATCATGTCAGGCATGTCCATGCACGGCAGGTGAAGGCTCTGGGCATCCACGCCGTCAACATCGGCGGCGTTGAACCTGCCCCCGGCGACCGCGCCGTTCGCCCACGACGTGATGAACGCCATCGGGCAGCTGCCGCACAAGCCGGGCAGGGGGGGGGAGGGCATCTGGCGAGTGTAGGGCAAACCGGCGTTCAGGGAAGCGCGGATGCACGCGGGGTCGGCGTAGTTCTCCGCGTCCAGGAGGAGGCAGCCTTCGTAGCAGCCCGCGTGCTTGTCCGTTATGTTTAGGTCCGTCTTGTCGCGGAAGTTAACGACCATCATGCACACTCGCGCGGTTGTTGCGCGGCAGAAATGCGACGTGAGCACGTCGTTCGTGCTCACAAAGTTAATTCCATTGATTCCATTCGCCCCAAGGTTCGCGGCGCCTCGCACGCTAGCGGCCTTGGCGGCCTCGACCTTGCCGGCGTCCACCTTGTAGCAGCACCACGCGGCCTTGGGCCCGCAGAGCATGCCTCCGAGCATGCCCTTGATCAGGCCACCGCTGGTCAAAAAATTGAAGTCCTTTACGCCCGTCCACTCCGACTCGCGGGTTTCGTACGCCGCTACCCGGACCGGGTCCATCGCCTCCACCGGATCGGTCCCGCAGAGCATGTTGAGGATCCGGTAGTAGTCATGCCCGTCGGCAGCGGCGTGCGACATGGAGAACACGATGGTGAACTCTCCTTTTGGTGTCTCCGGCTCAACCACAACGAGCTTCGTGACCCTCGCGCCGCTCTTCTTCACCTTCGCGCCCGACTGCACGGACATGGCCGCGTCCTTGGCGACGGTGGCCACGAGAGCCGGGTAGGGCTGCGCGCGCGAGACGGAGCCGTTCTTAAGGGTGAAGCAGAGGGCTTCGCAGTCTTTGGAAGTTGGGGTGGGGGAGAAGATGAGATTTTTATTCTTGTCAAAGGTGCCGCCAATCCAGGGGTTAGCGGAGAGAGATTGTATAGGGTAGGGAGGGTGAGAATCTGAAGTACTTTAAATTCCAAAAAAATCCAAAAAAACTTTCAACGAGTATTGAAACTGAGTGTTTTCCCCCAAAAACGTGTCGAATTTGCAAAATGCAACTGCAGCTAAAATAAACTTTTATCACACACTCACACACACATGAGTTCAGTTGCCCCTGCTAAAACTGCAGCCCACACCAAGGTTGTAAAGTTATTAAAGAAATTTTGCATTAAAGGGCTTCTTTCCTCATTGATAGATGAGTATGAGGATGGGATCAAGGAATGGTCAGACAACGTCCGTGGAATTGAGGGGAAAGAAGGGAGTTTCTCGACGTACCGATGGTTAGAGAAGTTCTTTATTGCATTTTGCGATGCCCCCACAATGGCAACTCCCATTGCTTGCAACAAGACAACAATGGCTCAAATGTCCGACACCGATGGGATGAACGTGGCCAAGTCTTTTGGGGTTTTCATGAGACAAGACGTGAAGGCTAAGCCGATAGATATGGTGACAAAGTGGAAGGAGAAATACCCGGTGGTGGTTGAAATGAGCAAGGAGATTGAGTGGCTGGACGATGTGTTGGTAATCTTGATAAATGGTATGAATGGTGAGGCCAAAAAAACAATTGTCGTCAAGATATTCTGGTTTTCACTCCTATTTGCATTCATCGGGGTATTTTTTGGCATGGTGAGCTGCTAGCGAAGCGAAGGGATCCGCGAGATAAGCGAAAATCAGTGTGTTTTGTTGCTAACTCACTCGCTTGCTCGCTGCAGTACTTCATTCCTGTTTTCTTCAGCGGCAAGAGTGTTGCTGAGGGCGATATGGATGCGCCGGAGACAGATCTGGTCACTCGAATGCGAATGAGGTTATTAGAGTCGGTGTAACAGTGGTCAAAAAATGAATGATAAGAATCTAAAACACAAAGTTCGGTTATCTAGAAAACCTCATCAGCCGAGTTCTCATTCTCAGCCCAAACCGTCTTTGTAACATTTTCCTTCTCAGCTATATAGTAGGTGGCCAGAATGTCCTTGGCTGTAGCATACCACTCGTCCTCCTTGATGCCCTCTTCGTTCTCATTCTGCTCGAGGAAAAGGGCAAGCTCTTCCAACGATTTGTTCATGCGGGACTTGGAGTCCGGGATCATCATGTAGGACTCAGCGAGCACCTCCGCAAACTTCTTCTCATCCCACTCATCCTTGGAAGAATCAGCTTTCATAGCAGCCAGCTTCGCTTCGTTCTCAGACACCTCCAGTTCATATGCAGCGACCTCCTTCACCATTCGCTGGCAAACCTTGGTCTTCACGAAAAGTGCGCGGACTGGTTTTTGGGGTTCTTTAACTCTGCAAAATATAAGCGTCCAGGTAGGAATGAAGAAAATTGTATTGTTGTGTTAGCATGGGAGGAGCGATCTGCACAACGATTAAATCAAACAAAATGATCTTCGCAGCCAACGAAAAGACACGAAAAGACGTAGTGTGTGTGTTACCCACCTAGGCATACTAGGAAATTTTATTTTGTCCAAGAGTAAAAAAATTTAAATTTTGGATTTAACTTTACAAAAATCGCTAGTGGAAGCCTCACAGATCCATTTACGTTTGTGAACAAGGCCAGGCCCGATCCAGACTACATTAAATAGCTGCTGAAAAGTTAACAATAAATTAGGTCTTTCGCAGCCGGTCCCGAGACTGAAACAGAATTAGAAGCATAAAATGGGAAATTTAGCATCGTTACACACCTCAACTTCATACCAAAAACAACAACAACAACAACAACAACAAACCCCTATTAAGAAGTTTGCCAAGTCCTTCCTCCGTCGACAGAAAACCTCCCCAACAATTTCCTCTCCATCAATTTCCTCCATACAATTTGCACCTCCTCAACCCCGCCACCCCACCATAACCACAACGCAAGCTCACATTTCAAACCTCGGGCACGACAACATGATAAGTTTTACTCCAACGAATGAAGATCAAAATGCTCAGTTCAAGAGATACTGTCCTCTGTGCATGTGCTATTTCCGCACAATACTGGAAACTGCCTGTTGCGCGAACTACACTTGTTACTCCTGTGCTTTGAGCTACTGCAAGCAGCAAAAAGCCTGCAGCAAAAGTTCCAAAGGTATCCCAGTTTCCCTTCCTAAACAAACCCCGTGCCCCCATTGTGCGTTGCCCGGCTGCAAATTCAACGTTGTGGAATCTACCGAGGAAAAACTGCGGACATACTCGGACGAATTAACTTTCACACCTTCCCCGGTCAAGGCAAGGCTAGTACAAGTTGGCGATGATTTCGCAACACAAAGGTCTAAAATGCTCCGTTTCACCGATTATATTCCTTATGGAAACGACTCAGATGATAGCACCTGCAGCATTTGCAGCTTAGATTCCAGCGAAATGTTAGAGCTGTCCCAAAAGTTCGTTTACAGCATCACCACATTGGCCATCAACAACGTTTCAACTTAATTAAAATAATCAAAAACAAGTTTTAGACAAATAAATGTTTCCAACCCCACTTGAATTTGGCGGCTGTTCAAGCAGTGCAGCGCGTCGGACGAGCTGCAATTTCCAACGCTTACTACGCTTTTGGCGATTTTGAATTCGGAGAGTCACGCAGAGGCGCGAGAGGTGGCGTTCGTTGACTGGGAGGGCTTCATGAAGAATCCGAGGTTTTTTGAGAGTAGGGATGTTGGGGAGGTGGTTAGAAAGGTCAAGGAGAAGGGTTACGTTTATAGTGAGGGAAAATAAAAAATAACACTTGCCAACACTTGCTTATTTTTTTTTAATAACTCTTCAAACTCCGCCCCCCAACGCCTATTCCCTCTTTAACTCGTCGCCAAGTTTCCCCCGATCCTCAATCAGAACTTCCCTAGCACTCTCATATGGTATCAATGAGCTGGACCTGGCAACAGGAACTCCAGCACCTCGCTTGTGGGTCCGTCTCCCGCTCCGTTCTCCTGGATGCACCGGTTCAGTAGCAGCATGCCTTTGTGTAGGGTGCGGAGGTCGGCCTCGGTTGCGGGTGGGGTGGTGGGGGGTTTGCACGCCTTCTTGTGCTTGACGAATTTAGTTTTGTGCGTGGCACAAAAAGCGGTGAGGCATTTGTAACAT
>Ga0302116_1002084_pt1 | contig 11852 bp, 8 predicted proteins | sample AG5_SCM_MG_FD_203124 | JGI IMG/M metagenome (GOLD analysis project Ga0302116, IMG submission 203124) | Marine microbial communities from Western Arctic Ocean, Canada - AG5_SCM | ecosystem: Environmental > Aquatic > Marine > Oceanic | place: Canada: Western Arctic Ocean | collected 2017-10-01 | reverse complement strand
CTCACTCTCAAAATTCCTTCGGGTATCAAGCTTAATGGTGAAGAATTTCAAAGATTCAGAACCGTCATTAAAAATAAAAATCAGATAATTATGGAGATTAAATCTAATATTCTATTAACTCGTGCAACTAACTAACGTCCGGTCCTAATAAAAAAAAGATGATTTAATTATCTAAGTATCTTCTTTGATATGCATCACAATCAAATATAATATGCATTACAGTCAAAAGATTAACTATAGGCCAGGATGAGATTAATTAATTCTCATCTCAATGCCCTCAGCACCCGCGGTAACATTGACTGTTTTGCCATCCATAAGTTCTCCAGATAAAATCATATTAGCCAGTCCATCCTGGACATGTTTTTGGATCACGCGTTTAAGCGGTCTGGCACCGTAGATAGGATCATAACCAATATGAGCAAGCCAATCTTGGGCGCTTTGGTCAAGATCAAGGATTATTTTCCGGCCCTCAAGACGATTTTCTAATTGAGAAAGTTGAATATTAACAATCGCGTGCATATGCTTTTCAGCTAGACGGTGAAACAGTGTTATTTCGTCAAGACGATTAATAAACTCGGGTCTAAATGAAGCCCTAACTAAATCCATAACATCATCATGCGCTGTGTCAACATTGTCTTCAGGACCGAGAGAAGCGAGTATGTCACTGCCAAGGTTGGATGTAAGAATGATCAGCGTATTACAAAAATTAACCGTGCGGCCCTGGCTGTCGGTGAGGCGGCCATCATCCAACACTTGGAGTAGTATATTAAATACGTCACCGTGAGCTTTTTCAATCTCATCAAACAATACTACTTGATATGGTCGTCGTCGCACAGCTTCGGTAAGCACGCCACCTTCTTCGTAACCAACATATCCAGGTGGGGCACCAATTAAACGAGATACCGCGTGTTTTTCCATAAATTCGGACATATCAATTCGGATCATCGCAGTCTCATCGTCAAAAAGGTATTCAGCGAGCGCTTTAGTAAGTTCTGTTTTGCCTACACCCGTTGGACCCAAGAAAAGAAATGAGCCTATAGGGCGCCCTTGTTCTTGAAGACCTGCACGAGCGCGCCGCACGGCTGCAGAAACAGCCTTTACCGCCTCATCCTGACCAATAACACGATGACCAATATTTTCTTCCATGCTCATGAGTCTATCACGCTCGCCCTCAAGCACCTTGGTTATAGGTATCCCAGTCCAACGACTGACCACGGCAGCAATATCACTTTCAGAGACTTCTTCCTTTAAGAGCTGGTTTTCTGATGTGTCCGCGTCCTTAACTACTTTTAATTTTTCTTCCAGTTCTGGAATTTCACCGTAGGTCAGCTCACCAGCGCGCGCAAGGTTTCCAGACCGTTGCGCTTGCTCAAGTTCTACACGCGCAGCATCAAGACGTTCTTTTATTTTCTGATCGCCTTCGATTCGATCTTTTTCTGTTTGCCATTGTGCCGTCAGGGCAGTAGAGCTTTCCTCAAGTTCGCGAAGCTCCTTCTCAAGACTAATCAGGCGATCCTTTGAGGCCTCATCTTTTTCTTTATTCAGTGCTTCACGTTCAATTTTTAATTGGATAATCCGTCGGTCAAACTCATCAAGTTCTGAAGGTTTGCTGTCGACCTCCATCTTAATTTTAGATGCGGCCTCATCCATCAGATCAATGGCCTTATCAGGCAAAAAGCGGTCATTAATGTAGCGGTTAGAAAGCGTTGAAGCAGCGACAAGCGCGCTATCTTTAATTCGAATACCGTGGTGCAGTTCGTACTTTTCTTTTAATCCACGTAAGATTGAAATGGTATCAGAAACCGTCGGCTCGCCGATGAAGACAGGTTGAAAACGCCGTTCTAATGCTGCGTCTTTTTCAATATATTTTCTATACTCATTAAGAGTGGTCGCCCCAATGCAATGCAAGTCACCCCGTGCGAGAGCTGGTTTTAGAAGGTTTGAGGCATCCATTGACCCTTCAGAAGCGCCTGTGCCAACGATTGTGTGCAATTCATCAATAAATAAAATAACTTCCCCTTTTGCTGCAGAAACTTCATGCAAGACTGCCTTGACCCGTTCTTCAAATTCTCCTCGGTACTTCGCACCAGCCACAAGAGCCCCCATATCCAAAGACATAATACGCTTCTGGCTGACCCTATCCGGAACATCCCCATTTGCGATTCGCAGCGCAAGGCCTTCTGCTATAGCGGTTTTCCCGACACCGGGCTCACCGATCAAGACTGGATTATTTTTAGTGCGGCGAGAAAGAACCTGAATTGTACGTCGAATTTCTTCATCGCGGCCGATCACCGGGTCAAGCTTACCCTCACGAGCCGCTTCGGTCAGGTCACGAGAGTACTTTTTAAGAGCATCATAACTGTCCTCAGCACTTGCAGAATCCGCGGTGCGCCCTTTACGAATTTTATTGATGGCACCATTTAATTTTTGTGCGGTCAGACCTGATTTTTTTAAAATACTTGCTGATTTACTTCCCGAATGAAGAGTAAGAGCAAGTAACAAACGCTCAGTCGTTACATATTCATCCCCCGCTTTTGTTGCCAGTTTTGACGCACTGTCAAGAAGATTAGTTATGTTAGTATCTATATAGAGCTGGCTGGCGCCATTTCCACTGACCTTCGGATAGCTCTCTAGTTCTTTCGTTGTATTAATAAGAGCAATGCTTGCGTCAGCGCCAGCTGCACTCATTAAATTCCCGCACAAGCCTTCATCATCATCAAGCATTACTTTCAAGATATGCTCGGGGGCAAATCTTTGGTGGCCCTCCCGCAAAGCAAGGCTCTGAGCTGACTGAATAAATCCCTTAGTTCTATCGCTAAATTTTTCAAAATCCATTATAAATAACTCCAAAAATAATACTATATGCTTCTTAATATAAACAACATATAGTGTGATATTTTAGCAACACAAGAGTGGCAAAGTAATATTCTAGTGTTAAAAGTTAATTTTTCTAGCGCTACTCAGCCACTTCTTCCTTTATCTTGCGTGGTTTTCTGGCCCGCTTTGGCTTTTGTTTTGCTGCCTCTTCTGAGAGTTTTAGATTATGCTCAGGGCTGGTATTATTTTCTGTATTCTTAAGGTTAAGCTTAGGTTGCGAAATAACCTCCTCGATGGTTATTGTTTCACCACCTTTTTCTTTAGAGGAGTTATTGTTCTTTAAAGGCTTGCTCTCTTCGTCCGCTATTGGGACCACATTTGATTGGTTTTCTGCTTCTTCTTGTTGTTTTTTTTGTTTTTCGTTTGCGCGCACGGCCTGTTGTGCTGCTTCGGCCTCAGCAAATTCACAATGGAGTGAGAAATAGTGGTGAGCGTACTGACCATAAGCTTCAGATTCGGTCCTGTCCCTTGTCCTATTTTCATAAGCAAGAGCCAAATACCTATCATAGAGCTGTTTAACATTCCCTCGAATTTTACCAGCCGGGCCATAACTATCAACCTGCTTGCTTGAGGTTAATGGTTGCCTGGACTGATTATTGGGCGTTCCCTTACGCCCACCACGCACATTCTGATTTCTTCCTCGGTTATGCGGTTTGTTATTTTGCCGCCCAGGGCGGTTATTTGGCCGGGAGTTTTGATTTGGGTTCATAAAATATCTTATTAAATTAGTAGGCTCTGATCAACAGGTGACCTCAAAGGTTCTAACTGTCTCAAGCACGGTTATATTTAAAAATTTTGAAATTATTACTGAATTTTTTCCTTCAGCACTTACGCTATACATTTGCGCTAAGGCGACTTTACCCTGCAAAGATGAAAATGCCAAGCAGCTTTTTTATTTAATCAATAAAAAGTTTATTTTTTAATGAGCAAACACCGGTCCCGACCAGCCAAATCCTGATGTATAGCAATGTTACTAAAGCCATTTTGCGAAAATATTTTCTTTACATCCCTGGCCTGTTTATAGCCTATTTCCAGAATAATTGTGGCATCCTTAGTCATGAAACCTTCTACTTGTGAAGCTATTTTTTTATAATCATCCAAGCCTTTAGGGCCAGAAAAAAGGGATCTTTCGGGTTCATGGTCCCTTACTTCAGGAGCCAAGCCCTCTTTTTCTTTTAGACCAATATAAGGAGGGTTTGAAATAATGAGATCAAACTTTTTATTTTTACCAAGATTATTTGTCCAATCGCTACAAGCAAACCTTACTCGCTCCATCAGCTTTAGACTATGGGCATTATCTTGTGCCACCTCAAGGGCTTGCTTTGATATATCAATGGCAAGGCCAGATGCATTCTTCAGTTCACAAAGTAAAGTGAGCATAAGGCAGCCTGTACCAGTCCCTAAATCTAAAATATTAAGCACTTCTCTCTTATCTTGGACCGTTGAAAGAGCAACCTTGATCAATGTTTCACTATCGGGTCGTGGAGTAAGGGTACCAGAAGAGACTTTAAAGGATCGACCCCAAAATTCTTTTTCACCAAAAATTTGTGACATAGGAACCCGCTTGAGACGCTGAGCTACCAACTGCATCACAACAGTATACTCTTTCTCAGAAACTATCCTGTTTTTATTAAGGGCGTAGTCGATATGGTCAAGTTTTAAAACATGGGAAATAAGAAGTCTGGTATCTAGTTTCGCGTCATCAATACTGTTAACAACCAATTTTTTCTCTATATCTACGGAGAGGTCGCGCAAGGTTCTCACTCAGTTTTCCAACTCGGCGAGTTGCGCTGCCTGGTTCTCAGTTATCAATGCTGTGATAACCTCTTCTAAACCCTCTCCTGCGAGAATTTGATCAAGTTTATAAAGCGTCAAGTTAATACGATGATCCGTCATGCGGCCTTGAGGAAAGTTATAGGTGCGTATGCGAGCGGATCGATCACCTGACCCTATTTGATCCTTCCGATCCGCAGAACGTTCCGCGTCACGAGCCTCCTTTTCCGCAGCATAAACCCTAGACATAAGAACCTTCATGGCTTTTGCTTTATTTTTATGTTGAGATTTTTCATCCTGCTGCTGGACTGTTATGCCAGTAGGTATATGAACAATACGAACTGCGCTGTCCGTGGTATTCACAGATTGGCCCCCCGGACCACTTGCCCTAAAAATATCAATCCGTAAGTCTTTATCATCAAGCTTAATATCAATTTCTTGAACTTCCGGCATTACAGCGACCGTAGCAGCGGAAGTGTGTATTCTTCCTTGTGTTTCTGTTTCAGGTACGCGCTGTACACGGTGCCCTCCCGCCTCATATTTAAGCTTAGCAAAAACTCCCGGGCCGCTAACAGATGCGAAAGCTTCTTTAAACCCTCCCGCATCGCTTGAGGATGTGCTCATTATTTCAAAACGCCAACCCTGTAACGTGGCATACTTTTGATACATTCTAAAAAGATTACCAGCAAAAAGGGCGGCTTCGTCCCCGCCCGTACCGGCGCGAATTTCGAGCATAGCGTTCTTATCATCGTCGACATCTTTTGGCAGCAACATTAGTTGAACTTGGCGCTCCATAGAAGGAATTCTACCTTTTAGTTCCTGCATTTCCATTTCAGCGAGATTACGTATATCTACTTCAGTATCTTCAGCTATTATAATTTCAGCCAATTCCTGAATTTCAACAATTAAGTCCAAATAATTTCGTGATTGTTCTACCACCGGCGTTAAATCACTGTATTCGCGGGAAATTTTAACAAAGTCCTCTGAACTCAGCTCTTCGCCGCCAGACATCATATGTTCCAGCTCTTCATGACGAGTAATAAACTGTTCTAACCTGTCCCGGGGTATCATAATTTATTTGCTTTCAGATAATCCACAAGCTTTAATAAAGAAATTTCTTCCTGGCTTCCCTTATCAAGATTTTTAACCATAGCAACAGAACGTACAATTTCATCCTCACCAATTAAAATGGCGAACCGAGCGTTTTGTTTATTAGCACGTTTCATGCGCTTTCCGACGTTTCCTTTGTAGGCCATATCAACCACAATACCAGCTTTTCGTAAATCATGAGCAATTTTCATGGCCGTCATATGAGATTTATCCCCGACTGGTACTATAGCCACTAGGCGAACCTGCTTTTTAATAATATCATAGGTGATTAGTTCCGCCATTCGCTCCATTCCTGACGCCCAACCAACTCCAGGTGTTCTTGGCCCTCCCATCATTTCGACCAAACCATCGTATCGACCCCCCGCAAGCACGGTACCCTGCGCACCAAGTTGATCTGTTGTAAATTCAAAGGCTGTATGACAGTAATAATCAAGACCGCGAACCAAGCGATCCTGTATGTGGTAATCTATGCCAAGCCCTTCCAGTCCTTCTCTAACTTCAGAAAAAAATACTTTGCTAGTATCATTATAATATTCGCTAATACGCGGAGCTTTTTCTATTAGTAAATGGTCCCCTTCATCTTTACTATCAAGTATTCGCATGGGATTTTTTTCAAGTCTGGTAAGGCTATCTTTACTCAACTTATCTCGATGTTGTGAAAAATATTGCACCAGTGCGGCGCGATAATTCATACGACTTTCTCGATCGCCAAGGCTATTGAGCTCCAACGTGACGTGCTTTGCTATGCCAAGTTCATTCAAAAGGTCTTGAGCAATTGCAAGGACTTCTATATCTGCTTGAGCTTCAGCAACCCCAATAATTTCTATATCCATTTGATGGAATTGCCTCATCCGCCCTTTTTGAGGCCGCTCATAACGAAATGTCGGCCCAAAACTATAAAATTTACACGGAGTAGATTGCTGCAGGCCATTAGACATAAAGGCGCGGGCAATCCCAGCAGTAAATTCAGGACGCAACGTGACCTGTTCTCCGCCTCGATCTTCAAATGTATACATTTCCTTAGTTACAACGTCAGAAGTATCGCCAAGTGTTTTTTTAAATGTCTCGGTAAACTCAAATATAGGCGTGTCTATTTGCTCATGGCTGTATCGTTCCGCCACAGATCTAAAAATTTCAAAAATAGTGCGAAATCTTAGAGACATTTCACCTAGAATGTCATGTGTTCCACGTACCGGTTGAAGCCGCGCCACTTTTCTTCTCCTAAAGTCATAATGAGTTTTGTTATTTATTTTTTTCAATTTCGGCTGCTTTTGCCTCAACAAGGTTAACAATATGATCAATTATACCATCGTCGTCAATCTTATGGTCCGTAACGCCGCTGAGATATATCATATGATTTCCATTACCACCGCCTGTGAGGCCAATGTCTGTCTCTCTCGCTTCACCGGGCCCATTTACCACGCAACCAATAATACTTAAGGAAAGCGGCGTCGAAATATGGTTCAGTTTTTTCTCCAACACTTCAACAGTTTTTATAACTGGAAATGCCTGACGCGCACATGATGGGCATGACACAATTCGCACGCCACGGTGACGAAGGTCAAGGCTTTTAAGTAAATCAAAACCAACTTTTATTTCTTCAACTGGATCCGCAGAAAGTGAAACACGAATACTATCTCCGATACCAGACCAAAGAAGCATCCCCATGCCGATTGATGACTTCACAGTGCCCGCCCGCAGGCCTCCCGCTTCAGTAATCCCTACATGTAAAGGATAATCACATACATCAGCAAGGCCTTGGTAGGCGGCGACAGCGAGAAAAACATCTGATGCTTTTACGCTAATTTTAAATTCCTGAAAATTATTGTCTTCTAAAATTCTTGCATGCTGCAGCGCACTTTCAACCATGGCATCGGGGCATGGCTCCCCATATTTTTCTAGAAGTTGTTTTTCAAGCGATCCCGCATTTACGCCAATACGCATCGAACATCCATGGTCTTTTGCTGCAGCCACCACTTCTTTTACTCGGTCAGCACTTCCGATATTGCCAGGATTAATTCGAAGGCAGGCCGCACCTGCCTCAGCAGCCTCAACACCCCGTTTGTAGTGAAAGTGAATATCCGCGATAATAGGTACCGTCACATTTTTAACAATTTCTTTAAGCGCGGCGGTTGACCCCTCATCGGGACAGGACACCCTTACTATATCCGCACCTGCATCTTCTAGTTCCTGAATTTGCGTTACAGTAGCAGCAACATCAGTTGTCAAGGTATTAGTCATAGACTGAACGCTAATCGGCGCATCACCTCCAACGGCAATGTCGCCAACCATAATTTGGCGGCTTTTTCGGCGTATAATATCGCGGTAGGGACGAATACTCATTTTTAAAACCCTGATACGGTTACTTTGGCCAAAATTGGATCAAAACATATTGAAATAATACCCTTCATAACAAGGTGCGAAGCATTTGGAAAATGGTTTATTGAAAAAAGTATTAACTCAGTATGATAAACCACCTCAAAGTATTATTTATGATTATAATAGACAATAGAAACAAGGTTTCAAATACTAACGTCATTATCACGAGCAAATGCCTCAAAATTACTGCGAAGGCTTGGATCAGATAAACTTAAAAGTTTATCTGAAAATCGCTCAACATCGCTAAGATTTAAGCTATTAATCATCATTTTAACGGGCCCTACTGCAGCCGGCGCTATTGATAGCCGCCTAAAGCCAATGGCCAGCAATGCCAAAGCACCAACCTTCTCCCCTCCTATCTCACCGCAAAGCGTAAGTGGGACATTCCCCGCAGAACATTTTTCAACAATGAACCTTAACATACCAAGGGATGATGGCGACAGCGTATCATAACGATTGCTCATTTTTGGGTTTTCGCGGTCACAAGCATAAAAGAATTGCATCAGATCATTACTACCAATTGATACAAAGTCCACCAGAGGGAGCAACTCATCAAGCTGCCACACAAGACTTGGTACCTCAAGCATAGTCCCCACCTTTATATCTTTCGGCATGGGCCGTTTATTGCGTTGATGTCGGCTCAACTCTTTTTCTAAAATAGCCTTCGCAAGCTTAAACTCTTCAACATTAGTAATCATTGGAAACATTATTCTTAACGTCGTGTCAGCCGCCGCTGTGATGAGTGCGCGCAGCTGATATCTTAGAAGCGCTGGCCGATCAAGCCCAATTCTAATTGCCCGCCAACCCAACGCTGGGTTCTCTTCATGATCACGCTTTAAAAAAGATACTTCCTTGTCCCCACCAATATCAAGAGTTCTAAATGTAACAGGCTTATTGCGCGCCGAATCAATTATCGATTTGTAAAATTGTGCTTGGGCTCGAACGCGCGGTAAAGTTTTACTAATCATAAACTGAAATTCAGTTCTAAACAGACCAACTCCCGCAGCACCCGTTCTGTGCATGCCTTCTATATCCATTGCAAGGCCACCGTTTACAACCAATTCTATCTTTACGCCGTCCTTGGTAATCGCAGGTTTATCTCTCATATCATCATACCGCGCGAGCAGCGTTACTCTAGCTGCAATGGCATCACGATAAGTTTCAAGTATTTCTGGAGGTGGCGCTATAAAAATTTCTCCGTCCAAGCCATGAACAATTATCTCTTCCCCCTCATCAATATCAAGAAGGCCTTCCTCTAGCTTTCCGAGCATTGGAATACCAAGTGCCCGGGCTACAATTGACACATGAGATGATTGAGAGCCCTCTTGCAACAACACTGCTTTGAGTTTTTCTCGATCATATTCAAGTAATTCTGCAGGTCCCATATTGCGGGCAATAACCACGGCATTTTGGGGCAATTCTTTAGATGCAGCAGTACCAGCCTTTCCCATAAGATGACGAATAAGTCTATTTGCCAAATCATCAAGGTCACTAAGACGTTCCTTAAAATAAGGATCATCCGTCTTAATCATTTTAGATCTATTTTCAATTTGAATTTTTTGCACTGCAGCTTCTGCCGTCAAACCAGTCTCAATAGCTCTCTCAATTTTGGCCCGCCAGCCTTTATCGAGGGCAAAAAGCTTATAAACGTCTAATATTTCTCTATGCTCGCCGTGATGAAGAATATCTTCTGCAGACATTATTTCATCAATTTGGGAAAGTAATTTTTTAAACCCTTTAACAAGCCTTCCTCGCTGATAATCATAGTCTTCAGAGAGATGTTGAATTATTTCAACTCTGGGCTCATGCATCACCACAACCCCCTCAGCAAGTCCTTCAGCAAAAACGGTACCTACAAACCTGGTTACTACCCCACGTTCAGCATCCCCATCACTTTGTTCCTGAGCAGTGATTAAATCACCACTAACAACTAACTCGGCCAATACCATAGCTACAGTTTGCAACGCCTCTTCTTCTTCTTCTAAATAATGCCGGCTGGCTTGATTTTGAAGAACTAGCACCCCAACGACTTTCCCAGTCCGAAGGATCGGAACGGCCATCATTGACTTATAACTTTCCTCTCCTGTTTCAGGGCGGTAAACAAATTTAGGATGCTCTTGGGCGTTGCTCAAATTAAGCGATGCGCCTGTTGAAGCCACAAGGCCCACCAATCCTTCACCTACCTGGAGACGTGTATTATGTACCGCCTCTAACTTAAGGCCTTCGGTTGCGAAAAGTTCAAGAATATCCCTATCGCGAATGAAATAGGCAGAACAAACTTCTGCCTCCATGTTACTTGCGACCAGGTGCACAACGTTATTAAGGCGAACTTCTGCCTCATCTGTGCTTGCCATTATCTGATGCAGTTCCCTCATCAAACGGCGAGGGGCATTTTGTCTGGGGGTCAATATATCCTCCCTGATTAGCTGATAATATTTAAGCTATCTGTTCTGCGGCCTGTTCTATGAGGTTCGCAATGATTTCAGAAACTGGTTCTATTTTTTTTACCATACCTACACTTTGACCGGCCATTATTGAGCCACGCTCAACATCCCCGTCAATCACTGCACTCCTTAGTGCTCCCGCCCAATAATGTTCTATTTCAAGTTGTGCGGCGCCCATTTCAAGTTCGCCCGAATTATATTTATTAATGACATCACGCTGTACATCGAGAAAATCCTCTGACGCTGCATTTTTAAGAGCGCGAACAGGAATTACAGGAAAGCGTTTATCAACTTGAACTGATACAGTAGCGTCACGAGCATTTCCACGCATAAACATTTTCTTAAAATTTTCATGGGCGATGCTCTCTTCCGAACAAACAAACATAGTCCCAAGTTGAGCCCCGGCAGCACCCATTTGTAAATACGAAGCCATAACCTCACCACGACCAATGCCCCCGGCAACAAAGACGGGAACATCCTTAATATGTGGTAATATTTCCTGAGCAAGCACAGACGTTGATACGGGACCAATATGACCTCCAGCTTCAGACCCCTCAACAATAAGTGCATCTGCCCCACTTCTGATAAGTTTTTTAGCGAGAACAAGGGCTGGAGAAAAACAAATTACTTTTGCCCCACCATCCTTAATACGTTTTATCGAGTCGCCTGTCGGAATTCCCCCAGCCAAGACAACATATTTGACATTATGCGCAAGGGTCACGTCAATAAGCGCGTCAATATCGGGGTGCATTGTAATTAAATTTACACCAAATGGTTTTGTGGTTTTTGCATATGTCTCTTCAATAACCTTGGACAGTAGGTCAGGGGTCATACTTCCACAGGCAATAACACCAAATCCCCCAGCATTAGATAGCGCGCTAACCAGGTTACTTTCTGAAAGCCAACTCATAGCTCCACCCATTATTGCGTATTCCGTACCTAAGAAATCGGTTCCCTTTTTCCAGAGTAGATTTAATTTTTTAAGACCTTCAGTATTCATAATTAGTTCCCGAATTTTATATTCTATTTACTATCAAGGCCGTACGCTGTGTGAAGCGAGCGGACTGCTAATTCTGTATATGCAGCCTCGATAAGGACGCTGATCTTAATTTCAGATGTAGAAATTACTTGAATATTGATCCCACGATCTGCAAGCGTTTCAAACATTGTCGCTGCTACACCAGAATGTGATCGCATACCAACGCCAATCACTGATATTTTTGCCACATTCATATCCGTAATCAGTTTTTTAAAATCGATGTTATCGGC
>Ga0302116_1002082_pt1 | contig 11864 bp, 18 predicted proteins | sample AG5_SCM_MG_FD_203124 | JGI IMG/M metagenome (GOLD analysis project Ga0302116, IMG submission 203124) | Marine microbial communities from Western Arctic Ocean, Canada - AG5_SCM | ecosystem: Environmental > Aquatic > Marine > Oceanic | place: Canada: Western Arctic Ocean | collected 2017-10-01 | reverse complement strand
GTACTCGTGGCGGATCAGCGCGGAGTTCGAGGGGCACTTGTCCCCCAGGGCAGTGCACAAGGCGGAGGTTATCAGGGAGCGGGTTGAGGGGGAGGGGGAGGAGGCGTGGAGGGAGCGGAGGTGGTAGGCGGAACGCATTCGGGCCGGGAGGGGGGAGATTGAGGGGGAGAGAATTGTCGTGATAAGGACATCTAGAGGGGGGATCTGGAAATGTTTGTCATCATGATTAGCATTAGCGTTAGCATTAGCGTTAGCATTAGCATTGACATTAGAAGCATTAGCCATGGAAAAAATGATGGTCGAAAATGTAGTGTAGGAATGAAGGAATGTCAATGATGGAAGATGAAGGTGTAATGGAAGGGAAAGATTTGACCTTTCCCAAAGTGCCAAATCAAAATAGTTTTTAAACATTTTTCACGGCCCTCACCGCACAGCACAATCCAAATTGCCAACAGGACACAACAACAAACAACAGCACGATGCCCACCCCCCTAACCGATCTCCTCGCTCGACATTTACAAAAGGACGAGCACGCCTTGGCCCTCTCCCTCCTCTCATCCCCCTCTCACGCCGCCACCCTCTCTCAACATGCCTCACTTCCAATAGCTGCAACATGCTACAAGCACGCCCTTTTCTCCCTCCTGGACACCTTAGACTCGACTATCTCGTCCAACCAATCCACAACAGCCTCGGCAACCTTCTCCAACATTGCCTCCTCCCTCTCAATTTCCCCCGTCGTAACCCTCCTCACTCAGATCCTCCACAAATTGTGCGGAATTTTTCCCCCGCAAACCACGATCATATCCTCCAAAACCCTCAACACCATCCCCCACATTCTCCTCTCTTCCACCTTCACCCCCCTCCTGAACCACCTCTTCCCCCTCGCCCTAGCCCTCCTCTCCTCCGGCGATGGCTCCGGCGATGGCTCCGGCGATGGCTCCGGCGATGGCTCGAGCCTCCTGAAACCCAATGCCCACGGGGACACCCCCATCGCACTTGCGATAATAACGATGCCGAGCAACGCTTCATCAAGGGACACGGAAACTATGGTCGACGCTTTGGGGAAGCTCTTCGACAAATTTCCAAGCCTCGCCACCGTGCCCTGCACCTCCGGAGGCCAGCTTCCCCTCCACCTGGCGCTGTCGCTGTCGCTGCCGCTGCCGCTGTCGCTGCCGCTGCCGTGCCAAAAGACGGCTCAAGCTCAAAATAAAATGCCGCCAGCGAGACTCGTCGCAAACCTCATTGAACTCAACCCCCGCACGCTCCTCACCGAAGATGGCCAGGGTCTCCTTCCCCTGGGCATCGAGGTGCGGGGGTGTTGTCGGTTGGAGATTCTTAAGCTTGGGTTGAAGCATTGTCCCGCTGCGGCGGTTGCCGTGGGGGGTGGGGGTGGGGATGGGGAGGGTGAGGGTGGTCAGCCACTTGTTGTTGCTCTGCTTAACCTTAACCGCACCAACAACAGCAACAGCAACAGCAACATCCAAGCATTGGAACTCCTCCTCTCCCAACCTCCTCCGTTCAACGTCAACACCCCCCTCCCCCCCTCCAACAACACAACCCTCCTCGCCCTCGCAATAATGAGCGACCTCCCCCTCGCCCACATCGACTCGCTCATTTCGAGCGGAGCTGACCTCGACACGTGCTACACTGTACCCGTCGATAGCTACAACACGCGGAGCCACGGCGCGGTCAAAATCGCCCAGAAGATCGGAAGGAGCGTTGAGGCGGTTGACCACCTCAAGGTTACCCACGGTGCTGGAGGGCGGTTCAGGTTCGGGTACGGGTTCGTCGAGCGGAGAACGAGCGGGTATTTGCGGCGGGTCGTGTTGACGAGTTTGGCCTGTGGGTGGAGAGCTGTGGGAGGGGGGGGAGATAAGAAAAAAAGGGGTGGTAAATTTACACCGTTGTGGTCGGACATTTTCTGGAGAGTTGCCGGGGACGAATTTGACGATGACGAGAATAAGCGGCAGAGAGCCAGGCTTAACATCACCAACTTCTCCGACAATCCAATTCTCCGCATCGTTCTTTCCTACGTGGGCGTGAGCAGGAGCGAGCTTGCACTTGCGGATGAGAAGGAATTGCCGGATTATGTATTGAAAATTTTCAGCGAAATGAATTTCAATCCGATTAGAACAGTGGGAACCAGCACCAGCAATCAAGTTGTTGCAGCTGAAAACGGTGCTGACTGGACACCCACGGAGGACTATCTCCTTCGATGCGTTGTTGAGACCTGCCCCAGGTGAGCGGGCGAGCGAAGCGAGCCACAAACGCAATGTAATTGACTTGCACATGCTCCTTCCTGATCTGGACCATCCTGGAGCAAACCCCTCACGCAAAAAGATGCGCCGTTATGGGTCGAACTAGCCACAGTGTCCTCATTTGAGCGTTTGTTGTCGTTATTCGTTGGAGTTACGGCCAAATCAGTGATCACATGCCCCTGATCTTCTGTCACAAGGCTCGCAAGCGAGCCGCGGCTCGCATTGTAACAATAACAACTAACAACTAATTCGATGGATTCAACTCGGGCAGGAACAAGACGACGGGCCTTCGCGACTGGACGCAAATTTGCACCAAGTTCTGGACCGCAAAAACCCTCCAAGCGTGCAAAAACCGGTACAGGAATCTGGAGAGCTGGAGGAAGAAAGACGAGGAGAGGAGGAGGAGGAGGAGTTCGGGGGCGAGCTCGGAAGCGAGTTCTTCGGGGGCGAATTCGGGGGGGGTGCTAGGTGGATTGTCCGGCGGAGGGCAAAAAAAGAAAAACGGAAGAATTAGGTTCGGGACTGACTGCGCAGAAGATGATGAGGGGTGCGAAGTCGAGTACAAACCTGTGTATGCAAAGATGCCGGTTATTAGATTAGGTAGTAAGGAGGAATCGATGCTGTCTAAAGTAGATATAACTCAATTAGATTTTTAGACCGTCCTTTAATTATTTTAATTGTTTCCTGTATTCCCCCCTCCCCTTTCTCCCCCCCCGAATGATGACCACCATTTCTATTCATTTCTTGGTTCCAGCAACTCTACGTAGGAATGAGCTCGAGGAGGAGGAGGAGGAGGAGGAGGAGGCGGATGAAGTATCATCGAAACCGTGCCCGCCCTGGTTGTCCGAGATGGCATAATATTATGCATACTAAACCCTTTGTATGGGCGCCACGCCCGCGGAGGAGGCTGGAGCATCCCCCTTCTTAAGGCATCGTCTCAAACAACAACGGAAAGGGGAACACATGCTAAATCTGATCCATTTCCGCCCAAGAACATCCAGTGTCCCGTTGGAACAATGGATCCCGAAATCCAACAAAAAGAAGAGTAAGATCAAACAAACAAATATTCCAATGATGATCCCACAGATAAGCAACCAGCCAAGCAACCAGCCTTCCGAGTCGGCCAAATCGCTACAATCAATCTTTGATTCGCAATCGTCCGCCGACACAACCCAACCGATCCAGCACCAAGCAAGTAAGATGGTCCGAAAGTGCGAGTTCGGGAACGCCATGTTGGGCCCGTGGCGACTGAGGGGCCGCGGCGGCAGCTGTGGTGCCTTACTTAGTCGATGGTGTATCTTGTCGTGTGCGTCGGAAAATTAAAAATTGGTGGAAATTAAAAATTGGTGAAAAAAAAAATATAACATATATTTATTTTCTCTCACCCCACCGCCCAACCAACATCATGCAAATAAACACATCCAACTCCCCAAAAACAAGTTCCCACAAAAACCAGCCTCAAAACCCACACCCCCAATCCGCCTCAAATCTCCAGCGATTGTCCCCAACTACCTCCAATACATTTGACATTTGCGACAACCTCTTCAAGCGGCGCGGCGGGTGGGGCAAGCACTCGGAGAACGCCTGGGTTCTCAGGTGAGTTTGAGTTTGAGTTTTGGGGTTGACTTCATGGGGTTGACTTCACTTCTTCACTTGCTAGGCTTAAAATTAACGCAACTTTTTTTCTTTTTTCCACACACCCTCGCTTCGCTCGCTTCGCTCCGCTCGCTCCGCTCGGCCGCTTCCCTTCCCAGATGCTTCACCCTGCACGGCGCTGTCCTGTGCTACTACGACTGCGAGTGCTTGGAGGATGCGGACCCTTCCCGCCCTCGGGGCAGGATAGATATCTCCCTGGAGGGGACCAAGGCAATCTGCACGAACGAGTGGAAGGTCGGTGCGCCCACCCGCTTCCTCGTCAACCTTGTCATCCATTCGATGGGCGGGATCGAGCGTAAGTGGAAGATGTGCTGCCGCGACGAGGAGCAGCAGCAAAAGTGGCACCGTGCCCTCTCGCACTTTGACGGGCCCCCGAAGCGAATTGGCGTAGGCGACGACATAATGTCCTTCCTTTCCGTCCCCCTGACCGCCACCCACACCCACACCATCTCGTCCAAGACCTCCCCCAAGCCCCGCAGAATCTCAAACGCGATCCTCGGGAGCTTCCAGAAGGTTCACAGGAGGTGAGAGAGCGAAATACTGCTGCTAGCTGTAATACAGCAATAAACAATACTGTGAGCGAGCCTTGAATGAAGACGAGAAAACAAATATATACGAGCCATTACTAAAACTAAACCAACATTATTCTCAATTCTTGCAGCATGAGCGTCACGAACATTGACGAAAATCTCCAGGACAAGTACGACGGGAAGGTGTACCAGAGCGAGTGGTATCTGTGGGGGTTGATAGCCGCCTTAAATGTGCTGTTTCTTGCGGGGAGAATTGCGTCGGTGAGCAACTTTTGGGTCTGCTACCTCCTCACAAACATCCTGCTAGTCAAGCTCCAAAGCACAAAGGTGAAGAAGCCGGAGACCCTCCAAGAAGCGAGCATCAGGGAGGAGAGGGAGGAGGATGAAATCGATAAAATAAATAGAGCGAACGAGTTGCTGTCGGACTTGGACCCAGTCCAACTACCTCACAAGATTGCGAGTGTGGAGGCTGGCAGCACCTTCGAGAGGGCGACACCGCTGCCTAATTCGGAGGTTGCAGCCGTCTTTGAGAAGTTTGGCGAGAAATCGTGCGAAGGAGGTGAGCCGCGAGCGAGCGCAGCGTCAGGCCGAGCGCAGCTTCTCCCCCCCTTTACAACCAAAAGTAATTCCACACCTCAAACCCACGTCCACTCACCTCCTAACCCACTCTTTTTCGCTCTTGCTTAGCTCGAATTTGCAACAAATTCAGCGGTGGCGGAAACTACACTCTGATGCCTCACACTTTCTGGAACGGCGACGGAGGCGTCTTCAAGGTCCGAATGGGCCCCAACTACAAGAAGACCGGTCGAAAGGAGCCGTCGATTGGCTCGCTGTTCGACCTTTACACGGTGGACTTGGTCCGGAGCGACGCTCGGATCGAGGAGTCAGCGAACGTGTTCAAGGTGAGTGAGCGAACCGAACAAACGAAATGAAATGAAATGGCTACAGCCACCCATATTCACTACTGAACTAACATTATTCCACTCAATTCGTATTTGTTTGGCTCCGCTCGGCGCAGGTTCCTGACATACCAGGCATCACCGACCAGCCCACGGGGCATCCAAGCGTGCCTCCGATGTTCATTGTCAACTGCGGGATCCCCAGCGAGGAGCCTAGCATTTTTGGCAGTGAGACGGACGGAGTTAGTTTCATTAGGTGAGTCAGAAATTCTATAACCCCCTCGACGAGAATATTTTCAAACACTAACCCACGGAACACACAGCATCTTCTACTTCGTCATAAGCGAGGAGACGAAGCGCCAACTCAACGACTTCGACAACGCCACCCCCGCAGTAAAGCTCTTCGCCGAGTGGTGCCGCCGTGCGGAGGACGAGCCGGCCTTCCGAGGAAGGTTCAAAACGATGTGCGTTCTCGACGACATTGGCAACTTGGGTTTGCCCGGCTTCATCTCCAACTACAACGGGAAGCCGGTGCTCATCAACAAGAGCGGCACCATGCTCAGGAGGAGCAACTACATCGAGATGAACATCAACGTTCATCAATTTGCGTTTATCGCCAAAAAAGCGCTGTACTCGTTGCAGCCCAAGTTCCCCAGGATGGTCTTGAACGTTGGGTTTACGATAGAGGGGAGGGACGACACTGAACTGCCCGAGTGCATGCTGGGGGCTGCTAGGTTAATGCACATGGATCCGGGGAAGGCGCCGGACGATTTGCAGGATGCGGCGGATCAGGGAGAGGAATAATTGAACTTCAAAGACCATCATTTCCTTTGCCACCATACAAATTTAATGAAGTTTCAAAATGTCCTAAAATTAATTCGAAAACTTTTTCTATAAAAATCTTTTCTGGATGTTTTTATCAAATCATTCATTATGAAATTCACAAACATTCTCTCAGCAGGCCTGCAGGTCGTTTCCCTTGCCTATGGGTCCCAGTGTGGAATGTGGGGTGAAACCCATACATGCAACGAGGGGACTAATCTTCGTAAGTTGAACCAACCCAATTTTCAGAGCCAGCTAAATCTTTACTAACCACTCCCCAATCCATCCCCCCCCTCTTCTCCTCACTCATAGGAACCTCGGACTACATGTGCTACCATGAGCACGAAGTAGGCGCTTCTTGCATCCAAGACGAGTGCTGTGGGGAATACTGTGATTCCTACACTTGCCCGGAAGGCTTCGTTCCAAACCACAGCTCCGAAGGTTATGAAGAAAATTGCCTCGAGTTCGACGGGGTGCAGTGGGATGGGGGGTGCACAGAAGAGAAGTGCTGCATTGCTTTAAGGACTTGTAATACTTGGGAGGGCGAGTGTGGAGCAGGAAGTGTAAGAAGGCACGAGGAGGATGATTATTATTATTGCGATGATGGCGCGTGCGATGAGGAGGATTGCTGCATAGTTACTTGTGCAGACTGGGAGGGCGAGTGTGGGGCTGGGTTTCATAAGAGACCTGACGATGATTGGCATAGCTGCGAGCGCATAGATGAAAATGATGAGTGGGTGCAAGAGTGCGACCACGAACAGTGCTGCGGTGAAACTTGCGGCGATTGGACGGACGATATGTGCCCGCATGGAGAGTACGTGAGGAAAAATGAGTGGTGCGACGTCGTCGGCGAGTGCAATGAAGAAAGGTGCTGCTCTGAGGACAATAGATGCGATGCCGCTTGCAATCAATGGGAGAGCCACGGATGCGAAGCTTTTCTGGCTGATAAAAACATTGAGACGCTCTGTGACGGAAAAATTTTCCAATGGAGTGAAGAATGCTGGGAAGTTCTTGAAACGGTCAAGGAAGTCCACGACGAATGCTGGGTTTGCGCTCAGTGCCACGGGTGCGGCTTCGGGATGGGAGATGGAGAAGGTCATGAGTTCTGCACCGATCTGCCTCTGAACGAGCCTTGTAATGTGGAAGCGACGTGCGTCGATGGAACTCACTGTGCTGATGCCAATTCTGATACGGAGAGGAGGAGAATGGGAGAAAAGAAGAAGAGTCCAGTGTTAGAGTTCGAATTAGACTTGGAAAAGCTGAAGAAAAACTTGAAAAGGGGGAGCAGTTGGATGCCGAAGAATGACAGGAGGAGGTTGTTTGGCGATTTCAAGAAGCCGAGGGGGCCTCGCTGCATGCTGAATTAATTTGGACGAAAATCATATTAAACTTTTTTTTGTTTTTTATCAATCACATGATCGACTATATTTTATACACAAGTCCCCCCAGCGATCTTTACAACTTCAAAACACAGCCAATAAAGAAGCGAAGTGATGCCTGACTCGATGCCCCCTCCGCCCCCTCGACTCCCGGGCAAACCAACGACAGCCTCTCACAAGTCCCAATCTCAATCTCAATCCCAATCCTCCCCCTCCCTTCGCCCCCCTGCCTCTGCCTCTGTTTCTGCCTCTGCCTCTGCCTCTGATGAAACTTCCGTGGTCCACCAGATGCGTCGAATCATCCACCAACACCTCCGAAAGTCGCGGAAGCAGAAGGACATCTACCACGTTTTAATGAAGGGGGTGAACGATGAGATGGAGGGTTACAAGTTTGCAATTCAGGAGATAAATCTTCTTATCCGTTTCTCCTCCAACCCCGTCCGCTTCTCCCTGGCTGCTTCCCTGGCCTTTTTGTACGAGTCGCGGCTGTCCGAGCGTCGCCGGCACATTACGGCTGCGAAGACCAAGGCCGAAATCTCAATCCATTTCGCCGAGCAAGCCACCAAGATGCTCGGGCACGTCGTGTACGGCGAAACGAACAAGATGGAGAGGCTCGACGAGCTCCTGCTCAACGCCGAGGACGACTTCTCGTCCATTGCCATGGCAGTCGAGCTGGAGAATTTCTCCTTCCTCTCCCACCCGCTCATTATCAACTACGTGAAGCGCAGGTGGGTCGGCGATGCGGACAAGATTGGCCGTTACGGTTTCCAGTTCATTGAGGTGAATACATTGATCGAATCCGTAAAAAATTCCTACGACATGTCTATTGGTTCGACGCAACAGCAACAATCAAGTTTCGTCATCTTAAACAGCATGCGAGCCTTCTCCAACCAGATCATCAGCAATTTCGACGAAACTATTGTGGGCATGTTGGACCCCATGGTCTTGATAAACAGTCCCAGCACGCGGTTCAAGGTTGAGTTTGTCTTCTTTGGGTGCCGCGTTGCGGTTCAGCAATTTGTGCTGTCCTACGAAGAGTACGCTCCGGGAAACCAAGTGCTCGGTTCCTTCGGACCGTTAGATATGGTTCATTTTGGAATTGGGATCGGATTTCTGATGGCCGAAATTGCAGAGGTTCAGAAGGCGTATCGGTGGGGGAGCATTCATATTGATAGGTATTGGGGGGATGGCTGGAACCAGATGGACTGGTGCATTCAAATTGTCTTCTTCTCCTTCTGGGCCCTCAAGATAGTCTCTCAGTACTACGACACCAACAGCGACTACGACGAGGCCGCCCTCTACCACGGCTACTCCCTCGACGTGCTCGGAATAAACTCGATCGTTCTATGGATTCGAATGCTGGAGGTGAGTGAGCGAGCGAGACCTTGTGGAAGACGAGAAATTGAGCCACTACTTAACACCTATTTCGCTCGGCGCAGCACTTCACAATTTTCCCGTCCCTCGGACCTCTGGTGCGGATCATGGGATTGATGCTGATGGACATGTTCAACTTCTCAATCATCTTTGCTTTCATGATCTTTGGATTCGCGAGCGCGTTTTCGATGTGGTTCAGGGACTCGGTTGATTCCTACTCGACGCTGATTAAGGCAACTGTGACGTTGTTTTCGGCCAGTTTGGGCGAGTTTGATTACGAGGCGTTTGAGGGGACGGAGAAACAGGCGCGCGGACAGATATGTTTGACGATATTCTTAGGCGTGAGCACAGTATTGCTGCTGAACTTGCTGATTGCGATTCTGTCCCACCGCTACGAGGCCACCCAAATTCAAAGCTACGAAGAATATCATTTGGGTATGGTGAGCGAGCGAAGCGAGCAGCGAGCTTTGTGGCGGAAGAGTGCGAAGGAAGCGACTAACCCACTCTTGCTCTCATCTCATGCTTCGTTAAAAATGCGCCTCGCTTCAATTTTGCTCGGCGCAGGCCAAAAACTTTTTAGCTTTGAGGTGGGAGACGGCAGAAATACTCAAATCCGGCGTGCCACTTCCGAGCGCGCTGAATGCTTTCCGCGTCCTAACCTACCCCCTGCGGTGGATCTTCGGCGTCGAGGTTGAAAAGGTCATGAATTTGGTGAGTGATGGCGAGCGAAACGAGCCAGAAACACCATGCACTAGTTGTGACGAAACGAGCCCAGAAACACCATGCACTAGTTGTGACCTAACTCGCTTCGCTTCGCTCGCAGGGCTTCTTGGTAACCGTTTCTTCCATTTTCCTATCGGTCTGCCTCCTGCTATACGTAATCGTATTTGTGATTTCCGGGACGTTCACAACGTTCATGGCGGGGTTCTTCTTTCTCCTGGACTTCTGGGTGATCATGTTCAAAACGAGGATAAAGGCTGGCAAGGGGAAGAAGAGAAACTTCTTTGTTTCCGTGATTCGAATTACATTTTGGGTTGTTTTCTTGCCATTTAATTTGGCCGGGGTGTGGTGCTACATATTGCTCGTGAGGTACCCATATTACGGTGAGTGAGATGCTGCGTTGTGGATTGTTTCGGTTCGATCCATATTAATCCAAATTCAACTCTGGTGATTGGATTGAAGTGTTCGTGGGGGGATTCATGACCCTTTCGGAGAACATCAACTTGATGCAGATAGTCATGAAGGATCAGAAGCATAAGCTTATGACCAAGAGAGAGAAAAAATTGCAAAATATGAATGACAGCGGGCGATCGCTACGCGGATACTTTTCGACGAGAGGAATGTCCGGGATTTTTGGAAATAAGGGCAAAAATGATGAAAAAGAAAATGAAAATAAGTTGCAGGGGAAGGAGGAGAGTGGAGACTGGGTGGCGATTGCGGAGGAGGCGATGGAGGAAGCCAAATTTGGTGAAATCATCAGTTTCGAAAAACTCTTGAAAATGTGAGTTAGTGTGTGTGAGAATTATGCCCATTGTCGTCTTCTTCTAACCTCTTTCCACCCCCCACCCCCTACCCCCCCCGCACACCCCGAGCAGCATGGAAAAAAACAAAGTTTTGCCAGCAGCTTACCAGTGGGTCAACATCCGGCGCTCAATGAGCCTGACTTCCAAGATGTCAGACGCTACCTCTCCCAATCGCAAATCGTTCGACCATTCAAAAATGAGGAAGAACTCGGGCAGCATGTTCGCCAGCAACAGCTTCAACGACGACTTTGAGGAGGAGGGGGGGGGTGGTGAGTACGACGACTTGCCAACGGTTGAACCCCATATCGAAGAAGCGTTCGAGGTGAGAGTCCACCATGCGTTCTTCTACTCGGAACATCGCGTTGAGAGTGGGAATGAAGGGGGGGAGCAGGAAGAAGAAGATGTCGACGACGGCGACGATAACTTCAATATATTGTACAAGGACTTTTGCTACTTTATGCGGGGGGGGAAGAAGAGTGTGTTTGATGACCCTTCAGATGCGTGTCCGCTTATTAGGCCAAAAACGGTCTACTTGATCACGAAGGATGGCGGCGACGATGAAGAGAGCGACGATGAGCTGTTTGAAGAGGAAATAGAAGAGGAAGAGGAGGAGGAGGAGGAGGAGGAGAAGGAGAGGGTGGAGACTGGTGAAGGCAGCAGCGGCAACAGCAGCGGCGGCGGCAGCGAAATCCTCGCCACGCAACTTGAGGAAATTGCAAAGAACCTTAGAATGGGCGGTGGCGTCGATAGCTCGTCGATAGCGACGACGGCAAACGCAGCGCCCGCGCCCGCGGTGCGCAAAAAGAGACCAAGTATCTACAAACAGCTGGAGCTGAAGCTCCAGCTCCCTCAGTCGAACTCGTTCTCTGGCAATGTAATCAGGAGGACCAGCACCGATGGGGAGGAAGCGAAGGAGAGGAAGTTGAGGGAGCTGAAGGGGCAGACGAAAAAGCTCAAGATAGAGCATTTCAAGCATATGATGAAGACAAAGCTGCCAAGCATGATGGAGGCGGACTCTGACCCGGACGTCTACCTATAATATTGTTTTTGAAACCATGAAAAATTTCATATATTTTTAAGCAAATAAACTCTCTACTCTAAACCGCGGTACCTGGCAACAGGAACTCCACCACCACACTCGTTGGGCCATCCCCAGCCCCAGACCTCTGTATGCACATATTCAGGAGGGCAATGCCCTTGTGGAGGGTTCGGAGCTCGGCTTCAGTCGCCGCCACCCCCGTCGGCGCCTTGCACGTCTTCTTGTGCTTCTTCCACCCAGATTTCAGGCACTCGGCGCTGCAGAAGTAGCTGATTTGGCACTTTCCGCACGATTTTGTCGTGGAAGTCTTGCAGACGACGCACTGGCGGGTCGGCTTCAGCACATCCTCCACCTCGACCAGCTCAGCCTTGTCGTACTTCATGT
>Ga0302116_1002081_pt1 | contig 11866 bp, 14 predicted proteins | sample AG5_SCM_MG_FD_203124 | JGI IMG/M metagenome (GOLD analysis project Ga0302116, IMG submission 203124) | Marine microbial communities from Western Arctic Ocean, Canada - AG5_SCM | ecosystem: Environmental > Aquatic > Marine > Oceanic | place: Canada: Western Arctic Ocean | collected 2017-10-01 | reverse complement strand
AGTAATTTACAGCATTCGAGAAGGCCCGTACATGCGCGTTGATATCGCGTCTCTTAACAGCAGAGTGATCCGGACAACTTCCGGCACAGATATCAATCCGTGCCGTCATTCCATTTGGAAACACTATAACTTGTACGTTTAACCCAGTACATTTCTTATAGCCAGAATAAAGAGCGTTTTGTAAATCAGCTTCACCAGGGTTGCAGCAGGCAAAACTGACGCCATCGATAATGCAGCAAGTAGTCCCCTCTTCGAGAGTGGCTATAAAGCCCTTTTCACGTTCCATCGTTTTTGTGATTGCATCATTAAACTGGAATCCTTGGTGCGCATACCGCAGCATTGCGTCCTTGTGCTCAAAGACGCACGCAAACTCGAAGGCCTTATTAATGAACCAGCTGAAAGCCTCACTCCAACGACGACCCTCACCTCCGTATTTTGAGACGAAAGATGAGAAGTTGGCTCCAGAACGCAACCGTTCAAATCCAACCATCAATGCCAAGTCGCGCGGGAAAAGCCGGCCTTCGAATTTGACCCATTTATCTTCTGACCAAAGGTGAGCTATCCTCAAAAGGTGTGCTTGTGTCCAACCAGTAAACAAATAGCAATTTGCTTGAGCTGCGTGATCCATGCCCTCAAGCGTTATATCCTTGAAGGGTTGGTTGAACGACACTGGGGGGCTCATAATTATCACCAGAGGTATCATGACCGATAACAAATGCTTCTTTCTGCGATTGAGTCTAGAAAGTTTAAATAACAGAAGTAATTTCGCCCTATCGGGAACAAGACTGAGCATGAGTAAGCATGTACGCTTCTTTCTTTGAACCACTTTCAACATTGGCGCCAAGGTTTGAAATTTTAGTTTGGTTTGAAAGTTGGTAGCGTTATGCCTGTCATTAGATGAAATAAGCCTAATACTTTTTCTTCGTCGAAAAGAAGGTGGATTCATATTTTGAAGTGCTGTGTACCTTCGAGGAGACCCAGATCGAAGGTTTTAATTTCTCGATCTCGATCTGGAGCAGCCCCATTAAGAATATCCAGATCGAGATCGAGATTCAGAAATCCTGAAATTTTGGAGTTTTAACTTGAATTCACACCCAATTTTGTAAAATAAACATTAAAACTCCGCATTGACGTTCAATCATATAAGTTCTCCCCCGATCTCCTTTTTTATACCGTGAATCGTGGTATAAAGCGAGTTGTTAAAGTAAAAGGGTTTTTTTTGCGAGATCGAGATCGAGATCGAAAATTTTTTTGGGGTCACGCTATTTTTGATTTTATTTGCTTTTCTTTTGTTCATAACCATCCCTTCTTCCCCTCCCCCACATCCACAGGAGTCGCCAAATTCAGCAACAAGCTGTCAGCATTCAAAAAGACCTTGTTCCCACTCCTGCTCACGATATCAGCAATCTCCTGTGCAGCCTCGAGCCGCTTCAGGTTGACAAAACCCGGGTTCTTCTTGACAGCATCACCAATCTTCTTGGTGGACTCTGCCTCTCCCTGCCAGTACGCGATGATAGTTTTCTTCTCGTCGTACGCCCTCTGCACAATGTATTTGGACCGCTCAGCCTCCTGCCTAGCAACCTGCTTGGCCTCGACCGCCCTTTTGAACTCAGAGGAGAACTCGTAGTGGGTGATGGCTACGTCTTCAAGCACGATTCGGAAGTTTGCAGCTCGATCCTGGAGCTCCTGGCGGATTTCCTTTGACACCTGGTCTCGCTTCGTGAGGAGTTCAGAGGCGTTGAATTTTGCGACAACGGCCTTTGCACACTCGTTCATGATGGAGGGGAGAACCTTGGCATCGTAGTCAGGGCCTAGCCGGGTGAGGATGAAGGGTAGGGAGTCGGGAATGGGACGGTGGAGGACGCGGACGCCTGCATGTTGTGGTTTTGGGTGTGGTTAGAGTTAGAGTTAGATTTTATGAGTTGGTTGTGTAAGACTCAAATGCAAATACAAACAATTAGCAACATACAATGTAATAGTAAATAGTCAATAGTCAACGATCAAAACTCACCAATCAAAATTTTCTGCAGATCCTTGGAACCAGTCTGTGTTTGGAGGTTGCAGGGACGCGTACGAATGTCAAAGACTGTCGGCCACTCGACCCAAGGAATCGTGAAATTCAAACCTTCTCCGTACACGATGGGCTTCACACCGGTGAACCGGTTGAACACAACCGCGCGGTGACCAGCATCTACGCTGTACATTGAATTAGCAGCACCATAGCCAAGCACACCTAATCCCAAACCAGCTTTGAGGAGGGCTATTGGTGGTCCACCAGCAGGCATCTTGGGAACTTTCTTGAAGGCGTTTGCTGCCGCTTCCTTTGCTTTATCCGCCATGTTGTTTTTAGATTTGGAATTAGGGGGCTGGGGAGCTAGAATTTATGGTTTAATAATTTATATGATGTATGATTTCCAAATCCTGGTAATACTTTAAGGTGCACAACATTCATTTTCTACGGTTCCACACCACATGGCCCACATTGGCTCCCATTCCCACTTTACTGAAAGTAATCTCGACTTGCTCACATATTTCAACAAGTACAAATTGCTCTTCATCCCAAATCCCAATCCCAATCCTCATCCCCACCCCACAACTTCTCTAACACTAACAACAATAAGAAATATAGTTTACAACCTCAATCCTGACGACCTTTCCTCTTTTGGACTGGAATCATGCTCATACGTTGCAACAACAAATGAACCTGAACTACCTTGCCCACCAATAACTGAGTTTCCTGCTACCTTTCACCCTGCTGATTTCTTTGCTGACGGGAATACACAGAGCGGCTACGTATCCTTTATTCTCCAGAACGATGTTGCTGCATCACGAGCAGCGCAGCTGCTTTGCTATCAACTTCCTATAAATAAGAACACCACGCCAACACCACAGTTACATTACAGCGATGCGCTTTGGTTCTTCTGCGGTCGAAATAACCACAAGACGCGTTCATTCTCCGGCCGCGGAAAACACACTGACGAGATTTCGCATGCAGGAACATGCCACAGCCAAGTTCTTGGATCCAAGCTTTGGAAGGTGTCACCGACTAAGGAGCTCATAGATTCTTGGGGCGACAATAACGATGACGATGACATAAACATAAACTGCTCTGGCGATGAGAGTGAAATTGAAATGATGATTAACGAATCTGAGATCATTTTCTTGAACACGCGCTTGTGGTACCACGAGACTCGGATTCCTCCGCAGCCGGGCACGTCTGTTTCAATTGCCCGCGATCTCCATTTAGGCCATCATCTCACTGATAATTTCAATTCAGGCGAAACGTTTTCGAACGTGTAGATGATTTAATCCTAGTAAAAGTTAGAAACCCCACCGACTTGCCTTCTTTTCCTGACCCACCCGAAGCTGTTTTGCCATTTGCGAGAACTCGCTGGCCGCGTCCTTCAACATTTCACTCTTGTCGCCGATTTGGGCCAATTTGTCGCCTCTCTTGTTCATATTCTGCATTGCTTCTGCAATGGCATCGTTCGCATTCGCCCCCCCACTCGCCCCCCCTCTCCCCTTCCTGTAGAACTCATCGTCGCTGTCCTCGTCGCTATCAGCCGCCCCCTCGAACAGCTCGCTCCTGTCCTCCTCCTCCTTCCCCTTTTTACTATTCTGATGCTGCTGATCAAACGCCTTCATGATTTTCGCCCTATCGTTGGCCTGACTCTGCAACTCGGCCAAGTGCCCCACCGTCGTGTTGAAGCAGCCGTCGCACACCCGTTCCTGTTTATCGCTATTTGGCGCGAACACGGGCAATTTCTTGTTTGTGCAGCTGCCCAAAAATTGAGTTGAATAATGTTAGTTTAGTAGTGGATGGGATGCAAGCAATTATACATTGTCTGTAGCCTCACCTGCTGCAGGCTAAAACTCCGCATTTTCGGCAGTGATGACGCCTGTTTGTGCTGCTGAACTTGTTCGCGCAGCACAAGCACACCGCGGAGGAATTGTCGGGAACCATTTCGTCCTTACCGACGACCCCCACAAACAGGTGCCTCGCGTACTTGACTAGCTCATCTATTTCAATTTTATAATGCGTCCACTGCGCCGAGCGAATTAGGAGTGGGTTAGTCGCTTCGCCGCTTCGCTTCGTTCGCACTCACTCTTCTTTTGTCACAAGGCTCGCTCGCTTCGCTCGCTCACCTCCAATATGAACGAGTTGATCGGTTCGGCCATGCCCGACGGCAACATCGCGAAGAGTTCCTCGTTCACCCGCGCGCCAGCCTTGATGAGCTGCGCCGAGCAAAATGAAGCGAGATTGTAAGCATTTTTAATGGATCAGAGGGGAGCGAGCGAAAAAAAGAATTGAAAATTATGTTAGTGTAGTTTTGGCTCATTTTCTTGTCTTCATCACCCCCCCCCCCGCTCCGCTCGCTCACCTCCTTGACGCCCATGAAGACTGAGAAGAACCACTGCTCGTTCAACACCAAAGTCAAAGCATCCTCCTCGCCAGCGACCAACAGCTGAGAGTGCTCGCCGGCCACCAGAATGTAGAGTGGCGTGTGGCCATTCCCATCTGGCAAATTAACATAGCTGCCACAACTAATCAAATTTCGAATTATCTGCGGCCGAGCGAAGAAGGTGCGAAGTGAATTGAGTGGAATACTGTTAGTTAAGAAGTGCCTCTTATGCTCGTCATCCTCAACCCCCCCCCCCGCTCCGCTCACTCACCTCCACGTTGAACATCTGCGGGTCGCTGTCGCTCTGCGCCGCCGTTGGGGTCTTGCTGAAGGGCTTCGCACAGGCCAGCTGCAAGGCCGTCAGCCCGTCGCTCGGCCGAATAGTGTTCGGATTTCCACCCTCGTTGCACAGAGCCTGGATCATCCGCGGCAACCCCTTCACCGCGCAGGCATGAAGGGGGGTGTCGCCTCCCCCATCCATCGCGTTGGTGATTTCTTTTCCGTTCGAGCGAGTGTTGTTGTGTTTATCCAACTGCCTCGCACCCATCGACCGCAACACACTGATTATCTTGGGAGAGTTTTTGGCGTTCTCGCCGTTGCACACAATCATGTGAATAGGAGTTCGTCCCACCACGTCCTTCTTCAAAACCTGCGCCGAGCGGAGCGAAGCATAAACAAGTTAGTTTACCAGTGGCTCGTATGCTCGTCTTCCTCAAGGCTTGCGAGTGAAGCGAGCCAGCAACGCCATACACTAGTTGTAACTAGCTCGCTTCGCTCGCGGCTCGCTTCGCTCACGGCTCGCTCACTCACTCACCTCACCCCCATTCGCAATTAACAAGTGCACCATCTTCAGATTGCACGAGGCAACTGCGAAGAAGAGCGGCGTTCGAAGTTGGGTGGCCGTGGTTGAGCTGTTCGGAGAAGCGCCGTAATCCAGGAGGGCGGCAGCAAAGGAGAGGTTGGAGTGGATGGTGGCATAGTGAAGAGCAGTGTACCCGAACTCGTCAAAGCTGTTGAGATCGAGCTCGAGCTCGAGGGCGGCAACACTCTTTACGATGGCTTTCAATCTTGCACAATCTCCAACTACGGCAGCCGTGAAAATCCCGCTGTTCATGCTGATCAAATGAGGCCACCCAGGCAACCTCCTCTCCACAATGTCCGCGTAACTCAGCTTGTGCAGGTCGAACAGGTTTCCACCCCCGTTCCAGCTGTTGTGCTCTATTATATCGTTGTCTTTGGCATTGTCGTTGGCAATGTCGTTGGCATTGCCTTTTCCGTTGTCCATTTGCTTGCGGTAAAATTCGCGAGATAAAACGGCCGCGGCGCCGAGCAAATTTACCCAGCGATCCTTTTCTTCCTTGCTCTCGGCAACGAACTGGTACGACCTCGTCGGCGTGAGGATTTCAAACGCCTCACTGTTGTTGTGGTGAAGGTGAGTGTCGTTTTGTGTTGTGGGCGAGAGCGGGAGTGAGGAGGTGCTGCCCTCTTCCACGATTGGCATTGGGACAGTACCTTCCTTCTCGCCAAATTTTTCCTTCAATTTGTTCCGCAAACCGAACATTGATGTTCGCTTGGTTTTCGTTATTGCCCCCCCAACGGAAACGCCTCCATTATTGCTGTTTGACGATGATGATGATGATGTGGCGGATGGCGACGACGTATTTGCATCGCTTCCGCCAAAGTTTCGCAGCAAGCTCGCCCCACCTCCAATCCCCTTTTTCAGCGCCCCCAAAACATTCGATTTTGATTGCGACGATGAGTCATCGGCTTCTTCTTCGTCGCTGTGAGAGAAGAGAAGAGAAGCGAGGAGCCGAGCGTAGCCAAGCGCATAGCACAGAGGTTAGTTCAATATGTAATGATCCTAAAGGGAGCTAGTCACAAACAGTCTATTCTTGTTGCTGGCTCGCTTCGTTCACAGCTTTACACGCTCCTGTCCAGATCAGGGCCATCTGCACGTCAATGTGAAAACTCAAAAAAGGCGAATCACTAAAACGACCACAACTCCAACGCACAATGCCTTTAGTAGACACTCAGAATTGGACACGGTGGCTAGTTTGGTCAGGCGCATCTTTTTGTGCAAAGGTGTTGTTCAGGGACGGTCCAAAAACACGCCATCTCAAACCATCCGCCGCACGCCAAGTGAAACCTAAAAAAACCCATAAACAAGGCGAAACGCACTGAAACACCCCAACTCCATCCATCACACAACCTCTTCAACCACTCAAAATTTGACAGTCACAGCTCGCTTACACACCTTTCACCTTCCTTGCCCGCTTCCTTCTTCTCCTTTCTCATCCGGAGAATTTTCAAATAGCGTACGTTTTCCACACTCGTGATGCAGCCAAGGTCTATTATCCGGCAGGCTGACAACGGCTCGAACTGCTTGAACTCCAGGGAGTTGTTGGAATTCAGGGAGGAGTCCCGAGTGTCCCTCGACGAGTCCCTCGACGAAGTTGAAGAGGCGGGGGAAAGAGTTGGTGGGACTGAATTGTTGTTGTTGTCTGTTTCGGGTTGGGCTGTCGAGCTGTCAGACCGATTCTTCGAAGAATGATTTCCTTTCTTGTCCTGCGGCTAATAAGATTAGTATAGTATATGGCATATGGCATATGGCATATGGAGAGACAAACAAGGCTCGCTCACCTTGCAGACAATTACGCCATCGCTGAAGACGATAACTTCCCTCCAGTTCGTTTTCTTTATTGTTGATTGCGTGCCGCGCTTCTTGAGGCTGCCGCGGTGGAGTATCACGCGTTCGGAGAGGTTGTTATTTTGTTGGGATTGGGATTTGGTTGTTAAGATATGTGAAATTGTTGGGTGGGCGATCGAGTTGGAGTTGGAATTGGAGTTGGAATGCGTGGGGGTCAAGGGTGCTCCAGTAAGAAGCTCGGATATTGTGTCGCGCTCCTCGTCCGTGGGGGACTGAGGGCGGGTGCCGCCGTAGCTGTTCGTTGGGTGAGAGGATAAGTAACCCTCAAAGCCCATTTCGCGGACCAAGGATTCTATTGCTGATGTCTGGGTTGGAGTTCGGGAGTAGCTTTGGCTGTAGACGCTCTTGTAGAGATGTGCTACGGGGAAGGTGGAAGGGGACGGAGAAGGGGGAGAGTCTGCATATAGAGAAACCTCCTTTGAGGTTAGGGGGGCATCGTCATCGTCCGATTCATTGAAGTCATCAAATGTTGGAATGTCCATTTCTGCCAGAGCTTGGGCAAGATCATCATCAGCCACAAAAGATGTCATCTAGTCTATAGAGGAGGGGGTGGTGGAGTGAATATTTAAAGAAAGGGATGGCGTATGGGAGAATCCACTTTTGGCACTAGATTTTCTTGAGATATAAATTTTGCTGCGCGAAGTTGTGATATTCTTCTGCATTCTTCACCTTGTCCTCTCAAGCCACACAATTTAGAGCCAGTCAAAATATTCTAGTCAGAGCCATTGCCAGAGAGCCACAGAGCCAGAGCCTACTGTCCCTGAAATGCAAATTCACATTCTCTTCACCCTGTTTCAAATCTGCATTTCCCTCACACCCCCTGCCCCTCCCTCCCGAGTGCACATCTTCCCTGATGTGCAATCAGTCGCAAGCAACCTCTTCCAACGAGTCGAATTTTCGGCAAAAGCAGCAATCAAAGCAAAGAACCATTTTGCACTTGCAATCCCTGGGGGGTCAATATTGAAGATGCTGCCTTCTTCCCCACCCTCCTGGTGCTCACATACGACTATTGTTTGGGTAAATCATAAATGTGTAAACATGGACGACATTGAACTCTCCACTCACGCCAAGGCGCGGAAGCTCTTCCTCGACTCCTGGATTGAGGCTGGAGCACAGGTTATAGTGCTCACAGGATCATCTGATGCAGCTCTCGAGGCTCAACACTATTGCGACGCGATCCACAATAACCCAAACATCCCCAAATCTTCACAAAACGTTCCTATTTTCGACATGATGCTCATTGGCGTGGGAGACGATGGCCACGTCGGCTCGCTCTATCCGAACCATCCCGCGATAAATAACGTCGACCATTCGGTTCTTCCCGTCTCCATCAAAACCCCAGGTTCAATAACTCTCTCGCTCCCAGTGATGAAAGCAGCGAAAGAAGTCATCATCGCTGCTGGTGGTGTTTCCGATAAGTACCCCCAGGGGAAGAGTGCTGGAATGGCTCGTGCCATTGAAAAATCCGAGGAGACAACAAAAACTTTTCCGTGCGTTGGTCTGCGAGAAGATGCCACCTGGCTGATCGACGAGGCTGCTGGCTCACAGCTCTCCTCCACCTACACAGAATCAGCCACAGCCACAGCCAAAGCCACAGACATGGACAAGCTCTTGTCGTTGTTGATGGGAAAGCGCAAGGAGGAAGAGGAGGAAGAGGAGCAAATTCTGAGCGAGACTACAGACTAAAAAGAAACAAAAAACCGTGAACGAGGAACCACTCAAAATTGGATGGTGGCTCAGCAAGGTGAAGAGGAAGTATCTCAAATAAATTGCGAATTTTTTATTTTATGTGTCATTAAATTTTAACGGAACGCTCGCAGAATCCGCTCGTTAATCTTCTCCTTGATCATGAGCATGATGGCCGCGGACAAAACGCCCCGGCTGAGCTCCGGTCCTAGCCCCTGAAACATGGATTTCAGCCCGTCCTCTTCGTACATAATTTTAAGCATTTCTGGGATTGTCATGGGTGGTTGTTGTTTGTTTTCTCTTTCGTTCTCGTTCTCGTTCTCATTCTCATTCTCATTCTCACCCTTGGCTTTATTCTTCGTCTGCATCATCACCTTGGCGCGAGTATAGGGAAAGCAAACCACTGTAGACACCGCGCGGGCCAGCATCCCCAGAAGGAACACCTCCACCGCACTCAGATTCTGCTCCGCGTGTGTGGCCTCCCCCCTTTGCTTCCGCCCAACGCTTCTCCCCGCCAACACCATCTTCTTCACGTACTCGTAAATGGTGTACTGAATCGCCGGCTTGAAGCACAGCACGGTGTACGCCTCAATCCCCTGGACGCCGAGCGAAAAAATGGGATATGTTAGTTTTGTCGATCGCAATCAGTATACTGATTCGCAGTATACTGATTCGCAGTATTATATTTCGCTCGCTCACCTTGTACAAACCTCCCACCCCCTTCTCCTCTATTATTTGGCTCATCAGAACGAAAGCCGTCTCGTTCTTGGTCTGGTCGTCCCTGGTCTGCAGTCTAGTGGTCAAAACGTCCAAGGGCATCGAAACGGGCAGGTGCGCCCACTCGCCAGCGCACCCCAAGGCCAGCGAGGGAAGGGTGGCCGGCGGACCAAGCACGCTGGTGTAGACTGTCTTCAAAAACGAGTACGCGAGGAAGTAGATGCCCTTTTCGACCGACGATTGGAGGGCAGAGTACTGGAAGTCTTTCCAGAACCCAAGGATGCCTTCGTTGGTGTAGATTCGAGTTGCAATTTGCAGGGTTGTGGGGGGTTGTGGGGGTGTGGGGGAGGAGGAAGGCGAGGAAGGCGAGGAAGAGGACTGGGCTGGAGAGCCTTGAGCTTGAGCTTGTGTTTTTATCAGTTCGAGGGGGAACAGAGCAGACGAGGAGAAAACACCGCCTACGGCTGCCGACAAGGCCTCTATGAACACGAGTTGGGTGGAATTAGCCATTGGAGGAATGACCCTGTTTTACTTTTTTTGAAAAACTACTCAATAACTCATTTGCTACTACGCTTGAAGTTGGACACAGCATGATTCAGCTCATTTATGGCACCATCCTCATCATCCTCATGTCAATTCTTGAGGGGAGGACCGCGTTCACTGTCTCCCCAGCTCGAACGTTCATCGCAATCCATCGACATCAGAAAGCAATTATAATGAACCCCTCAAATCTATATAGCAGCCCAGGAAATAATAGCCCAGAACCCGAGCAGTCCAAGTCCAAGTCCAAGTCCAATTCCAACCTACCGATGCTCATCGACCCTGGAACGAAGGGCGGGGCACTGTTCCTCTCATTGATCCTTTTCGTCGTTCCTCTAATCCTACAATTTTACCTCACGGTAATCCAGCACATGGACTCACTGGTGTCGGGGAAGTTCATAAGCTTCGGGTTCATTATAGTGGCAATGGGCGCGTGGACGGGCAGCTATCTCATTCGGGTGAAGAACAAGGACATGACCTATGCGAAGCAACTGAAGTCTTATGAGGATGCTGTGATTGAGAAACGGTTGTCCGAGCTTGGAGATGATGAGGTGGAGAAACTTTTAAAGTAGTTAGGGTGGAGGTGGTGGTGGTGGTGTGGTAGAGAATTAAAATAGGAGATCTTCTTTTAGTCACCTACTTCTCCTCTTTTGTTTTCTTCTCCTGTTGCCCTTCTCCGTTATTGGGATGGTGTGGTGGTGGATTTCTAAAGAATTATGTTTAGAAAGAGTTAAGGGCCAAGTTTTGTATGTAAAAAGGATTCCTATTTTAACAATTTACGCAAGAAATCTTTCTTTGTGTTGGCTTCTCTCGCCTTTCGCCAGTCAACCAAGTGGATGCTCACCACGGTGAAATTTAGTTTTTCCAACAGCCTTCGTTTGAACTTCATTTGGCCGTTCGCGACGTCACGTCCTCTGCATAGAGATGTAATGTAGTGGCTCGGTCCGTTGAACTCAATGGCAATGTTTTTGTTGTCGTTCTTGGAAATCACGATGTCGATGTTCAGCATGGTGGAGGTGTTGAAGGTGACGTTGCTGCTCTCGAACGGTGAGACCTCCATTTTGTGGTCGATGTTGAGCTTGGTCAGGGTGTCGGAGACTAGCTGGTGATTTTGCGACACGGTTACGTCTGATTTTGCCAAGGCTGCCTCAATTTGGCCGAGAAGGGATTCGGGCGGTTGCTCAAGGTTGAGATTCTGTCCCTCGATCTGAGCTGCGGCATAGAACAACCCAAGCTGCTGCAGGTCCTCGAAATTAAACTGCAGCCGACCGTCACACGCCCTCTTCCACAGTTTCTCGACCAAGTCTCTCCCCTCGTCCAAGTATCCCGCAATCGCGAAGGACCGCAGTGTATTCGTAACGTTCTGCTCGTTTCCGTCTCTAGCAATTCGCTCGCGCTGAGCCGCCACAGCCTTGAACAAATTCTTGGCCTCGTGCCCGGCCGTTGCAAACGCCCAACAGGTGTTGCTCATATCCTGCACCTTGTCACTTTTGGCGATCCGCCCGTGCTGAGCCAACACCGCCTCAAGGAGTTCCTCCGATTTATAGCCGAGGGTGGAACACGACCAGACTATGTTGCTCAGGGCCTGTAGGTTCCCCTCCTTCGCAATTCGTTTGTGCTGAGACGCCACCGCCTTAAGGAGTTCCTCCGATTTATAGCCGAGGGTGGCACACGCCCAGACTATGTTGCTCAGATGCTGCACGTCGCCACTTGCGGTGATTCGCTCGTGCTGAGCCGCCACCGCCTTAAGGAGTTCCTCCGATTTATAGCCGAGGGTGGCACACGCCCAGACTATGTTGCTCAGATTCTGCAC
>Ga0302116_1002079_pt1 | contig 11874 bp, 9 predicted proteins | sample AG5_SCM_MG_FD_203124 | JGI IMG/M metagenome (GOLD analysis project Ga0302116, IMG submission 203124) | Marine microbial communities from Western Arctic Ocean, Canada - AG5_SCM | ecosystem: Environmental > Aquatic > Marine > Oceanic | place: Canada: Western Arctic Ocean | collected 2017-10-01 | reverse complement strand
GCATCAACAGGACGCTGCACCGCATATCCGTCATTCGTAACCGCAAGGGCGGCGTGGTGGGCCTCACCGCGCGCGTGGGACGGGCCATCGAGGGAAGCGCCGATCTGGTCCGGGATCTCCTCTTGAGCGGCGTGTCGGTGTTACTCCTGGGGAGGCCGGGTGTCGGGAAGACGACGGCGATCCGAGAGATATCTCGCATCCTCTCCGGAGAGTTTGGGCGAAGGGTCGTGGTGGTCGATACCAGCAACGAGATCGGCGGCGACGGGGATATTCCCCACCCCGGCATCGGTAACTCCCGGCGCATGCAGGTCCCGGTGCCGGACAGGCAGCACGACGTGTTGATCGAGGCGGTGCAGAACCACACGCCGCAGTGCGTCATCGTGGACGAGATCGGGACCGATTTGGAAGCCAAGGCGGCGAGGACCATCTCGCAGCGTGGAGTGCAGATGATCGCCACCGCGCACGGGCACACGCTGGAGAACCTTCTGAAGAACCCGCTGTTGAACGACCTGGTGGGCGGGGTGGTGAGCGTCACGCTGGGCGACGACGAGGCTAGGCGCAGGCGGGTGCAAAAGTCGGTGTTGGAACGCGAAGGTCCGCCCACGTTCGGCGCCGCGGTGGAGATGGTGGACATCGGGCACTGGAGGGTCCACCTGGATGTGGGCGTGGCGGTGGATACCCTGCTGGCCGGGTACGCCCCTCACGTCGAGCTGAGGACCTTGGACGCGGAGACCGGGCGGGTTCGGGTGCAGCCTTACCTGGGCGGCGGCGAGATGTCCCCGGCGGGGTCGAGCTACTCCGCCCAGTTCGGCGCCGGCGGGCCCGTCGCGGGCGGTGTCGGCTTCGGCGCGAGCGTGGACCAGACCCTCGGCGTGAACGGCCAGTCTTTCTGGGGCGACGTGAGCGCTCAGGGCTTCTCGTTTCCCCAGGCTGCGCCCAATTCCGTGGAGAAGTCCAGGCGAGAGAAGCGGCCCAAGGGTGAAATCGTCTCGAGCAGCTCGTTGGCCGCGCGGGAGATCGCGGACGCGGCGGCGGCGAGGAGCGGCGGCGTGGTCAAGAAGAGACCGGCGCGGACGGACGAAGACAACGCCGTGTTTCGCATCTACCCGCACGAGCTGGACTGCGACGTTCTCGAGGAGGTGATTGCAAGTTTAGAGCTGGAGGACCGGGTCGAGCTGACGGACCAGCTGGAGGATGCCTCCGCGGTGCTCGCGGTGAAGGCGAGGGTGAAGGGTGCGACGTGGCTGAGACACGCTGCGCGCGCGCGGGGTATGCCCATCTACGCGCTCAAGGTTGAGGGTATGCCCCAGCTGGCGAGGGCCATGCAGGCTATGCTCGGGCTCAACGGATTGAACAAATCCGGAGGTGACGATACCGACGACGACAAGTCCATGGCAACCGCCACCAACGCCGCGGTGACGGGTTCACCGGGTTTACCTTCCGGTGGTGGATCTTCTATTGACGGTGCCACGCCCGGTGTCACCCCCGCGGACGAGGTGGATGCCCTGGAGGAGGTTCGCATGGCGGTGGAGCAGCTGGTGATTCCGCACCGGGAGCCCGTGGAGTTGTTGCCGCGGGACGAGCGGCTGCGCGGGATGCAGGCGGCACTCATCACGGGCGAGTACCGGCTGACGTACGAGACGTGCGGCGAGGGGAACTCGGCGCGGATCAAGATCCTGCACACCTACATCGGTAGTTGATCGTTGAGTGTTGTTCAGTTGACTGTAGCCACTTTTATCATATCCCAGCCAGACGGGAGAGACGATATCGTAACCACCGACAGGAGACTCGCGCACTTCGCGCCGCGACGAGGGACCGCAACGTGGTCCCGCGACTAGCTAGCATCACCCCCGAGTGTATTGAGCCGCATCGTATGCACCGGTGATCGCACGCGGGAGGTGCGACGCCGCGTGTTGACACACAGGCGACGAGCGTCGTCGACTTACCTCGGACCGATGCCTAATGTCACGATCGACGAGGTTGAGTACCGTCGACTTACGGACGACCGGGCGTACCTGACCCGACGGGTGCACGAGCTCACCGACGAGGTGGATGCGCTGAAGGATGCGCTGCGTCGCGCGAAGGCTTCGTCCAACGCGGTCACGCACGGAAGGCGCGCTCCGCGGTCGCGCTCACGCACGCCCCCGCGACCGCCACGGCACTCGATCTCGGATCTCGGTTCGCCGCGCGCATCCGTCCCGTCGCAGCCGCGATCCGCGTCGCGATGGATCGGCGTGGACACCCCCGGTACGAGGACCCCGAGGTACGAGACACTGACGAGGATCGGCGCCGTCGCCGCGTCTGTGGGAAGCAGGTACTCGTACCGTCACACGGGAGGAGAGATGCCGTCGAGGCCGGGCGACGGGATCGGTAACGACTCAGAGACGGAGACTGACACGGGCAACGTGACTGACAACGACGCTCGTTCGTTAGCCGCGGAATCGTTCGCCACGACCAAATCCGAGGCCAAACGATGGGCACGACGGGACACCGAGCGGGCATCCACCGCGGCGGGCAGGCTGATGTACGACAGGTACGCCCATCTTCACGGCGGGAAAGGCGACGACAGAAACAAACACGATTACAAACACGATACCGCCGCGGCGTCGCAAGCGCCGACGCCTTGGTCGTCCGCGAGTAGGCTGGACGCGGCGGAGCGGATGGCGTTGCTCCAGGCGGAGATTGAATCCCTGCGGGTCGCCATGGAGGCTCCTTATAGCAACTCGAAGGAACGCGGCGGAATGAACAGAGGCTCAGTTACAGAAAACGTGACGGACGACGTCGCCGCCAACTTGGAACTTTCGTTCGACGACGCGACGCCGCTGCCGCCGCATCCGTGGAAAGGATTGGGCGGCGCCGAGCGGGTGTACGCCGCCAGTTTGACCAACTCGAGGTCCGACCAGTCCACGGGCAGCGCCGCGTCCACGCCGACGACCCGGGGTGAACGGTCGGGAGGCGGTTCACATCGGCGGCGGGGGCACAGGCGGAGTTCAAGCCGCGAGTCCCTCGGGTCGCCGGCGCGGCCCCGACGGACGAGCGAGGACGTGACGTGGGACGTGAACGTGGACGACGTACTGTGATGAGATTAGCGCTCTACCTATCGTTCCCTTCTTCTTCTTTGCTTCCGCCAACGACTGATAAAATATCGGCATCCAAACCCGTATCCGGCGCGTTCACTTTTTTGGGACCCAGTAGGTCCTGGCCCTGACAACCTCGGCCGCCTTGGGGTTCTCCTCGCCCTGCTTCATGAGCTGGTGGACCATGCGGATCTTACCGTCGGTCGCGCGCGGGTCGTCCGGCTCCGTGTACGTCTCGTTGGAGCACCTGGTCTCGACCGTCTCCCCGAACGTCGCCTCGGCGCGAAACTCAATCTCAATCTCCTTCAGCTCGAACTCCGCCCACGCCGACTCCGGGACACCTTCCAGGAGCCACTCGGTGTACACGACGTTGTTGACGTGACCGTTCATGTCCACGTCCCTGCGCCGGACCTGAAACGCCGCGACGTGCGCGTCAGAACCCGTCTCCGGGATCTTGGTCACCGAGTAGTCGGCACCCATAACGGGCTCGTCGCAGAGCTGCTGGTTTTGGAAGAGGTCCACCACGTTTTGCGGTATGCGAGCCATCCTGCGCTTCTGCAGGTTGAACGCCACCCACACGGACGTCGCCCTGCCCACACTCTCGCATGGCTGCTCGATGTCGCACTCCAGCTGGGTGTCTACCGGCCGGGAGTCTTCGTAGTAGAGGCTCCAGTCGCGCCGCGCCGCCAGCCGGCCTTGCGCTTCGAACCAGGTGTTGACCTGAACTTGGTCGCCCCATTTCGGGTACGAGTCGATCTGCAGGTGGAGCCGTGAGCACACCCACACGAGGTTATCCTTGAGCATGTCCGCGGGCATGGACTGCGCGCGGCCCCAAATGCCCTGCGCGTGGTTGCAGGCGCACTCCTGGATCAACGCCGCGCACGACCTCATGGTGGCTGTCTTGTCCGGGCCAACCTCGTCGAAGCGGACCGGGAACGTCTCGCTGAACACGCGCCCGTCGCGCACCAGGCACCGCGAGTGCCATTCGGGAACCTCGAGAACCTCGGCGGGAGGCTCGTCGTCGTCGGCCTCGGCCTCCCCGGCCTCCTTGGCGTCGGCGGCGATCGCGCGGAGCGGCGCGAGGGAGACTCGCGACGAGGACGCCAAAAGTGGCGAGGTCGACGGCTGGTTGCCGCGGACGGCGGTGCGAGCCGTGGCGGTGGCGCGCGGCCTGAGCGCGAGATGCGCGGTCGCGGGCGCGAGCGCGGAGGTCATCGATACGAGACGGGTGAACCTCGCGGGTCGATCGGTGGACGTGCGACGGTCGTGTGCCGTGCAGTGATCTCCCCGATGGCGACTTCCGTTTCCGAGAATTCTTTTTGTGGCTCAGAGCTTTCCTTTTTGGCTCAGAGCCACGTCGGACAGTTTCTTATGGCGGAACAGTATGAAAACAGTCGAATGATAGTTTATTCTAATGCCCTCCGACTGAATACCCTCATGTACTCTCGATATTCGAAATACTGAATTACCCACACTTTTGGCAACAACCAAAATCTGTCAAGCGCCCACTTCCTTTCGCGCGCGCGATGGAGGTCAGCGGCGGGCCGGACCCGAAGAAGGCCAAGGTCGGGGATGCGGATGAGAACGGCGGCGTGTCCGATATCCCAGCCAGCTCGAGTCCATGCGACGACCAACGTGGACTCGGACCCGACGCGGACACCGCCCCTTGCGCGCCCACTCTCATCCCAGGCGGAGCGATGCGCGCGAGGCACACGTTCACGGAACGCGGCGCCGCGCGGCTGGACGAAAACGAGGAGGCTACCGACCGACGGATCGGCGCGTTGTTCCTCCTGGACCTCATAACATCCCACCCGACGTGGACCGAACGCAAGATCGACGTCATGACCAGCGAAGACACCACGTTCATCGGAGACATCAGGGTGCACACGCCGTCCGAGATTTGCACCGACGCGCTGGTGGAGCGCGTGAACCGACGGCGTTCAAAGTACGTGTGGAACATATTTCTCTCCCAGAGCCCCGCGTGGACCGCACAGGATGGCGAGGGACCTAACTTACCGGTCATCGAGGCGTTGTTCGATCCGTTAGTGGGGAAGTGCGGCGGCGACGGAACTTCGCTTACGTACGGCGACGTGGCTCCTTGCTTCAGCGGCGGCTCTTCTCTTACAGGGACTGAGGATTCAGACTCTGGCGACTGCGTCCACCCGTTGAACGTCGATCCGTCCACGCCGATGCTCGCCGTTAACCTGTGGTACAGCCCCGACGGCAGTAAGAGCAGTCTGCACTTTGACGACTACCACAACGTCCTCTGCGTCGTCGCGGGGACAAAGACGGTGCGCTTCTTTTTATTGGTATCCGTACGGGCAATTAGAATGACGCCGTGTTTATTTCCCCGACAACAGGTGCGGCTGTGGCGACCCGGCAAGTACCTCGACTTTTACGCGGAGAATCCGCTGGGTGAGTCCGCGAACCACAGCGGCGTGGACGTCACCGGCGCTTCGTACGAACCCGGGACGGATACGAAAGATTTATTTCCAGAGTTTTTCAACCACGAGGGCACCGGGACCGAGATACCCCCGGACGAGACGTACGTGTTGACACCGGGTGACTGCCTTTTCATTCCGGAAGGGTGGTGGCACTGGGTGGACTCGACCCCGGGGACGATGGCGGTGAACTTCTGGTGGGAGAGCCCGTTCGCGATTGACCTCGCCGCCAAGGTGGAGCCGCTGCTCACGTTCGACCTCCCGCCGGCCGTCTTGAACGAGCGGTGCGACGCCTTGATGGGTGCGTTGAAAGGTGAACTTGAAAGCGGTCTGACGCAGTACCGCCGGCGGAAGATATTCGCGGCGTGCGGCCGGGTGGAGAAACACCGGTGCGTCGTGTCCATGACGCACTGCCACGGAGCTCGGATGTTTCGTCGACAATCCAGTTTATCCAACACCAAGTGGGGCCGGCGTGACCACGGGGAGAACTTCACGGAGAACTTTCCTTTCTACGAGCTCTTCGCCGACCGGCTGTGTTACGACGTCAAGAAGGTGAGTGGAGTGTTTTTGTTCTCTCTCTGTTTGGCCATATGGTGTGTGAACTTTGTGTTTTTCAGATTTCGTTTGGTTACGGGCACGACCCGCGGGACTTTGAACGACGGTGGCCGGACCCGCACGTGGACGGTATCCCGCACCACGCGCGGCTTGAGACGCACCACGACGACGTGTTTAAGATCGGCGTCGATATCTTGCGTTGGATCGCGTACTCCACCCCGCAAGAGCTCTGGGACTTTCTGAAGTACCTCGCGGAGCGTCCTTACTTTTTGGGCGTTGACTGCGACGACGAGTTCAAGGCTTGGAAGACAAACACGCTCCGGCTTTTGCTCATAGTGTTCGTCAGCAACAACGACCGGGCGTGCGAGTTGATGACGTACAAGCTGGAGATGTGCGAGTCGGGTAAAGACGTGGACACGGTGCGGCGGTTCTACGGGTTGGTGTACGCCTTTCTGAGCCACGAGGAGAAAGTTGACTTCACCGCCGGTTTACTGCGGCGGAAGGATTCGTTCGCGTGGAAGTTTTGCAAGCACGTGGCGTACAACGTGTTGGAGATGGAGGACCTTGCGGCCGTGTTGGGACGGAACGTGGCGGGGCGGGGGTGCACGAGCGAGGGCATGGCGCCGCATTCCGCCCACCTCGCGAACCTCTTCGACGCGGACCAGCTCGAGTCTTCCGCGTACTTGGAGGTTGCGACGGGGCGGTTGGACGTGGCGTGGACGAAGCACTGGGAGACGCAGCCGGAGCACGACGACGCGCCCAAATTGACGGAGGAGCAGTGTTACGAAGCGATAGCTGAACTCGACAAGCAGAAGAACATATAGCGTATGTTAATGTTAGTTGGGCAATGTACACAGCAGCGTTTCATAATATCAGTGTCGTGTCGTCTGTTCATCCAAACCGGTGTTCTTCTCGTTAACCCTCACGCCTGCACCTCACTTGTGATCACCGAGTAGCGCGAGCTTGAGGAAGCCCACCGGGGCGCTGGCCCAAACCGCGCCCGGGACGAGGCCGGTCACGATGGACATGTCCTTGAAACCCGGCAGGTGCGCCGCGTGCGCCGCGACTGTCCACCCCGCGACCAACACGCAGATCGTGAAGCCCAGGCGCGGCCGCGTGGCGATGGCGAGTAACGCGCACATCACCGCGGTGTTCCTGCTCTTGTCCAGCGCCGCGTGAACGAGCGCCGCGGTCCCGGCCGGGTCCTTCATCGCCATTGAGGCGAAGGCGACGAGCGCGGCGAGCACGATCCCCGTCAGCGCGTTCGTCGTCTTGGCGATTGCGGCCTTGCGATTCTCGCCGTCCCTCCGGCGCGCGGGCTGCACCGCGGCGACCGGCCCATCGGACACGACCCCGCCGCCGTGGCCCGCGCGTCTCACGACGTCGCCGTTCTCCATGGACCTGGCGCCCGTTTTGGCCGGTCCGGGCGTCTCCTGCGCCCATTGCGCCGGGTCCGTCTCCATCTTTTTCTTCATCCCCGCCTTGCGCATCATCTTGTAGTACATGGACTTCTTGGGCTTCTTTGACACCGGAGTGTCCATGTCGGCCGATTAGTGTCTCAAGAGTGTGTTCGCGAAGGGTTCGTGGGTGACCGCGAGTGTCCCGCGTTCGCGCGCGTCGCAATCGTGGGGTGCCGTCGCAATTAATTCAACGTTTCGCTTTTCGGGCACGTTTTCACGACGGAACGAAGAAAAAAACCCATAACCACGCGGCCCAATGTGAACACCATCGGAGGTCTGTGAACCTATTTTTGGCTCCACATAAAATCCCTGAATTTCAGCCAATCAGGTGGCCGGGAATTCAAGCCTGCAGGTGAAATCGCTATCCTCTCGTCACGTCAAGGACCGCCCATGATCGCGCGGTAAGTACGACCGGAGAACGCGTCTGGGGCGCATAACTACACACAACAGATAAGTGGAAAGTCAACCATGGCTTCCATGACCTCCATGACCATGTCTGCCAAGCTCGGGTGCAACGTCCGCGGTCTCAACAAGAAGGCCGCGACCGCGCCCAAGGCTGTGGCCCGCACCGTCAAGGCCGCTGCCGCTTCCGGCGAGGTCCCCGACATGGGCAAGCGCAACGTGATGAACCTCCTTCTCGTCGGCGCCATCGGCCTCCCCGCCACCTCCCTCGTCGGCGGCTACGCCTACTTCTTCGTGCCCCCCAGGTGAGTCTCGATCGCGCCGCGTCGTACCGCGCATAGTCCGCGCGCCTAGGGTCCGGGAAAATCGCTGAATCTTGGCAACGTCACGCTGTCTTTCTTTGGGGGCTGCCCTCGTCATCCCTGGACATATAACTGACCTTCCGTTCCCACATCTTCCCTCCCGACTAACAGCGCGGGTGGCGGTGGTGCTGGCCAGGCCGCCAAGGACAAGAACGGCAACGAAGTCAAGTCCAAGGAGTGGCTCAAGACCCACCTCGCCGGCGACCGCACCCTCTCCCAGGGCCTCAAGGTGCGTCCCATGACAGTTGGCAAGTGAATATCGTCGGGCCGCGGTGTCCAACGCGGGGTCGACGCGCGCGCCGAGCGTGCTCGGAACGGTGTGAACGAACCGCGATCGCGAGTTCACACCGCGATGAACACCCACGCGCGCGTTGAGCCCGCGATCGCGTCCGCGCATCCCGCGCGTCGCGTGGATAAGTCGCCGCGGACCACGCCCCGGATTTACCCAGACCCGGATAGCGCTACGGCTCCCAGTCTCATCAGAAGAAATATCGTGAGCGCACATCATTCGAACCCGCCGCTGACTCGTCACCTTTTCCCCGATCTTCACACACACAGGGTGACGCCACCTACATCATCGTCAAGGATGACGGCAGCATCGAGAACTACGGCCTCAACGCCGTGTGCACCCACCTCGGCTGCGTCGTGCCCTGGAACAGCGCTGAGAACAAGTTCAAGTGCCCGTGCCACGGCTCCCAGTACAACAACGAGGGTAAGGTGATCCGCGGCCCCGCGCCCTTGTCCCTCGCCCTCGCGCACGCCAACATCAACGAGGCTGATGTCGTCGTGTTCTCCGGCTGGACCGAGACTGACTTCCGCACCGGCCTCGAGCCCTGGTGGAAGTAAGCGGTAATTGGCTTTAAGTTTGCGCCAATTCCGATACTAAACGTTGTGCGATGCCTGAGAGGTGGCCGACTCGGTAATAGACCGTATCCGGTGCCTGGAGGCATGGAGGGTGATTGAATTCATGGCACGAGTAGCATTTTACTCGTCTATAATATACACATAAGCGTATAAGCTCATCGTATAGGCCTATGACACTGCGTCTCACCTAGCACTAAAAGTCCTACTCCTCCTCCGAGTCGGAAGAGTCGCTGGGCAGGTCGCCGAGCGTGTCCCACTGGCCACCCATCGCCGCCACCGGTTTCTTCCGTCCATGGATCCCGCCGTCGTCGCCCGATGGATCACGCGCCATTTCCTTGCGCTTGTGCGAGTTCAACCCCACACGGAGCGCATCCTCAACCTTGCACTGCGCCGCCTCCGATTCAGCCACGATCCGACTCCGAGTAGTCTCGCGGCTTTCGAACCGTTCCGTGATCCGATCCAGCGCCTCCCTCACCGACCTCATCGACGACTGTAAGTTGGCACCGAACGCCCTGCCGCCCACGTCGTCGAGCACGCTGCCGCAGGTCCTCACGCGGATCAGGTTCGTCGGATCAACGCCGTCGCCGTCTCCGTTCTTTCCGTCTGCGTTTGAATTTAAGATGGCCGCCGCCGCCGTCTTCTTCAACGCGTCCGCCACGCGTTCGCTCTCCGATGACCCGTCGGATGCCCCGTGGACCCGCCCTAACGCCTGCCGCGCGCGTGCGTCCCACGTAGGTTCAGATCCGAACATCAACGCGAACGACCCATCGGTCAAGTCTAAGGACGCGACGATGGAGGCGGCGGATGACCGGTGCGAAGCCGTGAACACTCGAGTCTCCTCGCCCATACGTTCGACGTTCAAGTTTTTATCGGCGATGGCGTTGTGGACACCTGATGTTTTCACACTCGGTGACACGGCGCCCACGTGCGCGGCGGCGATGCCGTCGAATGAGACCGTCGCGCCGACGTACCCGCCCGATCCCGTGCGCGGGTCGAATGGCTTCAGTTCCTCGCACCGATCGATGAACGCGCGTGTGCACTTGGGCGCGGCTTCGACGTTGCACACCTCCACGCAGATGACGCCCACGTCCGACCCGTCCGCACGCTCGAGCTCGAAGAACACGCACGGCGGGTCCAGTTCCCCGAGCCGCGCCGCGGACTGCCCCCCGCACACCCCCACGTTGTCCGCCTGCGCGACCCTGAGCCAGCCATCTTCGTCCACCTCGAGCCCTCCCGCCGGTAGCTTGACGTCGTCCACGCCGTAGTCGTCCGCCACCTTCCGACCGCGCCGGTGCGAGATCTGCACGTTGTCGAACTTTGTCATGGCGGATTAGGCCGTGATGACCCGCGGTGTGGACCGGTGTGGGAAAGATTCGTCACTGATGAGACGTCGACACAGATCTCGTCAATCCGACCCCACGCATTCGAGCGCCGCGCGTGTCACCCGCGTCGCGCCCATTCGAGCCCCGGGTCCTCCGTCGCCCATTCCGCTCAGTCAACTCACCGACCCACGTCTCCGTGCCGAACGGAGGATGTTCATCCCGCCGCCCGGGATGAACGCGGGCGCCGCGGAGCGCGCGCAGCAGCAGAGCCGCGGATACGTCCTGGGCATCATCCTCCTGGTGCTCTTCCTCTCCAGCCAGGACTTCTCACCCCCGGCGAGACGGCACAGGGTCGAAGCCGCGAAAGGCATTCACGAGGGGATTAGCAAACACAGGGAGGACGTCAAGGAGAAGGTGAGCAGCGCCCACGCCGAACCCGGACCCAACCCTAACGACAAAAACGGAAAATCTCGCGCGCCCATTCATGCCCCGAGACTCACCACTCGCACCCCCCCTCGCATCCACCTCCCTTACAGATAATCGTAGATCTGAGCGCGTCGAACGAACGGCTAGAGACGGAGAATCGTAAGCTAAAGGTGGCGGCGATAGGCATGATGGCGACGCTGAGGGAACTGGGGCACCCGGCGGATGCGGCTGAACTCAACGTATCCGGCATGGGGCTGTACTCTGGACACGACGACGGAGATAAATCAACGGAGGATGCATCGTCTGATAAGGAGAAAGGGGCCGGAGGTGCGCCGCGCAAGGCTGGACCCACGCTGAAGAAACCTTCTGTAGGGGACGGCGGGACCGAGACGGAGCGGCGGCTACGTACTTAGTACACCTTTTCATCGCGACTACTTTCGGTACCTAACTCTTACAACGGAACCGCTACTTTGTCCTTGGCTTCTTGGCGGCCTTGACATCATCCGTTTCGAACAAACCCGCGAGGGCCCGCTTGTTAACCTTACCCATCGCGTTCCGCGGTATACTACCCACCGCCACGACCACCCCGGGGTGCTTATAACTCGCCAGCCTGTCCCGGAGAAACTCGTTCAGGCCGGTCACCGTCGGAGTCACTCCGTCGCCGTACTTTGGCGCCAAGACGCACCCGACCGTCTCCCCGTACACCTCGTCCGGGACACCGCAAACCGCGCACTCGCCCACGTCCGGGTGCTCCAACACCGCAGACTCGATCTCAAGCGCGCTCAACTTGTACCCGCCGTGCTTGATGATGTCCACCGAGGTCCGGCCTAAGATCCTGTACGCGTCGGTAGTGTCGTCGACGTGAACCGAGTCGCCCGTCTTGAAGAAGCCGTCGTCGTCGAAGCACTCCTTCGTCACGTCAGGCCTGCCAACGTACTCTTTGAACACCGCCGGGCCTTTGACCC
>Ga0302116_1002078_pt1 | contig 11874 bp, 15 predicted proteins | sample AG5_SCM_MG_FD_203124 | JGI IMG/M metagenome (GOLD analysis project Ga0302116, IMG submission 203124) | Marine microbial communities from Western Arctic Ocean, Canada - AG5_SCM | ecosystem: Environmental > Aquatic > Marine > Oceanic | place: Canada: Western Arctic Ocean | collected 2017-10-01 | reverse complement strand
AGGACTAGAACTCTTACTTGAGGGGCGCGAACCAGAAGAACCACGGTGGGAGAACGGAGGCGCGTTGTCAATCTCAGACTTTGCTCGACGATTCAGCCAAGGCATGTCCTTGCTAGGAGGAGGCAGCGGAAGAGGTTTCGATGGAGGAGGACCGTGTGAACCTTTGTTTTTGCCAGCAACTTGCTTATTTATTTGGTGCCGGTCGTTCCACACAGGCTTGGACATATCTACTTGAGCCGTGTTGCTCTGTAATGAGGGAGAAAAAAAATAAAAAATCCTTTTTCAAACTCAATTTCAAATTCAAATTCAAAATGTTGATTCCATCCTCATTGAATTCGTTTGAGAGCGCCCCGTTCTCTCTCCTCCCTTACCCGGCAAATTTTGATTCGGATGGATCTGAGGTTGAACGAGCGAATGCATTTGACGATTTAGCGAAGCTGCTGGAGAAGTCAAACGTAAAATTCAAGCAGACTTCTTCTGCCAATGAGGCGTCTGACCTGTTTGTATCCTCTCCGAACGAGCAGTTTGCCATGCAGGAGGATTCTGCTGGCCGCACCAAGATCCAGGCGTTGTACACGTTGGTTCGGTATGTGAAATTGTTCCTCCCCTTCCCCAGTCGTCTCGGTCTCTCCAGCTCCAGCTCCAACTAACCCTTACTTTCTCACTCACTCACCTTGACCCACCCTCACCCACCCTCACACCCATCACACAACAGCAAATCCTCATCCCTTGCCCCAACCACAATGAGCCGCCTCTTTACAACTCTGTGTTCTTCATTGAACCACTTCTGCGAGATAATTTCGGCCAACGATGATCCCAACGCGTCGGTGAATCAGTCTCTCAACGACACCACCGCCGCCGGCAACTCAGCCGGAATTGTGAACAGTGTGTTTCGCGACGCATACTTCACCCACCTGTACTTCCTCTTCTCTATAATGTCGAGCATTGAGGCTCAGCAAAAGCTTGCCACCAAGGGTGGCGACAAGAACAAGAACAAGGAATTGGACCTGTCAATGATGTTGGGAATGGAAACGATCAATATGTGTGCCAAGTGCATGGGAGGTAACGCTTCTAAGTTGTGGAAGTTTGCGGTTGCCGAGGAGGATGTAATAAGGTGAGTTTTCACTTTCTTTTGTACTTGTTTGCTCCCTTTTTGATCTAACCCATCCGCCCGCTCCCCCCCCACCCACACCCACCAAATTCACACCAAATTCACAGCATGCCCTGCCGAATCTCGTACCAGATTCTGGAGAACTCCTCCCGCACAAAAACATTCCGAACAGTGGCTCTCAACACTATCTCCACTACCGTTTGCGCCTTTGAGTCCGTGACCACAACGGTCGTTGCCGCCCTGGTCGACCTCATGAACAGCTTTGAGCACGTGTCACCCCTCATTGCTGACCTGTGCGCCGACGGCTCCATCCCCGAGTCCTTCGTCGTGGAGCTCCTCCGAGACATTTCTCGAATGGACTGGTCCAACCCCAACAACGCCAAGGGCGTCAAGGCCGTTGCCCCCTTCATCTGCGAGCTGGCCGCCACCAAGCCCCACACGGTCGTGGCGAACTTTTCCCTCCTCCTGCCGCACCTCGACAGCGAGCCCTACAACCTCCGCTCCTCCATCGTACAAGCCATAGCGCACATTGCTAATGCTGCCGCTCCGGAAGAGAATGCTGAGGAGGACCCCGCTTCCGAGGTTGAAAATGAAAATGACAACGATGATGATAATTCCGACTCCCCCTCCTCCTCCCCCTCCTCCTCCTCACCCAACTCTAAATCCAAATCCAAAATAAACAAATCCAACAACACCGAAACGTACCAAAAATCAGTGTCCTCCCTTCTCAACATACTCACAGAGCGTGCACACGACGTGTCTTCGTTCACTCGAGCGGCGGTGCTTCGATCCTGGTCCTCCATCGTTGAGTCTGGGGCCCTCCCCCTCGACCGCGTTCAGTCCGTGACAAACCTGGCAATCGACCGCCTCCAGGACAAGACCGTTGCCGCTCGCCGGGCGGCGACGCAGCTCCTCACCCTCCTCCTCGACCACAACCCCTTCTCCCACTCCCTCGACCCCACCCCGTACAAGGCCAAAATCGCCGAGTTCGAGCAGTGGTTCCTCGACAACGAGCCCGCCTCCGAAAAGGCCGCTCGCGCCGTTGCCGCGTTGGAGCAGCAGCAGTTCATCTCCAAGTCCGATGCTCTCTCTTCGGTCAACGAGGACGAGGTGTCCGAGCTCGACAAGTCCATCACTGAGGCCAATCAGAAGGAGTTGGACGCCGCCATTAAGGAGGCCGAGGAGCTGGCCGACGCCGACGAGGAAGAGGACGAGCAGCTCTCCGAGGAGCGAGCCAACAAGACGAAGGTATGAAATGTCAACATATTATATATGTATATCCACTGCTAAACTAAACGAAACTAAACGAAACTAACCCCACTCCATTCACAGGCGTTCGACTTTGCCATCTCTGCCGTTCAGTTCATCGAGGCGTTCGAAAAAGCCAACGCGAACCTCCAGGGCATGCTCCTCTCTTCCAACAACTCGGACGTCACCGAAGCTCTCCGCTTCTTTGTGTGCGCCCGGCACTTCCAGCTCCCCTGCGCGGTCGCAGGCATGAAGCAGGCCCTCACCTTGATGTGGTCCTCCGAAGCCTCCATCCGCGACGAAGTCCTCCACGCCTTCGTGGACGTCTTCATCGCCGTCCCCGGAACCGACGGCAAGGAGCTCCTCCCGGCGAAGCAGATTGCCCACAATTTGCTCGTCCTCGCCGGAAACTCCACCACGTCCGAGCAGGCGTCCATTGAGGAGGCCATCGCTCAGCTGGTCAAAACCGAGTCGATCCCCTCTGAGGTGTTCCTCATCCTCTGGTCCGTCGCTAGCAAGGCTACCGGCCCGCCCCGCGCAGCCGCGATGCTCGTCCTCTCAATGGGCGCCTCGACCGACTCTTCAATCGTCGACTCGTCCTCCCGGCTGAAGCACCTGATGGAGTCCGGCCTCGGCGACCACGCGGAGGTGAGCGACGAGAAAGCACTTGTCTCCATGTAAAAAAACCAAACTAACCCTACCCTTACCCACTCGCTCGGCGCTCTCACAGGAGAACAAAGACTGGATCACGGCTCGGTCAGCCGCCTGCGCCCTCAAGAAAATTGGCAGGGCCCAGTCCCTTGCCACCGCGGGAAACGCGAAGCACATTGTCGTCACCGACATCATCGAGAAGCTGTGCTCCGTCTCCCTCGGATCTTGGAGCGAAGTTAACTTCGACGGCGAGAACGCCATGGCGTGGTTCTGCGCGGCGGAGCAGGCGATCGACGCCCTGTTCGTTATCTCTACGTGCCCCGAGAAGGAGAGCGAGAAGATCATCGTTGGCCTCAAGGAGGTGAGCAAGCGAAGCGAGCGAGCCTTGATGATTTGACGAGAATACGAGCCACTACTAAACTTAACATTATTCTCATTTTTTTTGCTCGTTCAGGCAACATTCACCGGAAACAGCGCGAGCTCCCTCGCCCTCTCCCGGTTCTTCTTCGTCCTTGGCCACGTTGCGCTGAAGCTTCTTCTGTACACAGAGGAGCTGAGCGGACAAGTCAGGAGGGGCAACGCGAGCAAGTTGCTCGCGTTGCAGGAGCTGACTGACAAGGCGAAGAAAAACAAAACGAAGGGCTCTGACGAAGAGGATCAAGACGAGCTGGACATGGCTGCCGCTGCGGAGGCCGAGACTGAGCGCCAGGTTGCCGACATCTCCGAGAAGGAAATTGTCGGCCGCGGCCTTCTCGGGGTTTTCAGCCCCCTGCTCACCAGAGTCGTGGCGAACGAAAACGACCAGTTCTCGAACGAGCTCCTGCAGCAAACGGCAACCCTCGCACTGACCAAGTTCATGTGCATCTCCAACGAGTTTTGCGAGAAGCACCTCCCGCTTCTCTTTAGCGTTTTGCAAGGTGAGCGAGCGAAGCGAGCGAGCTTTGAGGAAGACGAGAAATATAAACGAGCCACTACGAAAACTAACATTATTTCCAATTCTTTGGCTCGCTCGCCTCCCACCTGCTCCATTAAAAATGCGCCTCGCCTCGCTCGGTGCAGCGAACAAGTCCACCGACACCACCCTGCGAGCTAACGTGGTCGTTGCGCTCGGCGACCTTGCGTTCCGGTTCCCAAACGCTTTCGAGCCCTACACCCCCCGCCTGTACGCGTGCTTGCACGACCCCTCCAACAGGGTGAAGCGCCACACGCTCATGGTCCTGACCCACCTGATTCTAAACGACATGATCAAGGTCAAGGGGCAAGTCTGCGAAATTGCAATGTGCATCGTCAGCGAGGAGAGGTGAGCGAGCGAAGCGAGCGAGCCTTGATGAAAACGAGAATACGAGCCACCACTTTAACTTACCCACACACTTTACTTCGCACCTTCTTTGCTTCGCTCGGCGCAGCGGCTTGAGGGACATGTCCAAGCTGGTCTTCAACGAGCTCAACAAGCGCAGCCACAACCCAATTTACAACTTGTTGCCCGATATCATTGGCCAACTGAGCACTTCCACCCAGGTCAAGAAGGAGCAGTTCCGAACGGTCGTGTCGTTCCTCCTCAACTTCATCATCAAGGAGAAGCAGAACGAAATGCTCGTTGAGAAGCTCTGCCACAGGTTCGAGGCCTGCAAAACAATTTCCCAAAAGGTGAGCGAGCGAAGCGAGCGAGCCTTGATGAAGACGAGAATACTCGCGATGAATCCCGCGAAATGGCTACCGACATAATGGCTACATCCACTACTAAACTAACATTATTCCACTCAATTCGTTTGACTCGCTTCATTCGTTTTGCTCTTGCTTCTTAAAAATGCGCACAATCTCGCTTCGCTCGGCACAGGGAGATTTGGCCTTCTGCCTGGCGTCACTGAAAATCAACGAGAAGTCGATCAAGACCCTCAACGACCTGTTCAAGTGTTACAAGGACGCCCTGTTCGACGAGGACGTCTTCAGGAGCTTCATGGGCATACTGACCAAGGCCAAGAAGTTCGCGAGCAATACCTTGCAAGAAACTTTGACCGAGTGGGAGACAAAGTTGAGCGCTGAGAACGCCGACGGCGTCGAGAACTTCAACGCGGCCAAGAAGGCCGAGAGGGCGAAAGAGAAGGCGAGTAAAAGAAACGTTAAGAACAATGCCAAAATGAAGAGTAAGGGCAAGAGCAAGAAGAAGAAATGTTACGACAGCGAGGAGGAGGAGGATGATCTGGTGGAGACTGATGAGAACACAATAAATATTAATGTTGGGGGTGGCGGTTTGGAGGCAAGTAACCAGCCGAAAAAGGCTGCTGCAGGAGGCAGGAGCAGCCGCTCACGGAGAGCAAAAGCCTAAATTTATGGGAGGAGATTTTTAAAACCTGAATCTGTTGTTATTTCAAATGTTGCCCCCTTTCTCAAAGAAGTGTAACGAGCATCTGCTCCAGAACCCACACAGCAGCAGTGTCGAGGAAACAGATAACCAGGATGCTGTACCGTAAATCTTGTTCTAGCGTGGACAGCTGCAGCAGCTGATTCAACGGCGGGAAAGCCTCAGTTATGCAAAGCACCAGTAGCAACGCCAAACCGATGAAGGCTCGTTTCAACCACTTGTGGTCGGACAAACTCTGCATGAACGGGTTGCCACGGTAGTTCACCAAGAAAGCGTTGCACGTAACGGTGAAGTTGATTAGCATCGTGGCCGTGTTCAAAACGTTTGGGTTGAACGGTCCATCGGGAATGATGCTGCGCCGCGAAAGAATGTTAGTTTATGGTGTTTTGTGTGGTGTGGGATGTTTTTTATAAATAGATTTGCGCTCCCCCACTTACCTCGGATCCTCAGGGTTTAAGTACGGTAACGCTAAGTTCGTGACCGTCATCATGGACAATAGGTGAACCGCGAACTGGGAGGAGATGGAACAAAATGCGTGGAAGGTGAGGACCGACGAGGGGGGTTTGATGGGAGCCAGGGTCTCGAGAGGTTGCGCGAGAGACAGCAAATAAAAGAGGCAAGCGACGGCAACCCCAACCACTAGCATTTGGAAATCGCCCTGCTTCACACCAAGGATGGTGAGCTTGGAGAGCGTCAGAGCCGCCGTGAGGCAGTTGACGCCAAGAATGCGGTAGATCTGCATCATTGTGACAAGAGTGCACCGTCCCTGTAGGATCACGTACTTGCAGCACACTATTGACGTCCCTCTGCTCGTGAAAGGGGATGCTACGCTCGCATCCCCGAGCTCTACGGAGTCAATCATGCGGTCGGCATCCTTCACCTCCTTCAGCAAGCTCTTCAACGAGGATTCGTTGGCAGCCGAGGAGCTCTTGCTCTTGCTTTTGCTTTTGCCCTTGACAACAACAACACTGTTACCGTTCTCGGCAACCTTTCTCGCAATCTTCTCCTCCTTCCTTGCCGCCTTTTGAATTTTCTTGATGCCAGCCTCCGCTTGCCTCTTCTTCTTCTCAATCTCGGGAACGGAGATTAAGCTGATGCCGACGTGAGCCTGCTTCAACGCGCCAACGTCGTTGGTTCCGTCTCCGCACATCATCGTGAACCTTCCAGCCTTGTTCAGGGCGGCAATCACGGCCTCCTTCTGCCTCGGTGCGTGTCTAGCAAACACGGACACGTGCGGCACCAGCTGCTTGAGCTTGTCGAGTATTGCGGGGAAGAGCAAAATGTTCTTCTCGTCGATGTCGGTGTGGAGGGAAATTTTTGCTGTTTCGGCGGCCAACTTGGCCACGGCAACCAACGCGTCGCCAGTCTGCACCGAGCGAAGCGAGGCGCATTTTTAATGAAGGACGAGAGACACGAGTAAGTGAGCAAAACGAATTTTTGGGTTAGTGGATGTAGCCATTATATTATGTCTGTAGCCATTCGCGGGATTCATCGCGAGTATGCTCGTCTTCCTCAAAGCTCGCTCGCTTCGCTCGCTCACCATGCAAAATTCGTTCCCTTTGAGCCGCATGTTGGTTAAGACGGATTCGTGGGTTGCTTCGTGGGTATAGGGCATGGTACGCACTGCGGAGCCGTCCTCGCTGGAGTGGTTCATCGTCCGCCACTCGGAGATCTCGCCAGAATTCTCGTCGACGAGGAGCTCCCAAGTGCTGGCAGGATCGGAACTGACGATGTTAACCTTTCTGGCCACCTCTGCTGCGGTCAGAATTGCATCGCCGGTGATCATGACGCACTCGTGAGAGCTTTTAATGAAGCAGTGGGGAGACAGACGAGCCAAACGAATTGAAAATAATGTTAGTTTCATAGTAGCTCGTATATATTTCTCGTCTTCTCCTCAAAGCTCACTCGCTTCGCTCGTTCGCTCACTCACCTCGCCTTCAGTTCCTTTATGACCGAGACGGTGTCTTTCTTGATCGGACAGTTCAAAACGATGAACCCGGCAAAGTTCAAGTTCGTTTCGAGCTCCACGCGGCCGGTGGCCAATGCGCTAGCAACGTCGATAGCTTGCAACTCTTTCCACCCCATGCAAAGGACCCGCCGCCCCTTGCTCATGTGGTGCATGGAGACGGCGTCGAAGTCGGCAGGAAGGGAATTTGGATCGTAGAGGGGCTTCATTACTTCGGGTGCCCCCTTGGTCAGGAGAGTGAGGAGCTGAGGAGAGTTTTCATCCGAGGAGATCACGCTCATGCGCTTCAGCTTCGACTCGAAGCTGAAGCGGTGGTGAATGAGAATCGGAGAGAATGTTGCCTCGATGGGGGAAATTTGCGAGCTTTTTGTTAGCTCCCAATTAACCGCGGTTAGCACGGCCTTCTCGAGGGGATTCCCAATGACTTCCTTTGAGTTGTTTTGGCGAGTTGCCAATGCGTGGCAAGCTGCTAGCACCCGGACGGTGCTTTTGGGCACTTGGGGGGAAGTGGGGTCGACAATGTCAAAATTGGTGTTGGTGTTGGAATTTAGGTTGGGAATCACCACCCCCAGCACGACCATCTCGTCGGACGTGAGAGTCCCAGTCTTGTCGAAACAACAAGTGTCAATCTTGCCGCCGAGGGGAATGCGGAACGGCTCAGTGCAGAAGATTGACTTCATCATCAACTGCTTCATGCTGTTGGTGACCGCGAGAGAAAGCTCCATGGGAAGCTCGGGGGGCACCACGGAGGTGACTATCATGATGCAGTGAAGGAGGAGCTTGAACCGATTTCTTGAGTCGTCCTTTAGGCCGTCACGGAGGACCAGTGAGGAGGACGAGATGGCGAAGCAGAGAAGGAGAAGGATGAAAATGAACGTGTCGACCGTGTTGACAGACGTTTCCTTCGAGACGAACGCCATTGTGCGGAGGAGCTGACCTTGTTGCGTTTCGAAACCCGTTCGAATCACAGAGCACAAGCACCCGCCATCAGGGGGGGAAGGGGAAGGGGAGGAGGCGGGAGTTGCCGCATTCTTGTAATCGACGAGCACTGTGCCGCCAAAAATAACGTTCTTCTTGTGGGAACCATCCTCCAAATCGATTTCGAGAGGAGCCGCCGAATTCAAATCGGGGTACGTCGCCTCCACCCCCTCCTTGAGCTGAGGCGTGGACTCTCCGGTGAGCATCGCTTCATTCAAGACTGCAGAGCCGCGCAGGAGGATCATATCGCAGGGAACCTGGATCTGAGCTCGACCTTGGACTTCCTGCTGCTGCTGCTGCTGCTGCTGCTGTTGGTAGCGGGCATACTTGTTTGGGGGGGTAGAGGCAGAGCTGCCGTCCGTCAAGGAGAGCAGATCGCCAACCACAAGCTCGTCCGAGAGGATTTTAACCCACTGGTACTGCCGGTACACAAACACGGGTCGGGAAGGAGCCATGGTGCTGCGCAGCCGCTCCAAAGATTTTAAGCGCTGAAAGGCAACGATTCCCTCGAGCAGCATTAGCATTCCTAGCGTGAAGATGGAATACATCCAGTACTCGTCCATGCACCAAAGGCAACAGCAAAACACCTGAAAGATGAAAAACGGAGCTATGAACTGCGAAAAGAGAAGCACAGAAAATGCCGGGAGCGGCACTTTCTTCTTGTTGTCACCAAAAATGTACAGTGAGTGGTTGATCTTAGATTCGGTGTGGAGGCCTTTGGTCATTTGCACCAGGGCCTTTGTTTTGTTTGTGAGGGATTGGACCCGCTGGAAAGTGTTGGAGGAGGTGGAGAAGTAAAAACGAATTTTCTGGAACTCGAACTGGAGGCATTTCGCATAGTTAAAGTTGGTTGAATCGGAAGACGAGGGATCAAGGGCGAGCAACGCCTCGGGAGACACCCCAAATGAAACAGGTACAACGTCGCCTACACCAGTGGAGGAAGTGGTGTGGGAAACAAACGCAAATAAGTCGCTTGGTGACGACAATGATGCTGACGCTGACGATGACGCAGGTGCAGAGACAGAGGCAGATGGGGAGTTTGCCCGGTCAGTCGACACAAAATTATAACCAACAAAAACCCTGAACTTGATCGACCATTGAGCGGCCATGAAGGTGAAAAAGTGGACAAACATGAGCAGGGAGTACAGAATCTGGGTGCCATATGTAAGCCACTGATGAGGGAAGCGTAGGCTAGCGGTGAACAAGCTGTAGAGGAGAATGTAGCCCACCATGAAGGGCAGCACATCATTCCGAGTCAAAGAGTTCTTCTTCCTAAGAAGTTTGACTGTAAATTCTTTATTATTTTGAGACGACGAACTCATTCCTGATGAGGGGGGTAAATCTACAGGATCGAGCAACCTATTAACATGAAAAGTTAAAAACTCTGTCATTTTTCCCATTTCCAATAAACACAATTTTGCAACACTAACAAGAGGCTTCGCACGAAGCGCTGACTTTCAGCCTCAACAATTTACAAATTAAACCAACTCACCAAAATTTAGAGTCTAAACCCATTCCATCATCCCAATGCACAATTATCGGCGAGGTTTCATAACAGTTTGTTCAAAGTCGCCACCCCCCCCTCCCCTTCACCCCCCCCCCTCATCATCCCCACCTTCACCCACATCATCGTTTCCAAACTCTAAAGTCCTCACCTCAGCTCTCTCAAAACTCAGTAAAAGAGATCGTCCAGTGGCAAAAATAGATTTGTATTGGCATCTTCAAAACTTCCTGCTTGCGCTGGTCCCCCCTGGCCTAGCGTGGATATTCTTAGATTACAATCAGCGGAAAATGGACAAAATGAACTCACAATTTTTGAATGAGAAAGTTGCCATGGAGAGGAAGGAAAAGTCGGCGAAGCCATTTTTGAGCGAGGAGCAGATTTTAATTTTGGAACTCATTAACAAAAATCACAAAGAGACAGAAATAGGGACAGGGAAGGAGGTGACCCTGCCAGAATTTTTGTGCAAGCTACAGGAACGTCTTTCGAAGATTGAAAATTATCTCGTGAAAGGTCATGAGCAAACAGATGTGCAGCAACAACAACCAACGAAAAGCACCTCCAACATCGCAAAAAGGCATGCGCAAAATCCACGTTAGTTATATAGGATTACATTCAGATAAAAGATAAAGATAAACGATTTTATTATGTGCAATCATGCACTCACTACTAATGACCCAAAATAATGTCGGCCGCCTTCTCAGCTATCATGACTGTTGGTGTGCCTGTTTGACCTCCAGGAATATTTGGCATCACGCTACTATCAACCACTCGCACTCCCTTGACTCCCTTAACTGAGAGATCGCCATCAACCACTGCCCCAATTTTGCACGTGCCTACCAACGCGTTGGCCGTGTGCACTGTGTTTTTGATGTACTGGTCCAGCTCTGCATCGCTCACCAAGTCCTTCCCGGGCAACACCTCGTTACCCAAATATTCCCCCCACTGCTTCGATTCGCCAAGCTTCCTGGACAATTTCAGCCCCTCTCGAATTGTTTTTAGGTCAGCCTCGTCCGATAGGTACGCCCCGTCGATGACAGGGTTCACGTGCGTGTTGGAGCTGGCCAACCTGCGCCGAGCGAAGAAGGTGCGAAGTAAAGTAAATTGAATGGGTTTGTTTAGTAGATCCATCGCTCCAGTCTTCATCAAGGCTCGCTCGCTCGCTCGCTCACCTGACGGTTCCCTTTGATTTTGCTCTTGTGGCTACGTTCTGGAAGGAGTATCCATCTGGGTGTTTTTTCGTGTTTCGGAACTGGGTGAAGCTCGTCATACCGTCGGCCGACACAGCCCTAGCGGCTAGGAAGCGGATTTGCAAATCGGCCTGGTCGATTTCTGGAGATGTTTTGACGAACGCGCCATGGTCGCAGCCGGGGCTGGTCAAAATGCCGCGTCCGGTGAGAAGCCACTTGAGGATGGGGAGAGGGTTGCTGATACCTGTGTTCCACAGGCGCAGCTGTGGTTTGGTTAGGTTAGCATATTATCATTATATAATTTAACAGTTTTATTTCCACTCACCTTGCTGGTTACCGAAACTCGCCCAACCTTTTTGGGCGTTTCGTACGACACCAGGGCGGCTGGGTGATCCTGCAGGTTGGAACCGACCTCGGGGAGGTTCGAAACTACCTCAATTCCGTGATCGGAGAGGTGGGCTTCCGGTCCAATGCCGCTGCACATCAAAAGCTGAGGGGACGAAATTGCGCCGCCGCACACTAGCACCTCGCCGTTGGGGGCAAGCTTCGCCTCGAAGGACGTGGTTGTGTCATCGCCGAGGAGGTCGTAGGTGATTCCGGTGGCCTGTTTAGAAGAATCGAAGTTGATCCGGCGGGCCATTGTGCCCGTTCGAACTGTGAGATTCTTGCGCCTCATCGCGGACTTGAGGAAGGCGGTTGCGCCGCTAACACGAGATCCCGATTTTTCAGAGACCTGAAACCTGCCCACGCCAGTTTGTGACCTTCCCCAAGAGTTGAAGTCGTCGTTTGTGCCCAGACCTTCATGCTCGCCAACTTCGAGGAACTTCTTGGACAGAGGGTTTTGGTATCTGGAGAATGGTGGTGGTG
>Ga0302116_1002077_pt1 | contig 11875 bp, 12 predicted proteins | sample AG5_SCM_MG_FD_203124 | JGI IMG/M metagenome (GOLD analysis project Ga0302116, IMG submission 203124) | Marine microbial communities from Western Arctic Ocean, Canada - AG5_SCM | ecosystem: Environmental > Aquatic > Marine > Oceanic | place: Canada: Western Arctic Ocean | collected 2017-10-01 | reverse complement strand
TCTTTCCGAAGCAATCATCTCCACTTCCCGCACTCTCACAGCCTCTGTCCTCGAAGCAAGTGAGTTCGAGCTTGTGAATGTGAGTCTCACTCTGTCTCCCACTCGCCTTGTGGCAGCAGAAGAGTGCGAAGCGACTAACAAACTCTCTTGCCTCAACTCGCCTCGCCTCGCTCGGTTCAGAATTATCCATCCAGCCCACAAAACATTGCCAAAATCCACACCTTAGCCGAGTCGAATTCCAAAATTAAACTTTTATTCAATGTAAACGCAACTTCCCTCGACCATTCTATTCCCACCTCCTCCATGTCATTAATAATTTTCAACTTCCCACAAACTCCCCCTGAAACCAACACACATCGTAAAGTTCAGTTTCAGAGGCTTCTCATTTCGAACTTCCTTGCATCAGCACTCCAAATTCTATCCGACGATGTTGATTCTGATTCCAAGATATTCCTCACGCTCGCCCGGGGGCAAGGCGGAATAGAGTATATAGAAAAGTCGAATCTCCGTCCCAACGAAAAAGATTCTTGGCAGGTAGTCGAGCAAGCAGCGCAAGCAGGTTTAATCATCACCGCAGCGTTCGATTACCACTGCGGCGAAGGTTGGCAAAACTTTGGCCGGCGTCGTGAACAGAACAACGGCAAGAGCTTCTCAGTAGCTGGTTCCAAAGTATACGTTTTGCAGACACCGGCAGCTGCAAGAACTGCAAGAAAACACCAAATCGCTCCTCCCTCCTTCACCTTCGTAATTTCTTTCTTCATTTGCGAGCATTTTGACGACGAGCAATTCTTCAAATTGATAGAAGAAGAAAAATTGGGGGGCGTGGTGACTGTGAACATCAGCCGAGTCCAGGAGGAAGACTGGGTGTCGCCCGAAGGTAAAATTTCACGCAAATACAACTTACGCATCACCGCGAAACCCACCCAACCGCTCTCCCGCTCCAACGCCGTAGATTATTCCAATCAAATTTTGCACTTTGGAGAAGCAATGGACGGGTGCTCTACAAAATCCCAACTAGTCTAGTTTTAATTCATGTTAATAATTATAGATATCCTTCCGGTTTAACGGTCTTGACGAACTCGACCACCCCCCTCAACTCAACTTTTTTCATACCAACAATCCCAAGCTTCTTCTTCCTACCCTTGAACTCCATCCACAGTTCACCGGGGCCAAACTCGTCCAAACCTTCCTTCACCCCACCCTCCAGAATCACCATCTTCTCCCGCGCCGGTGGCACCTTCATTTCGATTCGCAAACGTTTCTCAACCTTTTTACTGATTTTATTCTTCGCGTCGAAAACTCGCCACTTTCCGTCGACACCCTTGTGCTGATCCTCCGAGTCAAGGATGGGCCCACCCGCCACTGTCCCATCGGAGCGCAGAATAAAGTTGGAATCTCCGCCGCTTGTTCCGCCGATTGCCCAAACGCCGACACAAGACGGTTTGGAGGGTATAGCATCTGATGCAGGCACGTCCAGTGCCAATTTTTCGGCCCGCTCAACGTCGAAATCGCGCTGCAGCGCCTCTTGCCGCTCCCTTGGCGTCGTAGTATTAACCAAACTCACCGTGAGGCTGAACGACAGAGTGAGTGGGTTAGTTTTAGTTGCGATAAGCGAGCCAGCAACACCAGCAGCACCCATACACTAGTTGTGACTAGCTCTCTCACCGATTCAAAATCTCCCCATTGCTTTCGTCGACGAGGTCGAATTCCGTACACGGCTCAACATCATCCCCCCGGCGATCCAGCTCGTCGTCGCTGAAGTCCGTAAGCTTCGAACTCCTGTACTCGTACCACACCAAAGGCGAAATCCCATCGGCCCCATCTAATGCGGTCCCCCCGAACGACTTCGTATCGGCCATTTCGAAAAGCAGAACTCTCGGTCTATTCTCCCTCACCACCTTGTCCTCGTCGTTCTCGTCGAAACCGACGTAGTTGCAGTGCCGCTCGAGGTGGTTAGTCACGGTTGATTTGGGGAATATCTTCTCCAGTATCGAGTTTGATTTGAGGAGTTTGGTGCTCAGGAGGGGGGTCAGCTCAACATCGAAGAAGAGCTTCGTAGGGAAGGCGTAATCGTTTACTGAAAGGCCTTTGAATTTGATGCTTTGGCTTTGGAGGGAGCAGTAGGGAGCCAAGTTGAGCTTTACAAGGTTGAGAAGGGGGGAGGAGGGAGAAGTGTCGAGGGGAGGGAGAATGTTCGTGATGTGGAAGAGGGGAAGGGAGATGAAGGGGCATTGGGTTGATTGGAAAAAGGGAGATTGAGACTTCGCTATTAGCTCAGATTGAAAACCATTAAGTCGTTTGTAGGTAGAAGAGGTTTTGGGGATTCGGAGGTTTATTGAAATTGTGAGGGGATCGGTTGGGTTGGGGAATAATTGGAGAAGCAAGATATAAATTATTGGTAGTTGTGTCATGCGGTTTGATACAAACTGTGATGGGAAAGGCAAGAGAAGAGAAGAGAAAAGAGAAAGAGAGACTAGAAGAGAAGAGAATTGGGTTGATGGGTGTGTTTGGTGGCCGTATGTTGGCTGACACTAAAATCTGAAATCTCAAAGTTAAAATCGCGTTTTTATGTCCTACCATACAGCTAAGCCACTAGAGCCAGAAACAGAAACCAGAAACCCAGCTATCACTTCTGTATATTTACGAGCATTCAGTTTGCTCTTCGATTAGCCCAGAAATACACCCCTCCTCCCCTTTTGGCAATCTCTCCAATTTCATGTTATTTGAAACATCCCTAAATGAAGCCCTTGATTCATTTGAAGAAACTTTCGCCAACAATATACCCTGGCCTCGAGTGTCATGCTGCACAAAGAAGCATCGCTTCTTTTGCCCAACCTGCAAAACTGTGTTCAACAGTGCATCGATCCCTCCCGCTCCAGCTATGCCATTCGAAGTTGTTATCATCAAGCACGACGAAGCTGAGCAATCCACCGGCCCTCAGCTTGGTGCGCTTGGAGTCGCGGAGGTGATTGAGTATACTGTCGATCAGGTGCAAGACCGTGATGATCAATACGACCCCACCACAACGTTCATACTGTTCCCCTCGACACAATCCATCCCATTATCAGACGACACCTTGAACATAAAAAAGCTAGTCGTGTTTGACTGCAAATGGACAAAGGCTGTGAGCCTCACCGACGGCCGATTCAAGAATCTTCGCCACGTAAAGCTCTCCAACCCACCCACGAAGAGCAGATACTGGCGGTGGCACAACAACGGGGCGGGCATGCTCAGCACGATTGAGGCGACTGTGTGCGCGGTGTGGGAGGCTGCCGGCGATAACAAGGAGAACGTGATGAATTTGCTTTACCTCTTTGGCCTTCAGCGGGCGGCGATCAAGCAGCAGTGTCTTGCTGATAACTCCCCTTTCCCTTGGGACGACGAATACAAAGACGAGAAGCGAAGGCAGACCAAGCAGAGTGGGACTGAGAGGCAGAAGCTGCAGAAGGTGGAGGCTAGAAAGGAAAGTAAGGAGGACAGAAGAAAAGCAGACAAAAGGCATCCTTAGTGTGAAAATCCTTCTTATATAGCATAGATTGGAGTTGAGTTTCTTTTCTTTTCTCTCTGCCGCCTACTTTTCTATTACCAAAAACCATCCCGCAGCATCTCTCCGACCCCCGCCATAACCTGCTGCCCAAAGCCTGGCGCCCACAGTTGTGGACGGATCGCCTCGAAGATCTGGATCGGATGCGCTTCAATTTGATAATAAGCTTTGATCGAATTTTGGTTATGTCCACATTTGATACAGTGCATGAGTAAACAGCCCACTACGCTCATGTAGCACATACATCGCCCGAAGCATGACTCCCAGGTGGTGCTGAGGCAGTTCCGCTTCCAAATCTTCACGCGGTGGTTGCAACGCGGGAAGCTTATGTCCAACCCTCTGTACCAGCCGAGCGAACGGATGTAGCCGTGGATCTGTTGCTTCAGAAACTGAAAATCAAAATCGACAACTTTATCCATGGTCAACGTTTTCAACACATTTCCGTCTTTCAAAAAATTGTCAATCGCCTCTTCAACAGTGACAAACTTCTCCTTCTGTTCCGCCGCAATGTAACCATGCGGGAAGATCCACTGAGAAATGTCAATTCTATAGTCGAAGTCGTCAATAGTAACTGTATAATGCTCCCGCTCTCTGTACTCGTTGCCGTCGGAATCTTTCCGCGTAACATGCCGCGTACGCTGTTCGTGGTGATACCCCCTGACTCTGCACATCACGCGCGGCGTGGTATTAAATGTACTCAAAAACTTCATGATTTCGCCGCCGCTTTTGTCGCTATGAAGAAGCAAGTCGCAACTCTTGACGCCCTTGTAGCCGTCAAACTCAGCTTCCGCAGAGGAGCCTTCTTCGAGATTGTAATACGGGACATTTCCTTCTGGCTTGGCACTGCTGCCAAAATTCCGGGCTCCTTCCAGGTACACATCAACAGGAGCTGGTTTTTCTCGTAGCAAATCACGTTCTTCAGCACTGAAGAAGATGCGGGAATTCGTGGTGTACCCATCCTGCAAACAACAGTCCGCATCTACAACGTGGTGGGGCGAGTGACTTTCCACCGCAGTTGGGCATTCGGCATTGGAGAAATCCGTGCAAGAGGAAATTGGGATTAGCTCGGGTGCTTGGTAGGGGGGGAGGGAATTTTTGTTGTTGTTGTTTGAGTTGGAGTTTGTTGTGCCGTAGCTAGGATTCAACAGCGGCTGCTGTTGCATCGCAAATGGTAAGGAAAATAATCACGAATTTATTTCACTTTTCACCTTTTGCACGAAATTTAAGAAAACTATCAAGACGTCCTCTATATAACAGGTGCGTCGTTGTTTCTTCGCGCAACCCACTCCAATGACCAATGCGAACTCTCCCTAAAGTTATTTTGTAAAGAAACTGTCTCAAAGCCCTCCTCCAACAACACAAAAGGAAAATCTAAACACATCCAACTACTCTACACCTTAGAGCGGCTATCACTTGTAAGCAAGTAGACTCATCCTATCACCAACATGTGTTATGAATTCGTTTGTGGTCAACGCGTGTAAACTACTAATAATCGTTCCCCTCAACATCTGCAGGCTTCTCATTCCACAATGAAGTTAACCCTCCCAGCTTTGCTCCTAGCAAACGCAGTCAACCACGCTTCCGCGGTTGACCTTGCGGGGTTCACCCTGACTTCCGATGTGGCCGAACACTCAGAGATTGACCTGGACCTTCGTGATCTTACAGCCTCCCTGACTTCTGGCAACACTGCCGAAGCCCTTGCTGGCTACAACGACGGTTACGGAAACTCTGTTCATGGTTCTGGGTCCGTCCGCAACCTCAAGGGGTTCACTTCCACCGCCAAGAAAACTGGTGAGTGGGACTACTCGTTACAAGTTGGAGCCGGGTACGCCACCACTTGGGCTGACGACTACACCGTTGCCCAGATTTCCGACACCGCCCTGACCCCCGCTACCGTCACCTACGCGACCAAGTGGAACAACGTCAAGACGTACGTGCTCCACGAGCTGATTGACGCCGTGAACGACTACGAGGCAGGAAACACCTCCAACAATGAGGACGCGGTCAAGGCTTGGGACGAGGGGTGGGCGTTTTTCGCTGGCTCTGCCCAAACCACCGCTGGAGCCACCGGCTACAGTCTTTTCCAGGACATCAAGACCGTCTCCACCGGGTTCGTCCACCAGTACGGGCAGCCCATCAACGACAAAATTCTGGCCAAGTACATTGCCGGTCAGACCATTCTCGCCGCTACGCCAGATGCGGCCAAGATTGCCGAGCTGACCAAGATCGTCGAAGACATCCATGCGCTGACCAACGCTGCTGCCATTATGCACTTGTACTCCAACACGGCTGTTACGACTCCTACGGATGAGAACAAGGCCAACGCGAAAGGTGAGCGAGCTTGTGTACAGGCGAGAAATATACGCAAATCACTATAGTACTAAACCTAACCACTTCACACCTTCTTCGCTCGGCTCAGTGTTTGCTAAAGTCCTCTACCCGGAGCTTGCGGCGTGCTCCAAGGGCGATGCCGCCGTCCTCCTCTCCAACGTCATCACGGCGGACAGCGACTCCTTCCTCACCGAGGGTTTCGCCGCCGGAGTTCTCGCCCCTTTCGTCAACAACATGCAGTGTCTCAAAATTCTCTGCGACACCATCGGTGCCAACTCCGGTCTTGATATCCCGATCACCGCGTGCACCACCAACCCCCTCCCTCCTGCCGTCACTAGCCTCGACATTGCCGGCTACATCACGGGCTCCGACGTGCGTCAGCACAACGCTGTGGATCGGGATATTTTGCGCATTGGCAACTTTATCAAGGGGGGCGACTTCGTGAACGCGTACAAGGTCTACTCCGAGGGGTGGAACAGTGCGAAGACCAGCTCAATGAGGAACTTGAGGGGTTTCAGTTTCGGAGCGGAGAGCAAGCTGGCGAGGGTTGTCCCGTCGTTCGCTCAGTACAAGAGCTACTGGGGCGATAATGCTGAGTTCGCCGACTCCAACATTGCATCCATGTTGACCGGGAGCCTTGCTACTTCCATTGAGTCAGACACTGCCAAGAAGGAGATGATCCTGAAGGGCATCGTGTCCGAATCCATCTACATGTACACGTTGAGGGAGTTCTACGATGCCATCGATGACTGCGAGGCAGGAACGATTGCGGAGAACGACGCTGGAGTTCACGCTTGGGACGAGGGCGTTGCCTTCTACACCGGAAGTCAGGTGACCGACGCCGGCCACTGGAGCAACGGACACTCCCTCTACACCCTTGCCAACAAGCGTTGTTCGAACTTCGGAACGTGCGACGACGACCACGCCCACGGTAACAGCAACGTCAATACCGAGCTTTTCGAGCTCTTCGAGACGGGGCGAAACGCCCTCCTCGCTAACTCTCAGAACTGCGCCGGAGGTGAGTGAGCGAGCGAGCGAATATACGAGCCCAACTACTCAACTAAACTAAACTAAACTAAACTAAATTAAATAACCCACTCAATTTTCGCTCGGCGCAGCCCTCGACATCCTCGGCAAGGTCGAGAGCAAGATGCTCGTCCCAAACGTCCAGGGAATGCTCCGCTACGCGTGGAAGAACTCCAAAGAGGGAGCCGGAGACAAGGAACGCGCCGAGGGCTGGGCCTTCGCGCGCAACGTGTTGCCCAAGATGGCGGCTTGCGAAGCCGTTAGCGCCGAGCAGCTCGCGACCGTTCGCGTCGGCATGGAGTACGAGGAGACCAACAGGGGAGCTGACTTCGTGTACGACTACGAGAAAATTTACAGGGCTGCCGAGGCGGCGTATGGATGCTTGGGAATTACCTGCGTTGACGTTGGAGATTTGACCGTGGGAGGAGGAGGGTGCACTGGAGACGCGTGCCCCGTTGGCACGACTTGCCAGTACGTCGCTCCTGACAACGGTGGTGGCGAGGTGGATGGCGGTGGAGGAGGAGCGGCGCCGACCATCGACGACGATGGAAACCTGGAAATGGGGGTTGGAGTCGCAATTCTGGGGGCGGCCGTCATCGTTCTTGCCGGAGGCATGATGGGATACTCGTGGGGACAGAAGCAGGCCAAAACGAAATTCACCAAGCTGCTGAGTGTTGGAAACAACCAACTGGGGGGTGACCTGTAAACAGGGATTTTGAATTAGTGGAGAGAGATTAAATGAATATGGGATAAAGGAGAGAAATTTTGCATCTTAATTCTAATATATCTATGAGCAAAGCTGCGTCAATTGGCGATCCCCCCCTCAAAAATGTGTCACTCTCTGTTTGCTGCCTGATTGGATTGGATTGAATTGGATTGCATTGAATTGAATGCAATTGAATGCTTGGTTACCCCTTCAACCGCTTAAACAAATCGACACAAGATTTTGCGTCAGCGCTGTCGGGAACCACCTCCAACCCCGCATACATTCTCCCCACATCGATCGGCTTCAGCTTCTGCCCCCAAACCAGCCTCTCACCAGCCCAATACCATTTCCCGTAATCAACGAAAATCTCCTCACCATCCACGAGATCTCGCAGAGCAACAACCTCCGCACGAGGAGGAGAGGCGAGAGGATCTTTCACAAAAGTGACGTTGTGGGCAAGAGGGGTTCGCGGATCGTTTATAAAGCGAGCTAAAACTTCCGGGTGGTTCAAGGCATTGATCCATATTGTTGTGGATTCCAAACTCGAACCGAGTCGCATCATGTAGCCTGTGTCAATTCCTTCTGTTCTGTTGGCTGCCAGCGCCTCCTTCGTTGTCATCAAAGTGCCAGTGTAGCTGCAAAGAATTGTAGACGACGGAACCGGGGTTGAGCCACACCTCAAGAAGAGGCCCTGGCCAGCAGCTTTTAAATTGCTGGGTCTAGGCTCAAGGTTGAACGCGTGAGCATACATTATCGAAGCATAGGAATTTTCGCTCAGCTAAATTCAAATTCAACACTTCAAATCCTGATTTTATCCACGTTTTTCTGTGGTGATCTCTTGCCGCATTCAGATTGATTTATGCTATTAGTACATAGCATAGCATAGTACAATTCCTGTGTATCAATTCCTAGGGAAACCCACTCAGCTCGACGATGGCCATCATGTCCATATTCCTCCACCGTGATCATAGGGCAACAGAGGTCGAGTGTTTGGCCTTGTCACAGTTTACCGGTTTGGTGGTTTCGGGTGATTGTGAAGGCACCATAATTGTCCATTCGACTAAGACTGGCATTGTAGAATATCGAGCTGATAATGTTTTTCATGGAAGTGTCAGGGGTCTTTGCTATCTTCCGAATGGCTCACTTGTGGCTTGTGGTTATAGTGATGAGGGTGATGAGGGTGACGGCTTGAAGGTACTTAGCCCTTCCCTCGAGTTGGTCCAGACCTTGGTGGGACACTATGGTGGTGTTTGGTGCGTCACCGTCTCTCCATCAGGCTCCCACTTTGCTTCTGGTGGAGGTGATGGGAAGCTGATGATTTGGTCGGAGCCGGGGGAGGGTGGCGAGTGGGCGAGAGTGCAAGTGCTAGAGGGTCACACGAATGGTATTCGTGCAGTGTGCTTCTCCCCCGACGGCAAGCAGCTGGCTACTGGAAGTTGGGACAAGTCCATCAACCTCTACAGCTTCAACGAGGGAAATGCCATCTTAGCGCACACGTTGGAGGGCCACACCAACTTGGTCGCGTCCCTCTCGTTCTCTCCCGACTGCAAACTCCTTTGCTCGGGAAGTTGGGATAAATCCATCAAATTTTGGAACCCTGCCGATGGAAGCTTGGTGAAGAGCATCGACGGGGTTCACATCTCTTCCGTCTATAGCGTCTCATACTCCCCCAACGGGCGTATTCTTGTGAGTGCCGGTTATCTCGACAAAACGATGAAGATCTGGGATGCTGAGACTTTCGAGCTCAAGCACACGTTCGAGCAGGAATTCGACACCAACCAGCTCACCATCACGGCCGATTCCAACTACATTGTTTCGGCCAACAATGACAAGACGGTTAGAATCACCCCCTGCCGAGAGTACCACCTCACGGGCCTCACCCCCATCCTCAACCTCATTCTGCACATTGTCTACAAGTGGGAATTTGTGTCGTTTTTGGAGCCAAACGAAAACACACCAAGCTCACCCCTCGAGAAAGTCATGAGGCGGCTCGGCGAGTGCGTGCACGACGGCGGTTACGACGTAACCTCCGTTATCCTCTCCTTCCTCTCGCCAGCCCACCTCCCCGTCCAAATCACCCCCACAAGGTGGAAAAGCGATCCAGCAAGCTTGATTTTGTTTATGCGAGCGGAAATTTGTCAAAAGAATGCAATCATCAACCAGTTGCTGAAAGGAATAGGATGAAAGAATTGTTGTTTTTAGAAATTTGTCTCATCAATACAACCCATTCACGATTCAATCACCGATCCTTCCTTTCATTTCATTCACCCATTCACCTCCTCCACGTATTCCACCTCAAGCTGCTCCCCACCAAAAAACCGCCCGTTCATAGCCCCCGCACACGCCACTGCGCTCTCGTCCTCCTCAAATTCCACATAAACGACCCCTCCCACGTCCTTGTCCTTGACCAGCACGTCGCGCACCTTCCCGTACTTCCCGCACTCGTTCTGCATATCTTCCTTGATCTCGAGCGCCCATCCCTCCTCCGTCTCATTCGCCGCATCGAAGCAGTGCGAGATTTTGAGCACCTTTGTCGTTTTAATTTTAATTTTTCCCGCATTCCCACCCAGCTCACTCATATCAAAGCCAGCCCTGCTTGCCAGTTTCTCCATCATCGCAACCCTCTGCTTGGGGCTAATTTTCATGTTTTCCTCGTTCTCCAAACTCCCGTATCCCCCCTCCCAACCGAGCTTGTTGGAAAATGATGACGCCCCCTGCGTCCCGTACCCAGCCTGAAGCAAATTGGCAGCACTGCCACCGGCCACTACCAAATTAGCCGCCGCCGTCCTGGCGTTTATGATCCGCTGGTCTGCATCTCCAGGGAGCTCGCCAACCAATGCCGCAGCGTCCCCCCCGTTCCCGTGGTTGCTCCAACCGGTCCTAATCTCCCTCCCCGCGATGTTCACTCCGTTCATCGCTGTGATGGCTAAACTCGCCGTCATCGCGTCGGCAAATTGCACGAACGCGAAGGATTTTTCAGAGGACGTTTGGCACATGACCTTCAAGACCACACCAAAGTGGCCAAAAATTCCCTTGATCATGTCGCTCGTAACGCCGGTGGCAACGTTGCCCACGTACACCCGAATAGCTTCGTTGTTGTTGACGCTCGTATTGGTCGTCTGCGCATCGCCTGCGTTGAAGTTTTTCTGCGCCGAGCGGAGCGCCGAGCGGAGCGCCGAGCGGAGCGCCGAGCGGAGCGCCGAGCGGAGCGCCGAGCGGAGCGCCGAGCGGAGCGAGGCGCATTATTAATGAAGGCAGCGAGCGAAAGAGTAGGTTAGTTTTTGTTTAAAGTTTAAAGTTTAGTTGTGTCTCATACTCTCGTCTTCCAAAAGGCTCGCTCGCTCACCTCCGCTTCGCTGGGCTTCACCAAGATTGGGAAGCTCTGCCAATTCGGAATCTTCCCGCTGCAGCCGACCGCATTCACGATATCGTCGAGGTTCACGAACTCAATGTACGCGTAGCCCTTGTGCTTGTTCGAGTGCCGGTCGCGGAGCATGATTATGTCAGCGATTGGGCCCGCTCGCTTCCTGAAGTACTTCTCAATGTCGCGCTCGGTCGTCTTCATCACCAGCTGCGACACGAATACAGTTCGCTGGGCCTTGGTGAGGTTCAGGATGTCCCGCTCTTCCTTTGACAAGGGGGCAGGAGGGGGCTTGGAGCGACTGCTGTTGTTTCGGCTTCCTCGATCTCTGTCAGGGTTACTGGGCCGGTTTCTGTCCCTGTCCCTGTCCCTGTCCCTGTCTCTGTCCCTGTCCCTGTCTCTGTCCCTGTCTCTGTCCCTGTCCCTGTTCCTGTCCCTGTCCTGGTTTCTGCCCCGATTTCTGTCCCTGTTGTCGTCCCTGTTGTCGTCCCTGTTGTCATCCCTGTTATCTTGATGATCTGAACGTGAGGATCGGTGATCTCGTTTTCTATATCTCTCATCTTCATGTGTTTCAGGAGATGAGCGGGAGCGTTTCTTCCTCTCTATAGGGTTCCCCATGTCAAAACTTCAATTTAAAGTATGGTGCAAAAGACCCAAATTTTTTTGTATCACGTATTTGTTGACGTGAATAATGTTTTCCAACGAGCACCACGAGTGGCTCAAGAGTCGTGATTGGCTCGCGGTACAAGGAGCCATGACTGACCCAGATCGAGACTTAGATTTGCTCATAAGAAAGTACAAGGAGAGAGATGAGCATGGACGACTGCCACATCATTGGATGGCAGCGAAAGCTCAGACACACACACATACTCTTGCCTATGTGGGCGTGCAGTCGATTGAATACAAT
>Ga0302116_1002074_pt1 | contig 11886 bp, 8 predicted proteins | sample AG5_SCM_MG_FD_203124 | JGI IMG/M metagenome (GOLD analysis project Ga0302116, IMG submission 203124) | Marine microbial communities from Western Arctic Ocean, Canada - AG5_SCM | ecosystem: Environmental > Aquatic > Marine > Oceanic | place: Canada: Western Arctic Ocean | collected 2017-10-01 | reverse complement strand
CAGTGCAAGGAGTGCGGCGGGTCACAGATATGCGAGCACGGTCGTCAGCGCCATCAGTGCAAGGAGTGTCGAGGCAATTACTAACGCTATTTTAGATATTCCAACGCCGCGAGTGACGTAAACGGACTCCTCCGTCTCATGTCAGTTCCTTCCCCCGCTCGATCCTCGCGCGCCTGTTCTCCGCCGTCGCCCGCTCGAACGCCCCCGCGAACTCACTCAGCGTTCGCAGCACGTCCCCCGGCGCGGTTCCCTTCGGCGCCGACCCAAACGCCACCAACAACCTCGCCGCCGACTCATCCGCAGCCTCCGAAGTCGCCCACAACACGTCCAATCGAGTCCCCGCGTCCACTACAAACAACCTCAACGCCCCCGCCATCGCCCCGTCCCCATCCCGCTCGCACGCGTCACCCTCCGCCGCCGCGTCCTTCACCCCGCGGCGCAGCTCCGCGATGCGCTCGCGAACCGCGCCGGGCGTCGGCGCCGCCGCCGCCGCAGACAACGAAGAAAGCGACTCGGCCCACCTCAGCGTCTCCGTCGATTTCGACTCGACCGTCTTGCTCAGGTGGTGCAGCAGCGTGTTACCGCCGAGCACTGAGGACGCCTTGGAAGTCGCCGCGGCGGGGGTGGTCGCCAGCTTGGCCAGCGACGCGAGTTTATACGCGGATCGGCCCGATGAAACATTCGCCGACGGCGTTTTGGGTTTATCCTTTTCCAATATCGCGGAGAGCGCGACGACGATGTCGAGTAACTTACCGAGCGCGTCGCTGCCGCACGCCTGCTCCGCCGCGTCCTTGACGCGTACGAGTGAGGTTTCGATGCTTTCGGAACGTTCCAGAAACGTCTCGCGAAGGATGAGGGCGTCGAGTTTAGCGTCGATTCGCGCCGTCTTTGAACACTCGTGCACGAACCGATCGGCGAGCGCGGCGGCGGCGACTTTGGCGTCCGCGGCGGCGCCCATGCCGTGCGTGGCTCTCACCGTGGCGACGTCGGCGGGGGTCGGGACGACGGTTCGTATCGCGCGTAACGCCTCGAGAGTAACGCCCGTATCCGCGAGCGAACCGGTGGTGAGGACGTCGAGAATCGACGACGGGTCCGCGCCGGGATGCGCGCCGAGGACCATGGCGATCTTACTCGCCGTCCTCGCGGGTAGGCACGATGATTTCCCAGCCTCGCCCGCCGCGGTGGCGCCGCGCATGGCACCCGCGCGCTGCCTGCGCTTCTCCTCGCGTGCCCTCGCCGCCTCCTCCCGGGCGGCGACGTCGATATCCCCCGGTCGGGGCGCTAAAGGCTCGGGTTTGGGTTCGGATCGAACCGGGTTTGACTTTGAAGATTTCCCAGTCTCGCCCGTCGCCGCCTTCGATCGCTCCGCGCGCTCGCGCCGTCCCGCACCCCCCGCCGTCACCGCGCGCCTCGACGACTCCGCCTCGCTCGCGGACGTCGGCGAGTCCGAATCCGACGAGTGGTACCCGTGCTTCCGAAGCGCCGCCGCACGAAGCGCCGCCTCGCGGTCGAGCTCGACGTCCCTCGCGGCTCGATCGCCCCGCCGCCCACCCGCCGCGGCGACTCGCGCGGAAGCCTCGGCGCCCGCGCGTCGTCGCTCGCGTCGCTTGGCCTCGCCCGGTGTCGTGTTCTGAACGGCGGCGCTTCCGTGTTGTGCGGGGTTAGGGTTTATGTCGTCGTCGCTGGAGTCGAGGTTGCTGCTGTCGCTCTTTGAATCTTTTCGTCGCCGCGCACGCCGCGAATCCAGCGCTCGTTCCCACGCCGCCTCCGCCTCCATTTCCGATCCCCCGTTCCCTCTCTCGGACCCTTTAGCCCTCGTGATTCCCCCCATGATGGGCGACGGGGGTACCATGCGGTCCTCCTGGCTGGATACGTTCGCGGAGCCCCTGCTGCTGGCGGGGTTAACGGCGCTGCCCTGGCTGGAGACGGTATGTCCGTGTTGGTTGCGGTGTTGGTTAGCGGCTGGATTGAACCCCGCGGGCATACTCCCCGTGGAACCCATTGGCGAGTGCGTGCTTCCCATGCTCCCGACTGGTGAGTTCATCTGCATGGCCTGCATCTGCATGGACATCGCCGCCGCCGCCGCCATCTGCTGCTGCGCCGCCATCTGCGCCGCGACGCCCATGGGGTCCATCGGGTTATACCCAACCGGGAACCCGCCAGTCATCGGATTCGGCCCAACCGGATACCCTCCGGGGTTACCGTAAGGGTTAGGGGTATGGTTTAGGGTTGGGGTGGCGTAAGGGTTAGGCGGGTACCCGTGTGGGTGCCCGGGTGGTGCGGCGTACGGGTGCCCGGGTGGGAGTGCGCCGTGTGACGGTCCGTATCCAACGTCGCGAGGGGTATAAGGCGGCGCGGCGTAAGGCGCAGAGTAATCGGACCGATCCGTCGACCCGCCCGAGACGCCCGAGCTCGCCCCTCCCCTCGCGGTCAGAGGCACGCCGCTGTCCCGTCCGAGACCCGCTATGCCGCTGGGCCGACCCAGCGGGTGCGTGATCCCGGGGGCGGAAGATGAACCGGCACCCGCGCCCGGCCGCATCGACTCCACCCGCCGTCGAAGCTCGGCGCTTCTCGCCAGCCCCCGCATCTCACCCGTGTTTAAACAGTCCCGCTGGGGCTCGTCAGGGTCTAAACCCTCGTAGCAGGTCATCCCGTGCATATTCGCCACCGTATCGTCCGCGCCGAGGCTCAGCAGGTACTTACCCAGCTCGTGGTAGCCGTACGCGAACGCGAAGTGCAACGGCGTGTGACCCAAATTCGTCTGCGAGTTTATGAGCTCGAGGCGGGGCGGGTCCGTGGAGAAATCCGTCCGCTTGAGCACCAGCTTGGCGGCTTTGCGCTGGTTATTCTGCGCCGCCATGTGAAGTAACGTGAGGCCGTGCTGGTCTCTGGACGCCGGGTCCACGTGTTTGCGTTGGAACAGCGCGTCGAGCTCTTTCACCCTGCCGTGCCGAGCCCGGCTGAAAGCCTCGACGACGTCCTCGGACTTACTCTTACCGGCGGCTCTTCCGCGCGCGCCCGCGCCCCGTGTGCCCTCGTGGTGCCCGGGGTCCACACCCCCGCGCGAACGCTCCCGCCAACGCCTCGAGCCCGCCGCCACGGTCGCCACACCCGCGAGGGTTCCGGCGACGGGCTCAAGCGCCGACCCCGGCTCGAAGCTTCGGGAGTAATCGCGACGCGTATCGACACTCCCCGCGGCGTTACTCCCCCCGACGTCCCCTGACGCGGCGTTGTAGACGACGCCCTGCGTTCCCCACCCACCGTCCCGCTCGATCCCATCGCGCAGGTCCAGTGAGATGTGCCCGTCCACCTGTGGAGGCTGCGACGCGATGGGCACAAAGTCCAACGCGACCTCCGCCTCGGATCGCGGCGCGGGCGTAAATCGCACCGGCGCCGACCTCGTCGCCGCCGGTGACATCGGCGATCCACCGCTCGACGCGTTCGACGACGTCCTCGCCAGTCCACCGCCTCCTCCGCTGGTGGTCCTCTGCAGGCTGGATTGCCTGCTCAGGGTCTGCGCGGGCCGCGTCGGCTCGTCCACCACGGGACCTTGGGATGATTGTTGAGCTCTGGATTGATGAGATGATTCTCTGGCGATTCGAGCGAGGTGTTCGAGCGCGCCGCTCCACTGCGCCGCCTCGTTTGGCGTCCCCGCGAACATGTCCACGGTCCGCGAGGCGCACACGAGCGAGAAGCACATCGCGGGCGGCGCGGCGCGTTTCTTAAAACGCTCGAACGTGGCGGTATCGTGCCCGGTGACGACCGCGTGGACGTCGGCGAGTGGCAGTCTGGAATCGAGCGCGGGCTTCGCGGCGTCCTTCGGGTCTCCCCACTGCAGCTCCGTGCCGTCGGCGGTGACGCGGAAGAACCGGATCTTGGGCCGCGCGGCTGCCGACGCGGTGGGGCCGAACGGGAGCTTGGTGAGGAGCCCGCCCGCCCGTGCCTTGCGCAGGTGCGATTCGGGCGTGTCCTTCTTGGACAGACCGATGCCTCCCTCCTTGCGCACGCCTCCCCCGATGACGCCGCTCACGCCCCTCGCGTCGGACGGCGATGACTCGTACAGCGGGTTGCCCATGAACGGCGCGCCCGCGAGATGCGGCGGCGTCGCTCCCGTGGACGCGAACGCGGTCGCGTCGGCGCCCCTCGCGCCTCCAGCGGACTTTGGGGTGGACGAGCTGCCGTTCACCTCCGCCCCGCTCCCGCCGTCGCTCCCGAGGCTCGCCTGCCTGCTCAGCGCGCGCTCCTGGTGCGGGAATCGCGGCGGGGCGAACCGGGGCGACGGACCGGCGGGGGGGGGGGGGCCGCGCCCCCAACCCCCCCCCCCCCGGGCCCCCCCCCCCCCCCCCCGCCCCCGCCCCCCCGCCCCGCGCGCCCCGGCCCGCCCGCCCCCCCGCCGCCGCCCCGCCCCCCCGCGCGGGGGGGGGGGTGGGGGGGGGGCGCCGGGGGGGGGGGGGGGGGGGGGGGGGGGGGCGGCCCCCCCCCCCCCCCGCCGCCGCCTCGGGCCCCGTCCTCGCCCATCGCGCCTCTCCTCTGCCTCAGCTCCCAGTCCAACGTCCGCCTGAATAAGAATTTGTCCACGTGGATCTAACTCCATCATCGCACTTGCGCGCGCGCGATGTCACAGGCCGTCGCCTCACACACGGCCGTCGCCCACAACGCAAACGCGAAGACTTCGTCCAGGCACCGCGTCGCCTCGCCACTCGCGTTCCGATCGCGTCCCTCCCGCGTACGTTCCCGACCCATCAAACGGGGCCCGGGCGTTCTCATCGTCCACGCCGTCGGGGGCTCGCACCAGGCCCTCTCGCGCGCCACCGCGGTCGCCATCTGCCACCACCCACCGCCGAAGCACATCTTCACCCCGACCACCGTCATCGCGGGCGTCTTCTCCGCGTTTCCCCTCGTCGCGCTCTTCCTCAGGCGCAAGGAACTCCTCGAGAAGCGAGACGTACGAAGAGGAGCCCCCAGGGATCAATCAAGATCGATGACTCCATCGACCGTCGCGCCCCCTCGCGGCGTCGGCTCGATCGGCTCACGCCTCCCGGGCCCCACGCACGACACGTGCGTCTACCTCGACTACAACGCGACGACCCCGATCTTCCCGGAAGTGGCGGCCGCGATGGAACCCTTCCTGTGGGAACACTTCGGCAACCCGTCATCGGGACACGCGTTCGCAAAGCCGTGCGCGAACGCCGTCGCAAAGGCGCGGAACCAGGTGTCGGACATGCTGGGGTGCACGCCAGACGAGGTGGTGTTCACGTCGTGCGGGTCCGAGAGCGATAACCACGCCGTGGCGTCCGCGGTGGACCTCTTCAACCGCGATAATAACCAAATGGTTGACGACCAAAACCAAAAGGTTGATGACCAAAACCAAAACCAAAGATTGATCCCGCACGTCGTGTCCACCGCCGTGGAACACCCGGCGATCCTCGAGTACCTCCGCGCGAAAGAGGCCGAGAAGGTGTTGACATATGAACTGGTACCGGTCAACGACGAAGGGCTGGTGGACCCTCAGGACGTGGCGGCGGCGGTGACTGAACGCACGTGCCTAGTCTCGGTGATGCACGCGAACAACGAGACTGGCGCCATTCAGCCCGTGGCGGAGTGCGCACAGCTGTGCAAGGCGCGTAACCCTAAAGTCTTGGTTCACACCGACGCCGCGCAGTCCTGCGGCAAGATACCGGTCAAGGTGAACGAGCTGTGCGTGGACATGTGCACCATCGTGGGGCACAAGATCGGCGCGCCGAAAGGCGTCGCCGCGCTTTACGTTGGAAAAAATGTGCCGTTTTCAAAGCTCTTACACGGCGGCGGGCAGGAAGGTGGACGACGCGCGGGCACCGAGAACGTGCTGCACGTCGTCGGCCTCGGCGCCGCGTGCGAGCTCGTCGAGCGCGAGTCGACGGTTCTCCCGCGTCACCTCGCGGCGATGCGTGACGAGCTGGCGCGGCGAATAGAGGTCGGTTTAGGCGGAATTGATGGGAGTGGCGTTCGGGTCAACGGCCCGGCGGACGACTCGAAGCGTCTGCCGAACACCCTCAGCGTCGGGGTCAAGGGCGTGTCCGCGTCGCAGCTTCTGGACGTGTTGAAGGATGACGTGGCGGCGTCCGCGGGTGCCGCGTGTCACACGGGCGACGCCGCCGCGAGCGTGAGCGCGGTGCTGACGGCTATGAACGTGCCGGAGGAGTACGCCATCGGGACGTTGCGTTTGAGCGTCGGACGGCACACGGGCCCGGCTGACGTGGAGCGCGGCGCGGCGTGCGTGGTGAACGCGGCGATCGCGCAGCGGGAGACGATCGCGGCGTTGCCCGAGGGGGAGCGGCCGTGGTGGTGCGTACGGAAAGCCGTCGGGCTGGTGGACTGAGGTAGCACTGAGAACGAATTCGTGTTTATTCGTTCACTGAGCGTTCATCAGACGGGTTCACTAGCTAGATTCTGAGCGCGGCGACGCGCTCGTCGAGGTCGTCGTCGTGCCTTCGCCCGCCTCGCCTGCCCCCACCCCCGCGTCGCTTCGTCACCACGGGTTCCCAGTCGTCCTCCGAGCCCCCGTCCTCGTCCTCGTCGTTTGACCCGAACCCGCCGTCGGGATTCGTCCCGCTATTACCACCACCCCCTCGGTCCGCCCAATCGCTCTCCGACAGCATGGGTCTCCCGCCCGCGTCGCTCTCGCTCGGCTTCGGGTCCCCGACGCCACCCTTGAGCGGTCCACGGTAGGATACCTCCGCCCTGAGCGCCGTCGCAGCTGCGTCAACGTCGCCGTCGAAGAGCCGAAGCACCTGTTAAAAGAAAAAAACACATTGTCATACTAATTGCCCATACAGGATTAAAATAAACTCACCTCCCGCGCCCGTCTTTTCTTCGCGTCCCCTCCGCTTCGTAAAACGACTTCGTTCACGACACCCTGCGCGCTCTCCCTTAAGGCCAGCCACCCAGGTACCGCGACGCCGTCGTGCCCCTTGATGAGCGATATCGGCCCGCTCGCTTCCCTGTATTCGTTTGTGTCCGGGTTCGATTCCGGTCGGTACCATTTGGTGTTGATCAACTCGACCGAGTTGTAGTGGTCGCCGCCTTCGTAGGTTACGTGGTAGTACCTGTCGGCGGTCGGGAAGTTGACGATCTCCCACCGTGGTTGTCCAGCCTGGTGGACGCATATGTTTGTCATGCACACCAGCGACGCGGCCTGGAGCTCCATGTTTCCCGCCCACGTGCCGTCCTCGCCCATGCGCTCGACGTACGCGTCCCACTTTTCGTCGTCCTCGATGAATGGCTCGAAGTCGTCCCTGTTGGCGCGCATGTACTCGAGCGTGAGCGATCGGAGGTGCATGTGCTCAGCCTCGTCGCCCCACCGTTGATCGCACATGGCGCGGAAGAAGCAGTTGCCGTCGGCGCCCACCTCTTTGGCGCGTAGACCAAGGTCTAGGAGTTGGTCCCGCAGCTCAGCTTCTTCGGCGCCCGACGCGCCGGTGCCGTGGCGCGTGGTGCCCGCTCTGTTGTCGGGGCCGTGGCGCTGCTTCCGCGGGGAGGGATTCGCCGCGCGGGCGGATCCCCCCTTGCCTTTCCCCTGGTGCTTGGCCCGAGCCATACCCACCCGAGCGCTCGGAGCACTGGCGCGCGCTCGTCTCCCGTGGATTTTGATGTGGATTTTCCTGGACTTCCCAAATCAGACCCCCTCCTTAGCTGTCGTTTTGGAGCTCAATCTGGGCTTGAGCCTCACCCCCCAACCCGACAATCTTCCTCGCGCTCTCCCCGCGCGCGCATTGCGTTCTGAGCAAATAGGGCGACGCCTTGATATCTCAGCTACGCCCTGGCGAAGTTTTACATCGATCCGTGAAGTATGGAGGCGTCGGGGGGCTGAAGGCGAGCGTCGAAGCATGCCAAAAACTTTCGCAAACAACATTTCCGCGACGATTTTCGTAAAATACCCCTACGAAATCGAGGCTCCAAAACGACAGCTAAGGCGGGGGTCTGATTTGCGTAGGAAGCAGAGGAAATCTCCCGCCTCATTGAACCGCTCGCACGATGGGAGGAGGCGGTGCAGGGAAGCGCAAGACCCGCGCCGCGGGCGAGGAGGGCGTCGACGCGGATGACGACGCGGATAATCTCGCGCTTCAGGTGGTGGCGCAGAAGCCCAAGACGGGGGGAGACGACAGGAGCGCGGTCTCAATCGTCGGCGTCCCTACACAGCGACCCCATCCGAAGAAAGGGATGAACCGCACGTCCTCGCTCGACGCGCCCATCATGCTGCTGGAGGGCCACGGCGATGCGGTCAACTCCATCAAGTTCTCTCCGGACGGCGCCACGGTGGCATCGTGCGGCGCGGATAAGACGGTGCTCATGTGGAACGTTCGCGGCGACTGCGAGGTGCGCAGATCCCCCGCCCATTTCTCATCCCCGGTGCCCATACGTGATGAAACCCTACTTTTCTTCGCTCCGACCCTCGCCCCTGACCGCGAAACCCGCCGCGTCCGCAGAACTACATGATGATGCAAGGACACAAGAACTCGGTGCTGGAGCTGCACTGGACCGCGGACGGCGATAACCTCCTCACGTGCTCCCCCGACAAGACCCTACGGCTCTGGGACGCCACCACGGGCGAGTCGGTCAAGTGCATGAAGGGACACCAATCCTTCGTCAACGCGTGTTCCGTCGCGCCGAAAGGAAAGCCGCTGTGCGTGAGCGGGTCCGACGACGGCACCGCCAAGCTGTGGGACTTCCGGCGCAAGGGCGCGGTGGCCACGTTCGCGGACAGGTTCCAGGTGACCGCGGTGGCGTTCAACGCGGACGGCGACAGATTCTTCTCGGGCGGTTTGGACAATGATCTTAAATGTTGGGATCTGCGCAACGACTCGGAGCCGCTCATGGTCCTCCCGGGCCACACCGACACCATCACGGGCATCGCGTGTGCGCCCGACGGCTCGCACGTGCTGACTAACGCGATGGACTGCACCTTGCGCGCGTGGGACGTCCGCTCCTTCGCCCCCGAGGAGCGTTGCGTGAAATATTTCGTCGGTCACCAGCACAACTTCGAGAAGGGGATGTTGAAGTGCGGATGGTCCCCGGACGGGACCAAGGTGACCGCGGGGAGCGCGTGCCGGAACGTGTTCGTGTGGGACTTCGACAGCAGGCGGGTGCTGTATAAGCTGCCGGGGCACGACGGCGCGGTGAACGAGACTTCGTTTCACCCGACGGAGCCAATCGTGGGAAGCGCCGGGTCGGATGGCAAAATCTTCTTGGGCGAACTCGCCGACTAAGAGTCTTAATTACTCACTTGTAGTCACAACCAAACGGACATGCGATGAACTCACGTACGATGAACTCTTTTACTCTTTTACACACGACGCGCGCGGCGTCCGCGACTGATCTAACTGATTACTCACCGCGAACTAGCTAGCACTAGTCGAAGTCAAAATCTTTGGGTTCCGCGTTTTGAAACGGCCGTCCCTTGGCGCCCGAGTCCTTCGGCGACATCTCGATGTCTCCCTCGTCGAGCATGCAGTCGTCGTCCGGGCACGGATCCTCCTCCATGCTCCCGTCGTCCTCGTCGAAGGACATGGACGCCATCAAGCTGCTCCGCGCTTCGTCGTACGCGCTCCATCGACCTCGAACGTTTTCGCCTAGGTTGAGCCACGCGATTCTGATGCGAGCGCCGAGCTTCCCGGTGGACGCCATGCCGCCCTCCGCTGAGTTCGGGTCCATGCCCACGCGCATGCGCTCCTCCTCGCCCTTGCGGATCATGGTGTTGGCGACGTCGAACGGGTCACCGACGCGCGCGGACCCTTGGTTCATCATCCCCACCGACACCCTCTCGACGCGTTGCATGGCGTACTCCAGGATGGGCAAGTTGCGCTGCTTGACCCAGTAGATGCAGTCCACGGGGCAGGACTCTATGGCTATCGTGATGTCCTCCTCGGTGTCGGCCCACTGCTGGAACGCCCGCGCGCGGCCCCACTCGTCCTCCATCATGAACGTGGACGGCGCCGAGTGGTTACACTGCCGGCACCCGATGCACGCCGCCTCGTTGACGAAAACACTCCGAGCGTTACTTCCCCGTTCCGTCGGATCTTGTCCGACAAACTTGGACAAAGGCTGGCCGGTGTACGGCTTGAAGTCGGAGCCGAGTTCCATCGCGAGATCCATCTGTTTGCGCATCTCCCGCAGGTCTCTGTCGTACACCCTGCGCGTCTTTTCGTCCATGAGGGTGTCGTAAGCTTCGTTGAGGATGATTGAGAGGTCGGTTCCCGCGTCGCCGGCGATGTCGGGGTGGCACCACTTCTGCAGCTGCCTGTACTGGCGCTTGACGTCCTTGGACGACGCGTCGAAGTCCAGCTGGAGGAGGGAGTAGTAGTCCATCGGGATCGCAGCCTCGAGGGGCTCGGCGAGCATCCCGTCCGAGTCGAAGTCGAAGTAGCTGCAGTACTCGTCGTCGTCGTCGCACGATTCGTCCGTGGACAGCGCCAGTGACGTCGTCTGCGGAGAGGCGGGCGTCTCCTCCTCCTCCTGAATGACCGTCGTTGGGATCTCCACGTCGGCGGTCTCCACCTTCTCCTCCACCTTGACGGACTCCACCTTGCGACCGCGGCCGAATATCGCCCGCGTGACTGTGATCCTCGGCCGGCTGCCGCGCGTCGCCGATGATGGGGACGCGACGCGCGCGCCGCTCGGGATCCTCCGCGCCAACGAACGACGCGAGGATACCGATCGCGCCGAAATCGACGCCGTTGAAGTCGCCATCGGAGCGTCACGCGCACAGCCGCCTGCGCGCTCCTTTCCTGTGACACGGGCGTACACTTGGCACGCGCGCCTTTCTTTCAACTCCAACCACAGCGTGACAGGTTGGCGAATCGGGCGATCGATCGAAATCAAGTTTGGCCGCAAGTTTGGCCGTGGGACCAAAGCTTTGGCAACGCAATCGGTTTCACAGCCAAATGGACGATCTCTTGATTCGCCAAAGGGCCGCCAAAATTCCACGGAGGATCCCGCCAAAAGCTGAGAGCGCAGATTTACCTTTTCGCACCCTCTCTTGCTCGACTAACGGCGGTGAGTATGTGTTTCATCGGACGGAAGGCTATCATTTCGAGGGTATCATTTCTTCTTCCCCTTCCCCCCCTTCTTCGGCTGTTGGCTCCACCCGTCGTGCTCGCCCGGCCCAGCCGCGCCGCCGCCACTCGGAACGCCGCCGCCGCCCGGAGCGGGACCGACTCCCGCGAATTCCCCCCCTCCGGGCAACCCGCCCGTGATCTGCGGCGACGTCCGCTTGATCCGGATGAGCTCCTTGCCGAACGCCGCGGCTCGCGCGGTATCCCCGAGGTACAGCTGGACGTACTCCGTCACCTCCCCCGCGCTCGGTAAGGACACCAGGAAGTCCACCAGTGTGGTGTCGTCGCTGCCGTTGAGCGCCTTCATCTCGGACCGGCACCACGCCTGGAACTGAGTTTTGGTGGTGGGCGCGCCGGGTCTCTCGCCCGCGTCTTCGTGCGCGGGTCCGCCGAGGCCCCCGACGACGCCGCCGGGGAGGGTCGCCGCTCCCGCGCGGGTCGCACCCGCGCGCGCCGCCGCCGCGGCGGTCGCGCCCAACGACGGGAACTGTTGCTGTTGCTGTTGCTGCCGGGGGAACTGTTGCGAACTCTGAGCCGATCCCCGCTGCTGCTGCTGCACGGGCGGCGGTTGCGTTTGCGTCGCCGCGGGTGGCAACGAGTCCCAGAAACCGCCCCCGGCCACCTGCGCAGGGGGCTGTGCCACGGCGACGGGCGGCTTACCGCCCCAGACGCCGCCGCCGCCGCCCATCGACGCCTGGACTCCGCCGCCGTTCTGCGATGCAGACTTTTTCTCGCGCTCCGCCGCCTCCGCCCGTCGCATCTCCTCAGCCTGGATCTGCGCCAGCGACGGACCGGA
>Ga0302116_1002073_pt1 | contig 11887 bp, 13 predicted proteins | sample AG5_SCM_MG_FD_203124 | JGI IMG/M metagenome (GOLD analysis project Ga0302116, IMG submission 203124) | Marine microbial communities from Western Arctic Ocean, Canada - AG5_SCM | ecosystem: Environmental > Aquatic > Marine > Oceanic | place: Canada: Western Arctic Ocean | collected 2017-10-01 | reverse complement strand
AGCGTGGTTCCGACAACACCAGGGGTGATCGTGGGGACCGAAGAGAGCGTCACAACGACAACGACAGACAAGATTGGAATGATCGTTTCAATCAATTCAACAACAACAACAACAACAACAACAATAATAACAACAACATCTACCTCTATCGCAACAACAATTTGAGCAATTCCGGGGTGGGAGGCGAGCAGCAGCAACAACAGCAACACCAACAGTTGCAGCAGCAACAGCAACAGTACCAGCAGCAGCAGCAGCAGCAACAGCAACCGTGGCAGCAGCAGCAGCAGCAGCAGCAACCGTGGCAGCAGCAGCAGCAGCAACGACAACAATATCAACAGCAACAACAGCAACAACCCCAACAACGACCAAATAATAACAACAACAACAACAATAGTTACCACAACAACAACTACACCCCCAACACCAACTACGCCAACAACAACAACAACAACAACAACAACAGCAACAACAACAGCAACAACAACAGCAACAAAAACAACTACAACAACAATAATAACAATAACAATGGAAACGGTGTACAGCAGCAGCAGCAGCAGCAGCAGCAGCAACCCTCCCCACGCCCAACTGGACGAACTAACGACCTAAATGGTGACCAGCATGCCGCAAGTGAAGCTCGACGCCTTTCAGGTCGAATCACCAAATTGAAGAATGAGCGGGATGTGCCAGGACTGCTGAACCTCTTCTACCACAAAGTCGATGACATAAATGCAATTCACCTCGCAAACATCTTCGGAACACTTGCTAAAGAGGTGCGAGGGCCTGACAATGTTGAGAAACTCAAATCGGACGAGAGGTTCAAAGCTTTGATGGAGAGCACAATCGGCAAGCTGCAGAATACGCCGAAGTGGTTTGAAGTTCGACAGATAGCCACCATCACGCATTCTCTCGGGAAGCTGAAGATCTTCGACGAGCGGGTTTTCAATGAGATCGGGAGGCTCCGAGAGAGAATTGCGGAGGAGGGGAAACCTCAGGAGCTCAGCAATATTGTTTGGGCGTGTGCGACAGTTGGCTGTGAATCGGCGGAACTCTTTAAGGCGGTGGCGGGTGAATATGAGCGGATCGCCAAAACTGGCAAGGTGCAGGAGCTGAGCAACATCACGTGGGCGTGTGCCACCCTCGGCTATAAATCGGTGGAACTCCTCGAGGCGGTAGCGGGTGAATATGAGCGGATCGCCGAAAGTGACAACGTGCAGGCCCTGAGCAACATCACGTGGGCGTTTGCCAAGTTGGGTTACAAAGCAGCGGAGCTTTTTGAGGCGGTGGCGGGTCAGCACAAACTAATTGCTGGAAGTAGCAAAGTGCAGGGGATGAGCAACATCTGTTGGGCGTTTGCCAAGTTGGAGTGCAATGCCGACGCGTTGTTCGGGGCGGTGGCGGCTCAGCATAAGCGGATCGCCAAAAGTTGCGAGGTGCAGGCGATGAGCAACATCTGCTCGGCATTTGCGAAGGCCGGGCACAAGGCCGAGGCGTTGTTCGAGGCGGTGGCTCGTCAGTACGGGCTGATCGCCAAAAGTGGCAACGTGCAGAATATGAGCAACACCTGCTCGGCGTTTGCCAAGTTGGGTTACAAAGCAGCGGAGCTTTTTGAGGCAGTGGCAGGTCAGCACGGACGATTCGTAAGAGACGGAAACGAGCAGGACGTTGCGACTACACTGTGGTCCTTCGCGATTGCGGGATACTTGGACGAGGGGAGAGACTTAGTCGAGAAACTGTGGAAGAGGGCGTGTGACGGTCGGCTGCAGTTCAACGACGACGAGCTGCGACAGCTTGCGTTGTTTTATGCCGCAGCTCAGATCGAGGAACCGGATCTCAACCTTGAGCCACCGCCCGAATCCCTTCTCGGCCCAATTGAAGCAGCCGCGGCAAAACAAGTCGTAACCGTGTCACGGCAGCACCAGGAAGTCTCCAGCACCCTGACCGAGCTCAACATCGACCACAAAATGGAGGTCTCACCTTTCGAGAGCAGCAACGTCACCTTCAACACCTCCACCATGCTCAACATCGACATCGTGATTTCCAAGACTGACAATGTTTCTGACAACAAAAACATTGCCATTGAGTTCAACGGACCGAGCCACTACGTGCAATCCAACGGTCAAGACTTCTCGTCCGGCCGAACGAAATTCAAACGAAGGCTGTTGGAAAAACTAAATTTCACCGTGGTGAGCATCCACTGGGACGACTGGCGAAAGGCGAGAGAAGCCAACACAAAGAAAGACTGTGTCTTGCTCAAAATTGCTAAACTAGGTGTATAAAAAAACAATTTTCAAAGAAACAGGCTCTGCAGGGAGCAAATTGCAGCCAAATTGGGGGGGGGGTCGGTTTGTCGGGGCTAGATTGTTTGGGGGGTTGTGTGTGGGGGTGATAACAAAAGGAATCTCGAAGTTAATGTTGATTAAAGTCATTTTCCATGAACTTCTTCTCGCGAGGCGATTTCGCCGTTGCTGATTTCCCTCCACGGTTATTTAACTATCCCTATCCTGTACACGCAGCAACACACTCTTCCGACTGCTTCACCTCGTAGTCGTCCCCGCTCAGCTCCGCAATCATGTTCCAAATATTCCTGTTGTGGGCTCCACTCTGCAGAGCGTAGTCGCTCCCCAGCTGTCCGTAGCCGTCCCAGCAACCCCTCTCAATCTCCATGCTATTGGTGTACGTTTCCGTCACGTTGTTGTAGAAACCGTGCAGCTTGTCGTCCCGCAGGATAGCTGGCTGCAGCAGCACAACATTATTCGTGTCCGCGTACCGCACAGTGACATCATCTGTGCCTGGTGGTTTTCCAGCCACCTTGTTATGATTGCCCCCGCACCCGTGGAACCAGACCATCATTGAGCAAAATCCATCATTTCCGTCACCCCCCCCCAAACACTGCTTTGGCACGTAGACCCACCCCGCATCATCGAACCCGGCGTTGAAGTCGTCAAGATACATTGTCTGATCGAACCGCTGCCACTCCCCAGCCGGAGCCTCGTCTACATCTCTCGGTTCCACCAGTCCGTGCCCCTGCACGTGCGACAGAACCTGGTCTAGGCACATGAACTGCGTGTCGTTCGTGATTGAATTCTTGCACGTGTCGAGGAACTCAATCTGCTTGTCCGGTTCGTCGGTCATGGTTGCGTACATGGCAAACGCGTTTTCTTCAGCTCCCTCGACGTACGTATTGCACTCGCTTCGCTGGAGGTACACGGAGGTGTCCTTCAAAGCGTCCACGTTTGACATGCAGCCGGATAGTCCGGCTTCGCCGCAAACCCGTCGGGGGTAATCTGGGAGCAAGCCGACATCCACCCACTCAGGGTGAGATTTGCAGTGATCGTAGACGAGCGTGTAATCGGGGGGACACCCATAGCAATAAGGAACAGACGACTCGTCGGTTTGGGGAACGAGGTTGTCTCTAGGGAACATTGTGGCAGCGCAGTGGTAAGGTTGTGCATCAAAGCCGCACACACCGCCAATCGAGTCGCTGAATGCTACGTGCATCTGGATGGCCATGTCGCCCCCAGACGAGTGACCATAAGTGATGACCTTTTTCTTCCCCACTTTGGTTTTAGGGAGGGGGGAGAGGTTCCACCACGACGGGGGAAACGGTGTTTCTGGCCATGTTGCTTCATCCATGACTCCTGATTCACCATAGTTGAAGGGGCCGAGGGTGGTACAAGCAGTGTTCAGGTAGCAGTCCCCCCCCTCCTCCAAGCCCGGGGAGTAATTCGAACGGTCAACAGTCCATGCTGCGCAATCTGGCGTGGATGAGCAAGCGTCGCAGCATTGTTCTGTTCTGTTGACGATGATAAACTTGTAGTCAGGAATGTCATCATGGAAGCAATTTGTTGAGTTTTTAATCGAGCAAGTAGGAGCCCCAGCAGCTGCCAAAAGTTGGGTGATCTTCATGAGCTTAATAAGTGTGATAAGGGTAATAAGTGTATTCACAAATCATAAATTATTTCCTTAATTTTTCGCATGCCGATTACAATAAACAACAGCAACAAACAACAGCAACAAACAACAAGCACCCCCCCCCCCCCAACCCTCAACCCTCACTCCTCACTCCCAAATATTTATTTTCTCTACCAAACTCATTGCTGTCCTCACTTCATCATGACAACAATGGACACCTTCATAGCATCAATCCGATCAATAGGGGAGGCCACCACGATCGGCTTCTTCGGCTTCTACGCGAAGAAGCGCAACTTCCTCACCCCAGGAGGAAGGCGTGAGCTCGCTTCAATCTCTCAGCAGATCACAATGCCCCTGCTTCTCTTCACCAAGATTATTTACTGTAACCAAGATTGGTCACAAGACAAGTGTCCTGATGCGAGGGACAGCATCAAATCCGGCTGGCCGCTGTTGTTCTACCCCTTCTACCTCGTCGGTTGCGGGTTGGCGCTTGGGCGGGTTGGAGCGGCCGTCTGTGGGTGTCCGAAATCCTTTCGGAGTGGTTTCGTTTGTGCAGTCACCATGGGCAACAGTACCGGCCTGCCAATCACGCTACTGACGGTAATTCACAACTCGTTCACTAAAACAACTGAGCTTGGCAGCATCGACCCGACGTTATTTCTCGGAGTTTATCTGCTGGTGTATCCAATATTACAGTGGGGTGTGGGTGGGTTCTTGCTTGCTCCTGTTGACGTTGAACAGGAGGAGGAGGAGGAGGAGAAGAAAAAGATAACGGCCAGCAATGGCGAACCGCTAACGAGCATCGAGTACGACGCACTGGTGGGGGGGGGGGGGGATGAAATCTACTCATCGGCGAAGAGCAGCGTTACAATTAACCACGTTTTGAGCACTGCTAGTGCCGACGTTCAGTTCAACAGCAATTTGTCGAGGGATAGCGAGAGGAAGAGCGAGAACAGGAGCGAGAGCGAGAATAGCTGGAGCTTGACGAGCAAGTTGCTGGGATCAACATCTCAAACACCTGCAGAGAAAAAGGCGACAAGATGGGGGGAATTTTGTTTGCTCATGAGGCTGATTGTGAAGAAATCGCTGACGCCCCCAGTATTTGGGGCGGTGGGAGGGATGATAGTTGCCTTATTGCCGAGAGTGAGAAGGTGAGTGCGATTGCATGTGAGCGAAGAGTGAAGCGAGCCAAGGTCGATATGCAAAAGTTTGGAGAAGTATTTGCGTCGCTCTCATTTGCTCATTTGCTCATTTGCTCATTTACTCACTTACTCACTTACTCACTCATTTTACTCACCCCCCAATTATCCCACCCCACCCCCTTCCTCACAGCCTCCTTGTTGACATGAACGACCGTGACGGCGACGCACCACTAGAATGGTTCTTCGAGGGGCTCAATACAATGGGCCAGGCCGCAGTGCCACTGAACATGCTCATTTTGGGAGCGTCCCTCGCCGCAACCAGCGAGAAGGTGCAGGGGGCTTACAAAAGCAACGAGGAAAAAGTGAAGCCCCAGGTTTTCCTTATGATCGTCTTTCTGAAACTGGTCATGATGCCAATTTGCGCAATTGCTGCTGTGTACGGCTTGCGAACAATGATCTCCATTCCGGACAACATAGACGCTCCATTTTATCTCGTCATGCTGGTTGTGGCGTGCACCCCCACCGCAAACAACGTCATGGTGATGGCAGAGATAGGGGGGGTGAGCAAGGAGGCCATGGCAAAGGCGATCTTCGTGCAGTATTTATTTGCCCCGATACTGCTCACAGGCAGCGTGAGCGTGAGCGTGGCCTTGGTGTCGAGTTGGAGATGAGCCCATTGCTACCCGAGCGTAGAGTGCTAACCGAGCGTAGAGAGGGAGCTGCGTCCATCAGCCGGGGTCTCTCTCCCGACACAATTCTAAACAATTCCACACCTCAAAACTTCCAATAGATTTCCCTAAAATGCATAAATAAATAACATGACAAGGAACTTGATGGACAAATTGCAGCCCCTAGCAGGCCCTAGCATTTTTATTGCGTTCATACACATGTTTTATAAGGTGGATTGATCTCTTTTCCTAGATCCATCCATAACAGGAGTCGGCAATCCTCTTTCGCATTGTCCACTTCGTTTAAATTCTGTTGCATCCTTGAACCACAGTTTGGGCATGTCGGACACATCCCCACCCTTGGCCCCCTTATCACTCGCTGCCTTGATTGCGTCGTCAATGAGCTTGTGTGTTGTGCAATCACCGAGGAATACCTTATCCTCCTTGCCCCAATCGTACTGCACCAGCATATACGGCTCTTCGGCTATGTGGGCTCCCTCACGGACAGTTATAGGCATCAATGGATTTAGTGCGGATAAAATTGGCTGATTCTTGACTATATACGACCGGAGGAGAGGGGTGTGTTTGGGGATGTTGGATAAGATGAACCGAAGCTCTACGATGTTTTGTGAAAGGGCTGCCTTCCACATAGTGGTGGTGTTGGGATGTGGTATGAGATGTGGTATGAGATGTTTTAAGTTTGCCCAGAGGTGAACAGATAGCACGATAGAGTTGAAAATGCCAAGAGTTTCACGTAAGATTTGAAGATAACTCATACACAAAACGTCACCAATAGAATGACCGTGTGCTACCTTATTACATCAAATACCACCCCTCCCCTGCAGCTGCTACAAGTCCTCACTTCCGCTCAGTTTTCCGAAGTAAAATTAGTGAGCGGCAATGGTCTCCCCCTCCCATCAGCTCCCTCTTCAACCACATCCTCCCCTATCCTTATCGCGGATGACCAAGTTCTGATTGGCGTGAAGGCTATAGCATACTACTTCCACCTTTCCTCCTCCCCCCACAGAGCCTCCCCCAACTCCTCCAATTTCATCCTATCCCTCCTCACCCTTTCCGAGTCATTGTCAAAGGCAAACATCCCCCCTAACAGCAACACCCTTTTCCCGCAAACCATGGGCACCACCACAGCCACAATCTGCTTGGCCCTTGCCCTGCAATCCATCCAGCAATCCACCCCATTCAGCTCCAACACCCCAATAATAAATTCCAGGTGAGCGAGCTTTGAGTTTAGTTTTTGAGGTGTGGAATAACTTAGAATGAAATGTATCGGGGGAGATCCCCGTAACCCCCCTTATCCGCTGCGTTCTCTCGCTGCATGGCGCTGCGCGCTCCGACTACATCCACTACTGAACTAACATTATTCCACTCAATTCAATTCAATTCAATTCAATTCAATTCAATTCAATTCGCTTCGCTTCACACCTTCTTCGCTCGGCGCAGCCTCACCTCCAGCTACTCCTCCATAATCACGTCTCCCTTCTACAAGTTGGCGGTCAGTTCTCTTCCCACCTTCACCTACACCCCCCCCACCTCCACCACCAACATGTCCCAAAACCTCAACTTCCTTCCCCTCATCACTTCAATTTTCAACTCTGCTGTGTTATCGGCCTACCCATTATCCGCCACGTTGGGCCTCAACCCCAACGCCGTGGTCAAGTGCTCCCAGATGAAGTATGGCGATTTCCAGTGCAACTCCGCCATGGAGCTCTTCCAGAAGCTCAAGGCGTTGGGGTTAGCGCCGCAGAAGCCCCACGACGTGAGCAAGCGGATCATCGACCATGTTCCGGACTGGGGGAAGGAGGTGAGCGACCGCGAAATGGCTACAGATGGCTACATCCACTACTGAACTGAAATGAACTGAACTGAACTAACCCACTCGTGCAGGTGCTTAGAGATTTTAGCGTTGCCGGCCCAGGGTTCGTCAACGCCCGGGTGACCAAGGAGTTTTTGGTGGGGAGAGTCAACGAGACTTTGAAAGTTGGCGAAGGGGACAACAACGCGGGCAAGGGCAAGGGCAAGGGCAAGAAGAGGAAGGTCGTCGTGGACTTCAGCTCCCCAAACATCGCCAAGGTGAGTTTCATTTCGTCTCCGCTCACAAAAAAGAGTTTGAAGCGAATAACTCACTCCTAATTCACCGCTCGACGCCGCTCGACGCCGCTCGACGCAGGAAATGCACGTCGGCCACCTCCGCTCCACAATCATCGGGGAGGCAACTTGCAGAATCCTGGAGTACAACGGCTACGACGTCGACCGCGTCAACCACGTGGGGGATTGGGGGACCCAGTTCGGGATGCTCATCCAGTATTTGAAGGTCGAGTTCCCGGACTTCACCACAAACCAGCCCAACATTACTGATCTGACCACCTTTTACAAGGCCGCCAAGGCCAAGTTCGACGAGGATGTCGTGTTCAAGAAGATTTCCCAGGCGAACGTGGTTCTGCTGCAGGGGGGTGATGAAGAATGCCGCAAAATCTGGCAAATTTTGTGCGACATTAGTAGGAAGGAGTTCGAGAAGGTCTACAAGCGCCTAAACGTCACAGTCGAAGAGTGCGGGGAGAGCTTCTACAACAGCAAGATCCCGCCAGTCATCGAGCTGCTCAAGAACATGGGCCTGGTCGTGAGCGACGGGGGGGCCAAGTGCATCTTCGTTCCGGGGGGGAACTTTGCGATTCCGCTCATGGTCCAGAAGAGCGACGGGGGGTTCGGCTACGACTCCACGGACATGGCGGCGCTGAGCTACAGGATTAGGGAGGTGAGCAAGCGAAGCGAGCAAGCTTTGTGAAACAAATAGAAGAGTGCGAGCGACTAATCCGCTCTCGGCGCAGCTCAAGGCGGATAGGATCGTCTACGTCACGGACTTTACCCAGGCCACACACTTCAAAATGTGCTTCGAGGCGGCCAAGATGGCCGGGTGGTGGAACGAGACCACGCACTCGTTGGAGCACATCGGCTTCGGGACCGTGCAGGGGGAGGACGGAAAGAGGTTCAAAACGAGGTCTGGGGAGACCGTCAGGCTCGTCGATTTGCTGGACGAGGCAGTCAGGAGAATGGAGGAAACGCTACGGGAGCGGGCCAAGGAGGTGAGCGAGCGAAGCGAGCGAGACATGGTTACATCCACTACTAACCACTACTAACCCCACCCAACACCCAAATTCGTTAAAATGCCAGGGAAAGCTCAGCGTGCCCGAGGAGGACATTCACGACGTTGCCTCCAAGCTGGGCTACGGGGCCGTCAAGTACTTCGACCTGAGCAGAAACCCCACGAGCAACTACATTTTCAGCTACGACAGCATGCTCGACACCAAGGGCAACACGGCGATTTACCTGCTGTTCGCCCACGCGAGGTTGAACAGCATCCTGGACAAGGCAAAGGCGGAGCACGGAGACGAGGGGGATGTCGAGAAGTTGAAGGGGGCTGGGGTGGACATTGTGCTTGAAAGCGCCGCGGAAAGGGTGTTATGCTTCGAAATTCTACAGTTCCAAGATCTAATGGACAAGATTGAGAAGAACCTGAGGGCGGACCAGATATGCAGCTACTTGTACAACTTGAGCATCGTTTTCACGACTTTCGTGACCGAGTGCAGGGTGCTGGGCAGCACAGAAATGAAAAGCAGGTTGCTGCTTTGTGAAGCTGCTGGGGTTACGATGAGGAAGTGCTTCAAGCTGCTGGCGATTGATTGCCCCAAGAGAATTTAACTTTGAATTGAGATTGAGATTGAGAATTGGAAGGGAGGGAGGGAGGGATTGTTGATAAAAAAAATAAAGAATTTCGATTGACTCATCCTTCTTTGCTCTTGTTCACAATTTAATTTTTGCTCTATTTCTATTCGCGGCGGATCGACTTTCACCTGGTCGGGGTGATTTGGACGGGGAGGTAGGACGGGGACAGGAAGGAGAGGATCTCGGAGGTGACGTTGACGTTGTAGCCGCCGTTGTACACGCACTCGCCCGAGTAGCCTCATGACTTTCTCGAGGGGTGAGCTTGGTGTGTTTTCGTTTCTTGGCTCCAAAAACGACACAAATTCCCACTTGCAGACAATGTGGAGAATGAGGTTTAGGATTGGGGAGAGAACACGTGATGTGGTACTCTAGGCAGGGGGTGAATCTAACCGTCGTGTGTGGTCGTGGCTGCTCGAACGTGTGCTTGAGCTCGAAAGTCTCAGCAGTTTGCAGTCGGGAGAGAACGAGAGGGACATGACGGGGAAGGTGTGGCTTTCTAACGTGTGCGCTAAGATGGCATTTCCCTCGTTGAAGCTGTAGACATTGATGAGTGAGCATGTCGCCACCTCCAGTAGCCAGCTGCTTGACCGTCGGGGAAGAAACACACTGCTGTCCAAATTGGATTTGTGTGATCCTCAAGCACTTGCACTCTCGCCCACTCGCCACTCCCCCCCGACTCCGACCAAATCATCATTAAAACATTGTCAGCTGGATATTCTACCTTGTTGGAGCTGGTCGAAGTGGACTTCAATATGGCCCTCCTCCGTTGGCGGGCAGATACGCGACAGTCCCTACTGCCACGAGTCTATATTGCCCTGCCGTTAAAGCCACGGTTTAAGGTTTCATTCTACGCGTTGGCAAAGGTCACAGAGAACAACGATAAGAGAATATTATACATTGCCCAAAATTCCATATTTATGGACCTCTAAGGGTTGCTTTACCGGCTGTTGCTGTTGCTGTTGCTGTTGCTGTTGCTGTTGCTGTTGCTGTTGCTGTTACTGTTGCTGTTGCTGTTGTTGCTGTGTTGCTGTGACTATTGGTGACCATGTGTCTTGATTTTTTTCTCCCATAAAAAAAAGGCGTCCTTATCCTCGCCCCAACCCTTTCCGTAAACCCTTCCAGCCCACAACACAATGCAGTCATACTCCGAAACCTCCCTAAAAGCCATGAAAGTTCCCACCCTCCGTTCGCTCGGAACCTCCCTCTTCTGCCCCTCTGCCCAAAACCTCTCAAAGCCCAAGCTCATCCTGGCAATTTTAGACGCCCAGAGCGCCGCCGCCGCCTCCGCCGCCGCCGCCGCCGCCCAAGCGGCTGCTGCTGCGCCGCACCACCACCACCCGAACGAGGCGAGCCCCCCCGCCGACGGTGATAAATCGCAACCGACGACTGAAGCTGCAAATGCCAGTGCCAGTGCCCCTGCCCCTGCCTTAGCCTCCTCCTCCTCCTCCTCCTCCTGCCCCGAAACCGTCTCCTCCCTCTCCGTATCAGAAACGAACGCCCTTCGCCTCTCCCTTGGCCTTTCGCCCCTAAACGTGTCCTCCTCCTCCTCCTCCTCCTCCTCCTCCTCCTCCTCCTCCTCCTCCTCCTCCTCCTCCTCCTCCTCCTCCTCCTCCTCCTCCTCCTCCCTGGGCAGCTCCTCCCTCCCTCACCTCGCCGGTCCCTCCACCGGGCTGGACTCCTCCCGAGCCGCCTCCCTGGCTCTGGCCAGGCTCTCGGAGGCGAGGCTCCGACGGGCGGAGCGGGAGGAGAGCACAAGGGCGGTCACCATCGCGGACGAGGTGGGGGAGGAGGACCTGGACGCGAGGGGGTGGATCGACAAGATGAAGGGGAGGGAGAGGGAGAAGGAGAGGGAGAAGGAGAAGGAGAAGAAGAAGGAGAAGGAGAGGAAGAAAGCCAAGAGGGAGCGACCCTCCTCCTCCTCCTCCTCCTCCTACTCCTCCTCCTCCCCCTCCTACTCCTCCAACTCCCTCTCCGGCCTCCACGTCGGTCACTCCTCCTCCTCCTTCTCCTTGGGTTCCTCCACGATCCTAACCCTCGCCGACTCCTCGCTCCTAACCCGCTCCGTCCACGGCCTCGCCACCGGCCTGGCCTCACCCGGGACCACCGAGACCCTCGAGAACGTTAACCTCAGGGACGACCACGACGCGGAGGAGGGGGTTAGGAGGAGGAGGGAGGTGGGGGAGCTAATTTCCAGGGGGGGGTACACGGGCTACGACGACGATGAGTTTGAGGAGTTGGGGGGAAATGGGAATATGAATATGAATATGAATATGAATAATAGTGGGGTGGTGGGGTTCGAGAGGAAGGGGGTGCTTAGCAAGTACAACAATGACGACGACAACAACAACAACAACGACAACGACAAGGACAAGGAGGGTCGGAAGAGGGGATTCGTGATTGGTGACGGGGGGAATGTTTCGGGTG
>Ga0302116_1002072_pt1 | contig 11890 bp, 19 predicted proteins | sample AG5_SCM_MG_FD_203124 | JGI IMG/M metagenome (GOLD analysis project Ga0302116, IMG submission 203124) | Marine microbial communities from Western Arctic Ocean, Canada - AG5_SCM | ecosystem: Environmental > Aquatic > Marine > Oceanic | place: Canada: Western Arctic Ocean | collected 2017-10-01 | reverse complement strand
AGTCTATTCTCCCCCACCTCGTTCATAAAAAAAAGCCAAGCGACCCGAAGGAGCTTCTTCGCCCGGTAAGCCATCACCGACCGACGGCCGCGAAGCGTGTTTGCGGTCACCCGCAACCTGCAGATTTTCGTAGTGTCGCTTCCCAGTTTATTGGTCACTAAACATCGTACAAAAAAAACATTTGGGCAAAAAGCACGCACACGACGGCGGCCACAACAAAATGTCAGCAGAATAATTCCATGTATTCGGGCATGTATTTCTCCGCTTCTCGCTCCGCTTCGCCCCGTCCCTCACTTTCTCACCTGTGAGAAAATACGCGTGCGGAACGTAGAACATTCTCGGGGTTACGTTCGCAATCGTTAAAACAAGATCGCTGCCGACCATGTTCTGGCACTCCTGCCCGTCGTCTGTCTTCGTTCGAAGGGTCCAGGTGAAATCGCACTTCAAGCCAGCCTCGTCGCAGACCGACAGCAGCACGTCCGGAACGGTGCTGGGCGTTCGGTAACGCGCGTTGATTGCGACGTTAGTTTCACCCACGTCAACCGTAACGAATTCCGGGGGAGACCGGGTTATTAACGGCCGTATTAAAGCAGCTCCGGCCTCCGCGGTGGCGAGGCGGATATCTTGCTTGTGCTCGGAAAATGTTTTCCCCTTGGCGTCGGCAACATTGAATTTAGAGGAACGCAGAGTCTCAGCCTTTTTAGACGTCACGTGAACACGCGTCTTCCACAACGTCGCTTCTTCAACCTGTTGGATGTAACTCGTGTAGTGGGAAGAGTCAGGGTGATATAAGATTGCCAGCCGCTTGCAAAGCTCAGCCTCTGTCTCACATCCAGAATCAGAATTGGTTTTGTACTCGGAAGTAAGCTGAAGCTGGGAAAGTGCCTTCTCGTATATAAGAATTTTTCGGAGGGTTGATTTGGAGGGAGGAGGAGCCGGGGAAGCAGGATTGTTGGGATGAGATGGGAATCTCAAGGTCGGTAACACCACCGGAAGCTCCATCATTGTGATATAGACAAAATTGGATCAACTAACGCTAGAGTTTGGGAACTAATTTATGGAATCCATCAGTGTGATGCTATGAGACATTTTGAATTTTGAAATCTTGTGTTAAAATTCTTGGATTTTAAACGTCCACTCTAATTATGCTCACTCGTTTCATCGCTGTAGTGTATCTGGCAGCTTCGGTAACCTCGTCGGTCAACTTTGACAATCTCAACACTGCTGCTGCTGCTGTTGTGGCAGCAAATGGTGCCTCTGGATTCATCACCCCTTCATCGAACCTGAAAGGGTGGGGCATGACATCAACGACGGCTTCTGAACAAGCAGCACTCCGCATCGCCGCCACTTGGCAGCTTGCGGCGGCGGCAGTCCTTCTGGCCCCAGTCGAATCCCTCAGCTCCTCTGGTCCCTATGCAGCTGCTGCTGCCATCCTCTTGTCAATTCCTTCCATCGAGACCATTGGTGAGACACAAAAACCGAAAGCGAATTGCGAAAGGTAACCCTAACCCTAACCCTAACCCTAACCTCACAATACGAAATCACAACAGGTGGAGATATGGCTCCCTCTGCAGCCTGGATTGCGTTTCTTGCTGGCCTTGGCAAGTATGCCTCCCAGAATGACGTTCATCCTGGTGTGAACACTGGCCTCTGGGTTGCCAACAGCCTGGCCTGGTACTTGTATCCAGAGAAGCAGTCCTCCATCTACGGCATGGCCAAGCTGAGCAAGAAAGCCACTGCTCTGCAGACCGTTCAGGGTCAAGCCATGCTCTCGACCGCTGCCTACTTGGGTGCCCTGCAGCTCGGAAGGACAAGGGCCGAGGCTTTTGCCGTATCTTGGGCAGTCCAAAGTGCCACCGCGCTTCGTTTCGCTCTTACCAAGGCGGATGATGTTGACTGCTCGAGGTCCGGAGTCTACATTTGGGCAGCTTTGTCAGCTGGAATTGCGGCATTGGCTTTGGCTTAAAAAACATCGGAATGGGGGTTATGTTTATGAGGATAATGGAAAACAAGGGAAAAAAGGAATTTTTAACTTCTATTTATGCTATATAGCATACATTGATTGTTTTATTATTCAATCATTTCTAATCCTGTTTTTACCTCCTGGAACCACCCGCTGGTAAATCGATCCATCTCTCGCTACACAAACTGTCAGACCCCCGTTCCCGGAAAAGCAGTCTCTCTCTATCGCCTCCATGAATGCCTCCTCACACCGCTGAGGAAGCGCAGACCAATCGTTTTCATCATTTTTCTCACTCTCATCTCCACCCTCATTTCCACCCTCACCCTCACCAACCCCCACCGCAACCATCAAACTTTTAAGGGCCGTCCCTGCGGCAACAAGGTTGCTGTCGCAGCTCACGTTCCCACCATGGTCAATGCTGGCTAGGTACTCCTTCCCGCTTTGGTCCACACCTGCAACAACTACAGTCACAAACAAACTCGATTGGAATTGTTTTCCCGTGAGGAGCTGAACAGCCAAGTCTGTTAGCTCCCGGGGCGACATTTGTGACGGTTCGAGCTTGCTTATGCCGGGCAGAAAGGGCAATCTGGTTAGAGGACGGGCCTTCTCGAAGTGCTTTTGGCTCGAAATGAGCTCAAACTCCTTTTAGGAAAGCGAGTGAGCAAGAATAGTTGGAGTAGGTTAGTTCAGCAGTGGATGTAGCCATGTACAGGCGCGCGCCGAGCCCCGAAACAATTTTAAGTTATACAACACCTCAACAATTACAACATTAGCATTTCACGGACAAAAAAAAAGCTCACCTCAAGGAAGGTTGTTGTGTCACCCTGCAGTCCCACAGCTGTAATTACAGACGAGCCAATTGTCAGTATTTTCTTTGGCGTGGTGCCCGAAATGAGCTGAGGTCCAGCTGCAAAACGATTGTCAACTGTGATTGCTAGAGCAACCGGCGAGTGGGGATTTGATGATGCTAAAGCCAACAGACTGCCACCGTTGAGGGATCCCGGGTGATTTGCGTTTGAACTTGCTGCTATGTAGAGGAAGAGGAGAAGCTGACGAAAGGTCATAATACTTGAGTGTGGAGCGTAGAAACCTTAAACTTTGAAAACTTAACTTTTGCACTTTTGCCATAAACTTTAATACCTAACCAACACACAGTTATCTATATGGAGATTGATTGGTTCCTCGTAAGCATGATCTGTTTGGTCTTTGTGATCCTTATCATAACCAATATATACCTGATCGTCCACTTTCAGCACCCCTCAGACAAGAATGAGGCTCTTTTCCCCAAGCTTCTCGTCCTCATGGGCCTCACGCTCTCTCAGCTGACCATCCTGCTCCTCCCCCTTGACGTCGCAAACAACAGCGGCTACGCAGGATGCGATGGCTACGACATATCAGTGTGCGGCGGGCTGAACATGGAGATAGCTTGGGAGATAGTGTATTTTTCGGTCCTTGCTTTTGTGGTTCTCCTCATCCCCTTTGCGATCTTCTACTACGAGGCCGACGATGGCATGGGCAACCACCAGGAGTCGCAGCTGTGCAGGTGAGGGGCTCCCTCCCCCAAGCAAACAACAGCAAACAACACCACCCCTAACCCCAACCCCCCCCTTTTTAGCGCCATCAAATACGAGTTCGTCGTGCTGCTTGTTTCCGGCTTGTCCCTCTTTCTTATGTACTTTTACCTTGCCACTACTGAGATCCCGTTAACTACGTTGACCGTTGATGTCTCCTCCACCGTCTACTTGACCATGGAGCCGGACACCTTTCCCACCGATGGTCTGGCAGACTGCGGCCCCGACGACATTGCCGTTGCGGAATCAGCAACCACGGCCTCCACCACCCTCAACATGGAGCTAACGTTCCCGATCTACGTGAGCGCCATGCTGGGATTTGTGGGTGAGTGGAACGAAACCCCGAGAAGTGCACTACTTCTAAGCCTAACCCCTCTCAATTCTTATTCATTTGGCTCGCTTCACTCATTATCCTCTTGCTTCATTAAAAATGCGCACAATCTCGCTTCGCTTCGCTTCGCTTCGCTTCGCTTCGCTTGGCGCAGGTTGGTTCTTCTTCGTAATTTTCTGCGGTGTTGGGCTGGCTGCTTTGCCGATTGATTTGGTGTGCGCCTACATGTACCGGCCTCGTCACATGGACGCGATAGAGTTTGCGGAAGCGCAGTTGTCGGTCAGGAACAGGGTTGGGGAGTTGATTGAGATTGGCGAGTTGTTGAAGCGAGAGAGAGAGGACCGTAAGGTGAGTGAGGCGAGCGAGACGAAAATGCGAGCCACTACTAACCCCTTGCTGGCAGGGTGACAAGCAGGGCTTCTGGAGCAAAAGGAAGGGCGACCAAACAGACCGCAAAACGGTCAACCAGTTCAAGCAGTCCGTGTACATTCTCGAGGAGGACGTGGAGGAGCTCAAGTGGTGCCACGAACTCTACCACAAGTACAACCCCCTGATCCCCTTTGGCAAGTTGCTCTGCGGAATTTTGAGCAGCTTGCTCAGCCTGATGTGGATCATCCACGTTTGCATTTTCGTGCTGCCGGACGATCCCATCTCTCCCTTCCTGAACGAGTACTTCGTCTGGTTCGACGGGTGGTGAGCTAGCGAAGCGAGCCGAGCGAGCATTGTGGAAGACGAGAATACCAGCCACTTCTAAGCTAACCTAACCCACTCGCGATTCATTAAAAATGCGCACAATCTCGCTTCATTTTGCTCGGCGCAGGTTCCCGTTGTTTGGAGTGCTGAGCGTCATGCTCTTCAGCATGTATTTGCAGGCGTGCGTCATCAAGGGGTGCTTCAAAATGGGTGTGAGGTGAGTGAGTGAGTTGAGCGAGGGACCCGCTCGTCAGACCCGCTCGTCAGACCCGCACACTAACCACAGGCGCAGATTCTTCTTCGTCTCGCTCCACCCAATGAAGGTCAACGGGACTTACATGAACTCGTTCTTGTTCAACCTGGGCCTGATCTTGCTCTGCTCATTGCCAATCGTGCAGTTTTGCACGATTGCGTTCTCCGACTACGCTAGATTCACTAATGTCAACCAGATTTTCGGGGTTCAGGTGAAATATTTGAGATTTTTCAGCTATTTCTGGACCACCAACGCTTTCATATACGCAATTCTGGGAATGGCCGTATTAAGCACAGGCTACTTGTTGCTGAAGCCGAGGGACACACCAGCCAACGGGCAGGCTCTGCGTTCAAAGTTGACCAGGCGGAAATAAAAAGATTAAATTGGCAAAATTATTTTTTTATGTTGATTCAACTTTGAACAATTCCACCTCGAATTTTAAAGTTGCCCCAGGAGGAATCGTTTCTCCACTGCCAACATCTCCATACGCACTCTCACTCGGAATTACCAACAAGGCCTTGCCCCCCTCCTTCATCAGCTGCAAACCCTGCGAGCGCCGAGGCGAAGCGAAGCGAGGCGCATTGCAAATTTAGTGGAATAATATAATATAATATAATATGTAGTTTAGTAGTGGGGGGGGTCGCATGTTCGCTTCGTTTCACTCGCTCACCTCCTGCCACCCCTTAATGACATTCCCAAGCGGGAACTTGATCGTCTGGCCCCTGTCGACGCTGCTATCAAAAACAGTACCATCGTCGTCTGTGAGCTGCCCATGGTAGTGCACCTCAACAGTGTCGGTGATGGCGGGACTCTTGCCCTCGCCAGCCTTCATCTGCAGTTACACCGAGCGAAACGTTAGTAGTGGATGAAATTTCATTTCATTTCAATCCCAAAACTCACCTCCAAATATACAAGCCCGCTTTCGGTCTTGGTTGCTTCGGGGTTCGCCACCAAGAAACCGTCAACGAACTTCACACCCTCCTCCTTCTGGAATTCCACCACATTGCCAGCACGCTCCTGCAAAAGTTCATTCAAAAGCGGACCGTATTTGGTGAGGATTTCATCAGAATCGAGTCTGGAGATTTCCCCTCTCATTCCATCAGTAAAACCCTCAAGTACCAGGTCCATCTCTGATCCAGGCTTCACGACGGACGCAAATTGGGATCCTATCTGTTTAGAGAGGTTCAAACCAAGTGTATAGAGCGGCATGCTCTCCTCCGTTGTTGGCCTGGCCATCATCTTCGTAGTGGATTTAAAGCTTCTCGTAGTGGATTTTAAGCTTCTCCTTACAACAGGGTTGTGAACCCATGCGGTGGCACTTCGAGCGAGAAGAGGAAACAAGAGCTTCATCTGCATAGAAGATAAGAGGGTTTATAAATATGAACCAAGAAAAAAGCGCAAGAAAAATCAAATTATAAGCTCACACCAGCAGCTTTCATACCCAATTCGGTGAGTCTTGCCTTTTTGGGGCATGCTTGAAGCCAATTTCAGCACACTCTCTAACGCAACAAACCTTGTCGAATCGATTCACTGCTTCCCACCAAAAGTCCTAAACAGCAACCAGCCAACAACAAACAGGCCCAACACATAAACTAAAGTTAAAATGAAGTATATTGTCGTTACGGGCGGTGTGGTGTCAGGGCTCGGCAAGGGAATCACAATCTCCAGTCTCGGCCGAATGCTTATTGCCAGTGGCCTCAAGGTTACCTCAATTAAAATCGATCCATATTTGAATGTTGACGCGGGGACAATGTCCCCGTTTGAGCACGGGGAGGTGTTTGTGCTGGGCGATGGTGGCGAGGCTGACCTTGACCTTGGCAACTACGAGCGTTTCCTGCACATCAATTTGACCAAGGATCACAACATCACAACTGGCAAGGTGTACAGGAAAGTTATCAGTCAGGAGCGAAGGGGTGACTATGTGAGTGATGATATTTCCATTATTTATTTGTTATTTTTAAGTTGTGAGATGTTAGTTGTCTCACCCCTTTCCCCTTTTTTCTCCTTTCCCCTTTCCCCTTTCCCCACCCCCACCTCACAGCTGGGCAAGACAGTCCAAGTAGTACCTCACGTCAGTGACGAGATCCAGGACTGGATTGAGCGGGTGGCTAAAATCCCCGTGGATGGCACCAACACCGAGGCCGACGTCTGCCTCATCGAAGTCGGCGGGACTGTGGGAGACATTGAAAGCATGGTCTTCTTGGAGGCCCTTCGTCAATTCCAGTTTCGTGTGGGAGATGAAAATTTTATGCTCATGTTTGTGAGCCTCGTCCCTGTGCTCGGAACTGTTGGAGAGCAAAAAACAAAGCCAACCCAGCACGGTGTCAAGGAGCTCCGCTCCCTGGGACTCGTCCCCAAAGTTATTTTCTGCCGCTCGAGTGAGTGCCTGCAGGAATCCACTAAAAACAAAATATCATCCTTCTGCCACGTTCCTTCCGAGCACGTCTTGTCAGTTCACGATGTTGACAACATCTACCACGTTCCCCTAATTCTCATTGAGCAGAATCTCCACACCATCATTGCCAATGAGCTAAAAATCAACCTCCCCGTTTCCCCCCCCAACATCACCGAGTGGAAGAATTTTGCCACCTCCATTGACAAATTCACCAAAACCGTGAAAATTGCCCTCATCGGCAAATACTCCTCCTTCCAAGACTCCTACCTCTCCGTCATCAAAGCCCTCAAACACTCCTCCGTCGCCGTGGGGCACGACCTCGATCTGCTCTGGGTGGAGGCGAGCAACCTCGTCGAACCCACAAACGACGAGGAGCGGGCCAAGTACGACGAGGATTGGGCGAAATTGAAGAGCGCCGATGGGGTCATTTGCCCGGGAGGGTTCGGGATCAGGGGAGTCGAGGGGAAGATCATTGCTGCGGAGTACTGCAGAACTAACAAAAAACCGATTTTGGGAGTTTGCTTGGGTTTTCAGGTGAGCCACAAGCGAAGCGAAGGCGAAGCGAAGTTTAGCAAAGCAAAAGAAAAGAAAAGCGAAACGCGAAGCGAGCTAGTCACAACTAGTGTACAGACGCGAATACGAGCCACTACTAACCCCTTCGCACCTTCTTCGCTCGGCGCAGTGCATGGTTATCAACCACGCCAGACAGCTGTTGGGTTGGAAAAACGCCCATTCAACCGAGTTTGTCGAGGATGCGGAGCACAAGGTGATCATCTTCATGCCCGAAATTGACAAGGACACAATGGGAGGAACCATGCGGTTGGGAGCAAGGGACACGCTCATAACCGACATGAAGGACGGGAGCAAGGTGAGATTGGGGGTGTTTTGGTAATATTATAAAATTTTCCGCCAATGATGAGAACCCATCCAATCATAGACCTGTTCTTAACGTGATCAGCTTGTTTTGAAAAGAACGAGCTACAATCCGAACCGTGTAGAGACATGAGATGCACCACCAACTTAGGCACAAAATGTTGTTGGTTGAATGAAAAATTGGAAAATCGCAACTAACATACACACACACACAGAGCATCTCTTACGGCCTGTACGGCAAGAAGGATGCCGTGAGCGAGCGCCACCGTCACCGGTACGAGGTCAACCCTGACATCGTCGCCGGCATCGAGAAGGCCGGACTCCAATTCGTCGGGAAGGACGAGACATCGACCAGGATGGAAATATGCGAATTGCCCAGGAGTGAACACCCATACTACGTGGGATGCCAGTACCACCCCGAGTTTCAATCCAGACCCTTGTTGCCAAGTCCCCCATTTTTGGGCTTGTTACTAGCTAGTGTTGGAGGGTTGGGCGGCTGGTTGGAGAGTTCTTCTGTTACGAAGCACACCTTGGGGAAATAAATTTTAAAAAATAGGAGGTCGTTTCCAAAAGAAATTCTAGACTCAGTATTCATTTCTCAAGCATCCAAATCGCAACAAAAGAGGACGCACTGACGACCTCCGCCACAAAGCTCAGAGATTGTGACTGCTTCGTCACCGTTGCCGTTCAAATCTCGCCGAGGGAAATTCATGCTTATCCCAACATTCTGCGCCGAGCGAAGCGAAACGAGGCGCATTTTTAATGGAGCAGGGGGGCAGGCGAGCGAGCCGAACAAATACGAACACGAATTGAGTGGAATAATGTTAGTTTAGTAGTGGAGGTTAGCCATTATGTCTGCAGTCATTGGCCAGGCGCATCTTTTTGTTGTGCGAGGGGGGGGGGTTGTTCAGGGACGGTCCAGATCGGTCCAGATCAGATCAGATCAGATCAGATCAGGGGTATGTGCACGCAAGCTCGTCTTCCATCAAGGCTCACACGCTTCGCTCGCTCACCTCGAAATCGCACCCCTCGTCCAGCAACAAGAAATCCCTAACACACCTAACATCGTCGTCCGCAAAGAACCACCTATCAATCTTCTTCCCGTTGGGCATGTTGCACCTAACTTTCACGTGACTTTGATCGCTCCCATCGCACTCTCTGAGGCGAGACCTGGCCGTCTCTAAGAGCATGGATGCTTGGCGAGCCTGCGCCGAACGAAGAAGATGCGAAGGGTTAGTAGTGGCTCGTTTCCTCGTCTGTACACTTGATGTAGTTGTGACTAGCTCTAACTCGCTTCGCTTCGCTTCGCTTCGCTTCGCTCGCTGGCTCGTATACAATTCTCGTCTTCATCAAAGGCTCGCTCGCTCGCTCACTCACCTCCTCCTCCTTCCTGGAGCTCTCGAGGAGGAGATTCAATTCTTCTTCCTCCTCCTTCTCTCTCTTCTCCGCCTCTCTCTTCCGATCCAGTTCCTGCATTTCCCGAAACTCTCTATCCTGGTCGATCCTAAGCCTCGCGTCAGCCTCCCTCTGCAACTTGGCGCTCGCGGCCCTCCGCATTCCAACTCCATAGGCCGCCACGGTCGGCCCGAAGAACTGGCAAATAGTCTCGATGTTATTACACGTGTCGTAACCCGACACGCTGCAGATCACGTCACCGACTGGCCCCAGAGGACTGGCTCCAGTCGTGGAAGAGGAAGAGGAAGAGGAAGGAGAGGCGGAGGCGAAAATCACCACACCCAAGAAAGGAAAGTTTTTCACGTTGTAAAGTTTCGCCAGGCGATAGCCCTCCGCTGTCGTTGCGTGGACACCGTAGGGAATCATGTTGTTGGGGACGATGAGGCTAGTGGTGATGCGTGCTTCATTGTTGCTACTATTGGGGGACGCCGCTAGCAATATGTTCTGAAGAAACTTTTTAGGGGGGGAATTATTATTCGGACTCGAAGAGTTGGAGATGATCTCGGGGGGGTGCAGGTAGATGAGAAGCATTCGGTGGTTCTCCTGGGCGCTTGAGGCGACTGCTTGGTAGGGGGAGAAGTCAAAGGGAATCGAGGTTGAGGTGAGGGATGCGGAAGTGTTGTAAGTTTGCTGGAATTCTATTTGGGACGCTTGGGAGGCTGAGAGAGACCGCCCGTCGGTTGGGGCGGTATTGGTGAGGAATCCGGCGAGGGGAATTAACGTCAATGACAGAATGTACTGGATGAGGGATATGATCGAATGAAACACCCGGAGGATTGGATTTGGGTTTGAGGGAGTCGAATGAATTGGGTTTGGTGACGAGGTTTCACTTGGAATGGGAAGTGAATTTGTGGGCGGGGGATCGTCAGCACGACGACGCATTTCCTTGTTGTCACTTCACGCGATAAAATGTTTGTGTGTTTGTGGCTGACCGCAATCTTAACAAAACTTTAAATCCATAAATCGCAAATCGCGTGAAAATTAGAAATTTTTTGGGCTCTGTCATTTTTACCATAATATGCCTTCCAATGAGCACCACACGTGGCTCACGATGCGTGATTGGCTCGCGGTAGAAGGAGCCATGCTTGCCCCAAATCGGGACGCAAAAATGCTCAAGAGAAAGTACAGTGAGAGAGATGAGCATGGACGACTGCCACATCATTGGATGGCAGCGAAAGCTCAGGCACACACACATGTTCTTGCCTTTGTGGGCGTGCAGTCGATTTGCAACAATCTACAGGCCCTCACCACACGAGACAAGGAAGGCAAAACTCCCATCGACATTGCCCATAAGAGTGGAGCCTGTGCTGAGATCATCGGCTTGCTCTCCCTCACTCCCGAGGAAGTTCGTTCGTTGGGCATGAAGGGTTTGTACCGCCTGTACGCACCAGTGGGTTATTGGACGAGAGAGATGTGTTTGTGGATCAGAACACGATCGTATGCAGACTGCCACAAGTTCATCGATGAGCACGATGACGAGTTGGTGCGTGAAGTGCTCGAATACTACAATTCTACTCTTCTTCGAAATGTTGCTTGCAGCCAGGTATACAGCGAGTCCCTCGTGTTTCTTGCTCTTCGAATGATCCATCGATACCCACTATCCCTCTCCGCTGAGGACCCAATTCACTCACAAACAGCCCTCCAAAGGGCACAAGACCCGCAATTCAATGCTTGCCAAGAGATTCTTCAAATCCTTTCATTAGACCCCTCGTACATCACCTCCACCCCCTTCTCCGCCCTCCTCCTCCATTCCCTCCCCGCCAAGTACCACGAGATCTTCGGCACCTACAACACCGTCTGCGACTTTCTCCGACGCACTGTTTCACCGAATGACAAGGCGGCATTGACTCAGTTCAACCGTATGAGAATTTTCTGTGATACGGCCCACATTGCACATACAATAATGTACGATTTAAACCACAATATGTCTCTCGGACGTTCAATCTGCGGCCAAGTTCTGGCCTACCTTATTCCCAAACCAAGGTAAAAAATAATAATAAAAAATCATTTCATCTTCTCTACCTCCATCCTCCTCACGGCAAATATTTATTCATCTGTTGTTCTCTTGGTGACATGGTTGTCTTCTTCGGGGAGCTCGCCGGCGGCTTAGTTGGCGCAATTGGTTCTGTTTTTGAAAGTTCATTCACTTTGGTGTCAATTGTTGGCGGCTTTCTTTGGGTCCCATTTTTCAGTATTTTGTTCTCATTCTTGAGGGCCTCGTTCTCGGTCCTCAACGATTTGACCAGTTCTCGTAATTTGTCCACCTCATGTTCGTTTTCGTTTTCGTTCTCGTTTTCGTTCTCCTTCTCGTTGGTGTTTTCATTTGCGGTGTTGCCGTTTTCGGTTCCCCCTTGTT
>Ga0302116_1002067_pt1 | contig 11906 bp, 11 predicted proteins | sample AG5_SCM_MG_FD_203124 | JGI IMG/M metagenome (GOLD analysis project Ga0302116, IMG submission 203124) | Marine microbial communities from Western Arctic Ocean, Canada - AG5_SCM | ecosystem: Environmental > Aquatic > Marine > Oceanic | place: Canada: Western Arctic Ocean | collected 2017-10-01 | reverse complement strand
CGAGGTGGTGATGAATCTTAGGGTTGAGAATGCGAGCCAGAAGGCGAAGGTGAGAGCCCCACTTCAATTTATTCTGTTCCAATTTCAACTTCGTTTTCTAACTCTTCTCTTTCTCTTTTACTCAGCTCGACTTCCTAACCCAATCCTCCAAGAACAACAACAAGGAAATGCTCGAGTGCAGCATGCTGTGCGACAGCTGGCGGTACAAGTTCGAGCAGCTCCTCGAGGCGTCCAAGGTGGCCGGGTTTGTCTTCAATTTCGAGCCTCAATCTGGGGAGGACGAGAAATCTGAGTTGGACCTCTCCCACTCCAACTCCAATTCCAACAACTCCAATCTCATCACGGACATGCGCCACGAGATCCAAATGCTCAAGGTCGAGCTTGAGAATGCCCGGGTGGACAAGTCCATCGCGAGGGCGACTGCGCAGGCGGTTGTAATGGGAGACGGGAACCTGACCCTCGCAGCTCAGCTCGCCCTCAGCAATGCTCACAGCGGCGCCGAGGCCGAGGCCGAGGCTGAGTTGGATGTAGACACAGACACAACAAGAGATCCCGACGTTCGGCTCGCGAGCGAGCTGAACACGATCAACGGGGAGATCCAGCACAAGGAGCACATGGAGAAGAAGCTCAACATGGAGCGGGAGGCGATGAACACCCTCAAGGCGCACTTTGAGGGGTGCATGGCGAGGCTGACCGAGGAGGTTGAGGCGCTGTCCACCGAGCGCAACGTCCTCCTCGATAAGCTCGAGAAGCCTGGCAGCAGCAAGCTCGCAGCGACGAGCAAGCTCTCCCAGGCCGAGAACAAGAAGGTGAGTGAGTGAGTGAGTGAGCGGACAGTGTTCATGAACAATCTGTTTGCACAAAAAGATGTGCCTGGCTGAATCCGCCACCGTGTCCAAATTTGAGCGTCTAAAACCTCCACACGTTGGAGTTACCTTCGATTCAGTGATTCGCCTTTTTTTGTTTTTTTCGAGTCTTCACAATTGGCGTGTACATGTCCCTGATCTGGACCGTCCCTGAGCAACCCCCTCGCACCAAAAGATGCGCCTGGCTGAATCCGCCACCTTTTCCAATTTTGAGTCTCTAAAACCTCCATACGTTGGAGTTACGGCCGATCCAGTGAATTCGTCTTTTTTTTGCCTTCAATTCCACTACTAATCTACACTAAATGGCGCAGATGAGGGAACGGCTTGCGGAGCTGCAGGACCGGATCAAGCACCTCAACAAGAAGTCGGGGGAGCACGCTCGGTCCCTCAAGATGAGGGAGGTGGCGGAGAAGCGCTGCGAGCAGCTCAAGCTCGATATTGAGGCTGACAAGAAGAAGAAGGTCGCGCTGCAGAAGCGCATGCGGGACGAGATGGAGGGTCGCAGGCTGGACAAGAGGGCCGCAGATCAGAGAGCCGCCGTCATGCTCCGGCAGGGCGACCGCCTCAAGACGGAGCTCAACAAGGTCAAGGAGGCGGCTGCGAGGCAGGCCGCGGTACTGAAGCGGAAGGCTACCGAGGCCGTTGCCAAGCAGGTGAGTGAGTGAGCGAGCGAGCCTTGAGGAAGACGAATCAACTGCTAACAAACATAAAATACATACAATCCAATACAATACACAGAAACAATTGGCGGACCAGCGAAAGCGGCAGATCGCCCACTCCTCCAAGTCCACCACAACCACGAGCAACAACAAGATAAGTCTCACGAACTTGACCCTCGGGTCGCAGCGCAAGAAGGACCTGAACGAGTGGCTCGAGGATGAAACCGAAATAACGGTCTCCGCCAAATCCATCCAGCTCCAACTTGAGGATCAGGCCCACCTCCGCTCTCTTGCTGCCGAGAAGAGGGACGAGATGATCGGGAAGAAGCTGGGCTACAACACTTCCAAGGAGGTGTCAATCCTCGAAATGGAGCTGGAAACCAGGACAGGTGTGATTAAGCAGCTGCAGCGCTCCCTCTCTGAGCTTGACCGCGCCTCGCGCGCAGCCGATGCCAAGATCGTTGCCGACACCAAATCCTCCAACTCCAACTCCAGCAACACTTGTTGGAACATGTTCACAAAGAACGAAACCAAATTCGTCCTAGGTGAGTGAGCGAAGCGAGCGCGCCTTGAGGAAGACGAGAATACTCGCGATGGATCTCGCGAAATGACTGCAAACGGCTACATCCACTACTAAACTAACCCACTCAATTCGTTTGGCCTTCGGCTCGGCACATGTTGCTCTTACTTCATTAAAAATGGGCACAATCTCGCTTCGCTCGGCGCAGCCAAGACCTTTGACGCTTTGATCGAGTCCAAAATCGAACACAACAAGATCAACGCGAAACTCACAGCCAACACCGACACCGCTGTCGAGTCTGCCTTGGACGACGAAAAGGCCAAGAACCGCAAAATGTTGAAGGAAATGGAGCTCAAACATTCCGAGGCGATGATGACCTTGCTGGAGGCGACCAAGGGTGCGGTTGAGCAAAACGTTGCGGCCAAGGTGATGGAAGCAGGTGAGCGTGCCCACCCACATCCGCACCCACATCCACAACCACCACTAACCTGATTTAATTTGATTCATTTTGCTGGGCGCAGCTGGGGAGGGGGCGGGAGGAATCGACGAAAACTGCAAGAATGCGGTGGACGACATGCTGGTCGGATTCTTGTCCGGTTGTGAGGCAATGACATCGGACTTAACCCGTAATATGGAGGACTTCATGGAGGAGGAGAGGAAGCTTAAGGCGAAGAATGAGAAAAAGAAGCAGGCTGAGCTGGAAAAGAAGAAGCGGACGAAATTTAATAAGGTGAGCGAGAACGAAGCGAGCGAGCCTTGGAGTTCTCGCTCACCTTGAGGAAGATGAGCATAATAGACGGTTACACCAAAAATAAACTAACATTACGCTCGGCGCAGTGGGTGGAATTTTCGAGCGAGGAAGAATCGGACGACGAGAGTTTTGTGAGCGCAGAAGACGACAGTGACGAGGAGTGGGAACTGCCCGGCGGTGGCGGAGGCGGGGGCAGGAAAAAAGGAGGGGGGGGAGGGGGCAAAAAGACAATAACAACGGAGAAGAAGGCCACAATTTCCTCGCTGAAAAAGGAGGTGAACGTAGTGGTGAATCTGGACGAGCTGCCGTCTGTGACGGAAATGGAGAAAATGAAGGTCGCGGAGCTCAAGCAGTATTTGAGGGCGTTGGAGCTACCAGTCAGCGGAAAGAAGGAGGATTTGATTCTAAGGTTGTCAGACAAAGGGGGGAAGGAGGAGAAAAAATTGGTGGTTCTGGAGGAGGAAAGTGCATCAGCACCAGCATTAGCCACTGCCCTGGGCAATTTGGCTTCCGTCATCGACGCTAAACCGAAGCCAGTCCCAGTCCCAATGCGAACGGCGCCACCAGTACCGAAGCCCACAACTATGAGGAAGAAAATTCTTTCTGTTGCTGCGCTGACCAATAAAATTGCCAAAACACACATTACTAAAAGCAAAAATACCAATACCAGCGATAATAGCAGCAACTCAAGCTCGGACTTGGTTGCACAGCGCTGGATGAAGATCGAACAGCGGAAAAGCGAGACCGAAAATCATTCAAACATTAGCAATGGCAACAGCAATTGCCATAACAATAGCAATAGCAACACCAATAGCAATAGCAATAGCAACACCAATAGCAATAGCAATAATAAGGCAGCTGTTGACCGGAGAAAAATCCTGACAGACGTGCTGAACAAGGTCGACAGCGTGGCTAATAGTTTGAACAAACCGGCGGATCTCAGCTCAACAAAAATTTCAAACCAGGATCGGAAGCCGAAGTTCAGCCTTTAAATTTTTAAAAACACCCCACCGCAATATTATTCGTGAAAACTAGTGTAGCGCTTGTTATCACATAATTCCACAGTAGTACCACATCCATTAAATTCACACCCACGAAATTAATCTTTTCCTGAGTTCTTGCCAAGCAGATTTAGGCCCTCCACCATCTTTGTTGCTGCTCCGAGCGAAGCGAGGCGCATTTTTAATGAAGTAAGAGCGAACCAAACGAATACGAATTGAGTGGAATAATGTTAGTTTAGTAGTGGGTGTAGTCGTCAGTAGCCTTTTTCTCGAGATCGATCGTCGCTTGAGTTTTCCTTAAGGTTAGCTCGCTTCGCTCACTCACCTTTATAGTGAGCGTCGCTCCCTAACCTCTTTCTTGTGGAAGCTGGACTGAGAACGGCCGTGACCTCTTCTTCCTCGTCCACCTTCGCCTTCTGCAAACTCAATCTATGTCCACTCGCAACGCTCTTGATCAATGGAAGAATTTCTTCTTCTTTTTTCTCTTCTTTTTTCTTTGATTTGTTGAGCAGGTCCACCGGTACGTCCTCCACTATGTTCCCGTTCTGAACGCTGAGTCCCAGTCCCACCAACTTTCCATGGACCTCATTATTAATGGCAAAATTTCTGTCGCTTCCCTCACTGTGTAGTAGCCTGAACTTTGGTTTTTCAGCAAACGGGATCATATTCACCATCTTGTCGTCCTCCTCCTCCTCCTCCTCCTCCTCCTCCTCCTCCTCACATTCACTGTCGTCCTTTTGCTCCCAAAACTTTCCCCGCTTTAACAGCCGCGCCAAGAAAGTTACCTTTGCCTCCGGTCCTAGCATGTCCATTATCCAGTCCGCGTCGCCCTTGCTCAGCGTAAACAGGTAGCTGTTGTCCAAAGCTTTTGCGCTTTCCAGTCTCGTGCCGGTACTCGTCACCAAAACATCTTCGCCAAAGTTGTCCCCGGTGGTCAAAATCTCTCTGACGCTCTCTCTCCTCCTCACCCTTCTCGCCATTAGATCCAAGTTCTTCGTGTTGGTGCTCATGTGCATCACAACGGCTCCGCTCAAAATAAAGTATATATCCCTTCCAATGTCGCCCGCCTCATATACGAACGAGAACGCCTCGGCGAACTGAGGCTTCAACCGAAGCGCAACGTTCTTTTGTATCGTTACGCTGCAATCCCTGAGCAACGGAACCTTGTGTATGATCCGCCTGTGGATGAACATTGCGATCTCCATCTGCAATGGCGTGGGCAAATCCTGCATTACAGTGTTCACGTCCAGCGTCTTCTGCTGGCTGTACACGTGCCGGTGGTGGTTCATTATCATGAGTTTCAGCGACCCGGTCAACTTCTTGTAGTCGCAGTACGCCTCGATTGCGTGAAGTTTGGCCTTGAACGCGGATTTGCCCGAGTTGTCTTGGCTCTGAAACAACGCTGCGAAGCTCCCGATCAAACAACTGACTAAACACGCCCCGCTGATTACCACAACCAATTCGAAGCATGTTTCCATCTCCGTCGCTGGCGCGAGCGAAACGAGGCGCATTTTTAATGGAGCAGGGGGGAGCGAGTGAGGTGGAATTAAGTTAGTTGGTGGCTCGTACTCTCGTCTTCATCAAGGCTCGCTCGCTTCGCTCGCTCACCTGGGAAAATATCCCCATACCCCACGCTGCTAATCGTGGTGATGACAAAGTGGAAGGCCCGAACGTAGCACCTGCTCACGTCCCCACCGCTGCAAACGTCGTGCTTCCCGACCTCTGCGTTCCACCGGCTAATCCCGTCGTTGACCGCCCACGTCCTTGCCAAATCCTCCTCGTAGTACCTGTGAATGATCATCCAGAAACACGCGTAGCAGTGGTTCACCAGCACGTACGTTACGCAAACTTTCACGAGCTGAATTGCATCAGCGCTTACCCTCACCTTGTGGTGGTACAGGAAGCTGCGCCGAGCAAAACGAGTGAGTCAAAAGAATTGAGTGGAATAATGTTAGTTTAGTAGTGGATGTAGCCGTCTGTGGCCATTTCACGGGATTCATCGCTCGAGTGTTCATCAAAGCTCGCTCTCTTCGCTCGCTCACCTCTCAAGCGTGTTGATGTAAGTGAAGAACCTGTGAGCCCTGACCAGGTGCACCAACCGCAGCCACCAACTCCACTCCACCCCCAGCACCCCTAACCCAACCATCAAGTCTACAGGCAAGCTGGCGCAGATATCAACAAACATGACCCCCCCCCTGTAGCTCTTCCTGCTCAGCACTTCGCACTCGAACAAGCTCTTCTTCCCGTCTTTTTGGATCTGCTCGAAGGACACCGCAATCTGCGTCTTCTTCTTGAACTCCGCCTCAATGTCGCTCAAATTACTTTTCGCCGCAACGTCGTTGTTCATGAACATTGCCCTGGCCACCACATCGAGCACAAAGAACAGGTCTATCAAATAATCCACGAACAGCCAGTCCTGCCCACTTCCTGTCCCTCCCCCAATGCCCTCGTTCCCCCCTCCAATCTCCTCGCTGGTGAACTTGAACCCCAACCTCAACGGCACAACAACTATCAAGTACAGCAAAAACGAGAATCCCAGCAGCTCCCACGTGATCCTCATCTTGCTGTGCATCATGAACAGCTTTTCCAAGAACCTCATCAGCTTATGCCTGAGTTTTGGGTGCTGTTGTTTCACAGTCCCGCTTGTAACGGGGGCGTCCTCGCTCTGCTTGCTTAAGGCCGTGTTCCTCTTCTGCTTGGTCGACAAGCTCATGTGGAGCATGGCACTCATCTTGTTCTTCAGCTCCGTTTCAACTCCCCGGTTCCTCTTCAAATTTCTCTCCTGTTGCTCGTTGAACACCCTCAGAACCCCCTTCTTGTCCTCCTTGTGGTTTTTGAAGATCTGACCAAAGTCAACCTTGTGCAAGCTCAAAATTTCGCAGAAATCTGCCGCCCGTATGTTTGCCATCCGGTGTCCCATCTCGAACAGCGCGCTCTCGCCGAAGAAGTTTCCGTCGTCGATCTTCGCGCAAACGGTTTTTCCGTCGCTCAGCACGACCTCGACGCTTCCCTTCTCCACAAAGAACAGCTCATAGCTTTCGTCCCCCGCGCTGACGATCATGTCGCCCACGCTGTACAGGTGGCTCTTGAAGCAAAGTGCAATCGCCTCGATCAAGTTGAGTGGTAGGTCGACGAAGAACGGGCACTTCCGCACGTACTTGACCCTCTTCAAGCAGCTCACCTCCTGTCGCAGACTGAACGGAAGCTCAGTCATGATACTGTCGGGGTTCTTTCCCCTCCTCTGCGCCCACAGCCAGTCCAAGTACTTCCTGGTGCGTTCCTGCAGCTGCAGCGGCAGTCCGTGCTGGTGCAAATAGTCCTGCAGCGTATCCGTTCTCTTGATGAAAAGTGAGCTGTCGGTTTCCAAGTTGGCCACGATGCTGCGCCGAGCGAAGCGAAGCGCATTTTCAATGAAGCACGAGAGCAAGAGTGGGTTAGGAGTGAGTTAGTCGCTTCACACAATTCTGTCACAAGGCTCGCCCGCTTCGCTCGCTCACCTAGCAATGTTTCCGACGATGCTGGCGTTGATTGTCACCCCAACCAGCAGCCACAGCAGGCAGTAAAGCGTCTCCTTGCTGCTGCTTGGCACAACGTCTCCAATCACCACCACAACGAGACTCGGCAACGCCCAGTTCAACGCCCTCAAGTAGTACGAAAAGTTGTTGACCTCCCCGCACGGCAATTTGTCGTCCTCCAGCTGCAGCTGCAGCCAGGTGCCCTCCCACTGGCACTTGTTCGCCACGTCACTCCCCCAATCCGCAAAATTAAAATCTCCCTCGCCGTAGCAGCTGTTGCTCGAGGATATCAGCCAGTCGCATTTACCCAGTAATTCCTCCTCGCCCACGTCTTCGTCTCCATCCGCAAACTTTTTGTCAAACCCCCCTTTGGCTATCAAGAAGAAGAAGCACGCCGCCCAGTGCGCGACCAAGAACACGGTCAACAGCAGCTTGAACAATTTCCACCCTGTGCCCCCGCCTCCAATCCTCAGCTTCTCCAAGATCCTGTCCACCGAGTTGCTGTACACTCCAACCTTTAAACACCTGAAGAGCTTGAAACCCCTCAGCCAGCACATGGCCATGTACCCCATCCCTTCTCCCATCACCGAGCTCCCGGCAACTACCAACGCCAGCAGATCCCACGGAACACTCGCGAAAACTAAAAATTTGTTTTCCCCAATGTACCTCGCCCTCAATTCCCCCCGCTCCGTGATGTACTTGCCCCCCTCCGCAACAATGAACTTGTTCATGCCAAAGTACACGTCGACGATCAGCACCGCGTCCAGCGTGTAGTCTGCAATGAAAGTCTGCACAGCTATCTTGAAGGCTACCTGGTAGGGTATTTTCAAGCACAGAAACATGCAAACGCAGAAGAGCAAGAACTGCGCCGAGCGAATTGAATTGAATTAATAAAAGTGGGTTCGTTAAATGGCTCGCGGTATTGGCTCGCTCACTTCGCTTCGCTTCGCTTCTCACCTCCCAAAAAAGACGAAAGTTGCCATCAGGGTGAGTCCACGTAATCTCCAAGCTGAGCAACTGCATCTTCTGGGTCTCGTTCAAGGAGTCTCTGCTCTCCCCCTTGCCCGTCATTGCGGTCGTTTCCAGCTTGCTGTGCTCTCCGAGATTCTTCTCTACCGATTTGTCGATCATTTCCTTCCTCTTCAAATCGGCCTTGATCTTCTCCTGAAGCAACTTCGCTTCCACCGGGTGGGTGGACATGATCTCCTCGTAGTCCGCCTTGGTTAAAACAAGGCAATCGCTGTAGCCAGGGCTCACAACAGTGGCGACCCTCCTCTCTCCCTGCAACAGGCTGGATTCGCCAAAGTAGTCGCCTCGCTCCAAGACCGCAAACAGAACGGATCTGTCCTCGCTGTAGACGAAAATCTTCCCCCGTTCGATCAGGTACATTTCCTCGCCAAAGTCCCCTGTGTTTATGATCGTGTCGCCGGGGAGGAATATTTGGGTTCGGAGCTTCGCGCGGATACTTTTCATTACTTCCGGGTTGCTGTGCTCAAGAAACGGCACTTGGGCCAAAATTGGCCCCTTAATGCACTTGCTCAACTCGTCCCTCAAGCTCTTTGGCAGATCCTCGAGCTCCTGCTCGCTCTCGCCGCCACCGCTCCCGCCCAGCTTCGTCCAAACGTAATTGTAATAGCTCAGAATTTTCCCCCGGAGCTCCCTGCTGAATTGTTGCTCGTACATGTGGTTCGTTAGCGAATCGATCTTTCGCCTGAAGTGAGCCACTGCGCCGAGCAAGATGAAATTATATTGATTTTTTGGGTTAGTGTATTGTTTTGCTTTGTTCTGTGCTGTCCACTCAACACCACTCACCTCCAGAATTCATGTTCCCCATCAACGACGCAAGCCCACCCACAACAGCGGGCAGAATTAAACCCCCCACCAAAATGATGAGAGCGGCAACAGTCGTTTCAAGCGGGTTAGCGGGTGCAATGTCCCCATACCCAACGGTGCTCATGCCCACCAGCGCGAAGTAGAATGCCCTCATGTACCCAGCCATTCCGTTCATGTCGACGTCATGGGAGATGAAGAACGTCTCGTTATCGTTGTCGATCCAGTTTTCCATCCCCTTTCCCTTGCTCAGCGACCCGACGAAGTGCCACAAGCAACCGATCCAGTGGCAGGACAAGATCATTGCCATGTTCAACTTCAAGAAACGCCTGCGGGAGTTGTCGAATTTTTTCAGCTCATCGCTAAAATCCTCTTCAATCTCGGTTAGCACGCTGCTCAGGCTAACCAGCCGCAGCATCTTGCTCATCCTCAACACGAAAATGTACTTGGTGTCAATCCAGCCTGTCAACAGCACCACCTCGAAGGGAAAGCAGCTAACCAATTTCCACCCTTTCTCAAGCTTGCCGATGTTGTTCTTGTAGTTCTTGTAGATCTCTTCCTTGTCCATCACCACCAGGCCCGACTTGATGTCGCGAAACGGAAAGTAGTTCCGCCGCATTATGAGATCTATGATGAAAAAGCTGTCAAACAAGAGGCACATGCCCAGCACAAATTCGTTCAGGTCGTAGTAGTAGAACGCCATCCGGAAGGGCAGTTCAAGAGCGTACCAGAAAGTCAAGAGAGCGTTGCAGAGGTCCCACCTGCGACGCCAAGCTGTGCCGGGAAGAAAATACTGCCTCCACCCAACCACGTGGAACTCCTCGTGCTGCCCCAAGAATTTTGCCAGCTTCTTCGCGTTGTCCATGGCAACTTGTCCGCTGTACTCCATCGCTTCGATCTCATCGGTGGCGCAGTGACTGTGGACCATGGCCGTGAATGTCTCCTTGGACAAAAAAAGCGTTTCGCAGTAGCTCTGCGAAGTCGAGTGGGGGGAGTGGGTAAAGTTAGTTTGTATTAATATTCCATTTCGCGTACATAATTCTCGTCTTCAACAAGCTCGCTCACCTTTGCCTTGATTGAATTTTCCACAGTGATGTTCTTGATAAGCAGACTCGCTCCACCGACGTTCTCTCCCTTGCGCCAAATTGCCTGTATCCCACTACCGTTGCTGCTCATTACCTCTGCCAACCCCTGCACCAGCATGTACATTCCGCCCATAACTGTTCCCTTCTCGACAATCATGTCCCCGGGAGAGAGCATAATCCGCTCCATGACGTGAAACCCCAGCAGGCCGGTGATTAGGCTCGGCGGCGCCTTCTTGAATACGTCAACTCTGCTCAGGTACTCCCTCATAAGATTCTCCTGGAACATCTGCTGCAGCTGAGGAGTCAGCTCCTTCATGAACAAATTCTCGTCCACCCCCTTTAGCACATTCCACTGGTACTCGTAATACTGTCTTATCTTGTTGCCAAGCGAAGCAGGGACTTGCTGGTACGACAAGTACTTGTTGACGTTGTCGAGCTTCTGGTGGTAGTCGTTGGCGGCCTGGTCGAACTTGGACACCAGCAAGGTAAGGTTCGCGATTGCTGCGCAAGTAATTAGCACGCCGACGTACATTGAAGCTATGCAGACGAGGGTCTCCGACGTTGAGTGGGGCGTAATGTCGCCGAACCCGGTTGTTATCATTGTCACGTAGGCCCAGTAGAGGGCGCGATTGTACATCTGGGGGAGGGTTGTGTTGTCACTGGGGTTGACCATGTAAGAGCAGGCAGTAGTACTGTTGCTGCCACTGCCACTGCCACTGTCACAACCACTTCTCACAACTAAGTTGTCCTGCAGCAGCCACGTGTCCAAGACTTCTCCGTCCTTCGTGTCGATCAACGACACGTAGTAAAACACACACCCGGCCCAGTGCCCTCCCACAGCACTCAAGAAGAACAGCGACCACATCCTCTGTAGACCAATGTGCCTCAGATACCCCTTCCTCTCTAACACGTCTAAGGCACTCCTCGCGTACGTAACTAGCCTAATCAACCTCAGCAGCTTGTTCATCCTGTATATCCCAACGCTGTCCAGCTGAATCCTCGCAAAGTGGTCGAACGGGAAAATGCTCCAAAAGTCCACCCAGAACATGCTATGCTCCAAGTACGCCCACTGGATGCTAACTGCTTCCCCGTCTTCGTTCTTGTCCCTGTCAGCCGCTGCCTTATAGATGGTTTTCGTTACGGATTTCTTGTCGTAGATGACGTTGTCATCGTCGAAGTAAAAGAGTCTGAAAAGAAAATCGGTCAAAAAGAAAATGTCCGCCATGATGTCACACGCGTTCAACAGCACCAGGCTAATTTCAGCTCCGTCTGCGGGTTTGGTTGGGTTGGGTTGGGTTGGGTTGGGTTGGGTTGGGTTAAAATTGTTTTTGCTTTCATACACTCTTCGCGGCTCACCTTCGAAATAGTCGTACTTTGGAAGTATAAACGACTCAAGCGGGACAACAATGAGCAGGTAGACTGTGAAGAGAATGGAAATTGTGTTCCACACCATTCTCATACGGTGGTTTGATGGCAAGGGGCGGAAGAGGAAGTCGAACATTCCCTCTTTCTCATTCTCGTCTTCGCTGTCATCGCCATCGCAGCCAAATACCTCGTCCACTCCCACTCTATTCCCCCTCCACGCGCGACTTTTCCTCCACACCCGACTTTTAGCAACGCTCAAGCGTGAGCTCATCCTTTGCAGAGGATTGAACAGCATGGAATTTGTCTTTGATTTG
>Ga0302116_1002061_pt1 | contig 11929 bp, 9 predicted proteins | sample AG5_SCM_MG_FD_203124 | JGI IMG/M metagenome (GOLD analysis project Ga0302116, IMG submission 203124) | Marine microbial communities from Western Arctic Ocean, Canada - AG5_SCM | ecosystem: Environmental > Aquatic > Marine > Oceanic | place: Canada: Western Arctic Ocean | collected 2017-10-01 | reverse complement strand
TCTTACCTACTGTCCTCGCTGATATCCTTCATGTACGTCATGTAGCTCACGGCTTCGGCCACGAACACGACGCTCGTGAAAAGTGCCCCCAACACTATTAAATCCAACTCCTCGCTCTCCAGTACATTCGACACCTGAATCACACTCATTGGAATGCTCTCGCTGAAAACTTCGCACATCTTGAACATCATCATCTCACTCACGGGTGGCACGATTGCGTGGCCCTTCATCTTTGCGTTGGTCAGAACTCGGAACTTGTTGAAGGCCGGTTTTGTGAATGTCACCGTGCCGAACATCTCGATCAGCATTTTCCTCTTGTTTCTGTGGTGAATCGCAACTACCAGCAACAACTGCAGTGCCAAACTCAGCAGCAAAAGCAGAGTCATCAAATCGGCTATCTCCTGCTTTCCAAGGCCGCGGTAGATTTTAATCGTGTAAATGTCAGTTGCGACATCAAGCATGCTCATCAGCGCTGCCCCGATCGACAAACCAAGTTTCTGCCAATTCGCAGAGGTTCTGGTCGCCTTCCCTAGCGTCAGCATGAGCGGCTTGAAGAATTTGTGGTTGGTTGAGAGCTCGTTCATCGCTGGGTGCTTCTTCACCCACGAGGCGAACGCGCCTTCTTCGGTGGCCGCAACGTTCAAGAACTTCAAGAACGAAGCGCCCAAATAATTTCCATCGTGAATTGTCAGCACTGCGAGCTTTGTCTACACCGAGCGGAAATGAGTGGGTTAGTTAGTTTATCATTCCGTTCCGCCCCCCCCGCTCCGCTCCGCTCCGCTCCGCTCACTCACCTTACTGTGTCGCCCCTTCTCCTCCTTTTTATTTTCACCCTCTATTACACCCTGAATCATCGTCTCGAAGAACGGGTGTACGATTTTCATTGTCCTCATCGCGTGGAATTCCTCAAAGAAATTCTTGACTCGACGCTCCTTCATTTTCTTCGTCCTGTTCTTGCTGAACAAATTGCTGGTGTTCGCCATCAGCATCCCCCCCATCGCCTCACCGTCGCTCTCGTCCAGCCCACTCTCCAACGTCCGCCAGTTCTGGAATTTCATTTGCATTCTGTTCACCGTTCTGTAGTCGCGGTTGGTCGGCAGCGCGTCTTCAAGTTCCTTCTTGGCCTTGGTTTGGACAACCCCGGTGGAGATATGATACTCTCCGATTGGAATTTGAACACCCCATTTATTTCGAATCATTTTTTTCATTTTCTTCGGGATCGGATCGAAAATCATCTCAATCTGCGCCGAGGAATAATGTTAGTTTAGCGTATTCTCGTCTTCCACAAGGCTCCTCGCTCACCTTGCATTCGGTCTCGCTCACTTGCGTTATTTTCGTGGTAGCCACGCTCTTGTCCAGGACGATGATGGGAATTTCCTTACTTCGCAGTCCGAACATCATCGTAGTATTGCGAGTCTCCAGCACAGTCGTGGGCGAAGAATACAGCGTAAAATTGCCGTCAGCCTCTTTCCACGTCATTCGCCTGTTCATACTGTTCTGGACCTTCGTTCCGTCACCCAGCACCTTGCTCTCCAGCATGCTAACCACTTGCGTGTGACCCTTGTCGTTCTCCTCATTGTCGTTGTCGGCGAGACTGCGCTCATCATCAATAACCTCGCTCAGTTTCAAATCTTGGTCACTCATCAACGACCGACTGTCAACGCTCAAAAAGAACGCCAGCGCCTCCTTCCCCCCGCACTGCACCGTCATGCTCAACCTGCACCAAGCTTTCCCCTCAAACTGAACGGCGACTGCGCTCACCAGCTCGTTGTCTGTTTTCACCGTCACCTTGCTCTGCTCGCTGTTCCGGAACTGAGTGAATAGCAGCTTCCCCCGCTCGATCTCGTCGCTCTCGACCTTGCTGTGCTCGTTGATAATGATTAAATTCTCTACCAACACCCCCCTCCTCTCCAAGTCGATCTCGTAGTCCTTGCTGAACAATTGCCTCATTGCGATGTAATTGCTCAAAAATCCAACAGCAGAAAGTGTAATAACTTGGTGGGGAATGTAACCGCCTAGATTCACCTGTGTCACGTATATCAGCTTTGTTGAGTGCTCGGTGATTGGCTCAAAGGAGACTATGCCGGTGCCGCTCGCTCGCACAAAGTTATTATTCTCGCTGGCAGCGCTGGGAAACAAATTGGAGTGTTTAATGCTTTCACTGACATAAACGACTCTCTCTCCTCCCACGCGCTTCCAAACATGCCTCATCAACCATTGTCGAGATCGTGTGCCCAAGCCGAGGTCTCGAATGAGCAAGTTGTCTTGGCTGTGACGGTTGTGAGATTTTGCATCTCGCGCAAGCACATTTTTTCGGTCATTAATTCGCATTCTTTTCCTGCTCGTTAGCGTGAAGCAGTAGGCTGCGCATTCTTCTACACTCGCGTCAACATTCACCACGCACTTCAGATACGCGTCGGAATCTCCCTCAATGTGCGCAATGCTCATCTGAGCGAGGCGAGCAAAAGTTTAATGTTAATTTATGGAAAAATCGAAAATAATCAAAATCGAACGCTCACCTTGGTTCGAAAGTCGGGGGAGTTCAACGGGGTGAACAGGTCTTCCTTGACGTTTTCCATCTTTTCCGTAATTCTGTTCACCATTTCATTCTCCTCCTCACTGTAGACCTCGTTTTCGTTGTCATTTTTCATCACCTTCATCAACTCGTTTCGCTCCTCTTGGTCGATCTCGTCGTCCCGGTTGAACTTCTCGCGGAGCTGGGAGACGCTACTGAGTGTTTTTGGGATTAATTTGTCCATTACCTTCGCCGGAATGTTTCCTTTAGCGTCAAAGTGCGAAACCCAAGTCAACTCGCATTTCTGATTGCCAACATTTTTCAGTTTGACGAATCCCTGCCAATCCCCTTGCACAAGCGCCTTTGCTTTGTGGTCGCCAATGTCGACTAGACGGTTGTCGTCAAATCTACTGGTGGTTACTCTGAAAGCGCAGACGTACGTGTCGTCGTCCTGCTTCGTCCACGTAAATTCGCTTACGAATTGCCGAGCGTTCAAGGGCCAGGGCATTGTTCTAATAGAGCTTAGCACGTTGTGGTTGGGTGCAATGTGTTTGATGACTTCGCGAGGGTTCTTGTACAACTTCTTGACGGTGTTGAGGCGCTCGTTGGAGCAGTAGTCCCAGAACCAGGCCAGCGCATTTTCGGCGGACGTGTCGATTGTGGTGGTAGCCTTGCCCCAGGAGTTGGATTCCCCCTTGTTGTGCTTCTTCGACAGTTTGACGAAGACGCTCGAGTCCTTCTCCAGCTTCTCCCACCCATTGTCGTCCTTGTAGTCGATCGAGTCCATTTCCTCCTGGACGAATGATTGCTGCTCGGCAGTGATTAAATTCACCGTTCTGGGAACTTCCTTGACGAACTTGTCTCGCAGCTCCGCATCCACCACCATCCCGTTGCGCTCGTAGAACGCCTTGAGGGTCGTGATTGGGTCTAGTGCACGTCCAATGTTCGCGTTGACAAGCGAAGTGGGAATTTTTCCTTTGTCCACAAAATTAATCACGAAAATGACTTCGCACAAGTTTTGCGCGAGGGGCGTGATAACCCACACTGCTCTTGTTTCGAGCTGAACAACGCCCAAACTTTGCTCCTCTTCGCCGTTGTTGTCTGGATGCACGGAGGAATTAGAAGTCCGCTCAGATCCCTTGGACAATCTTTTGGAAATTTTCCTTCGCCCCCTCCTCTCGCTGATGTGGTTGATCTCTGCTGGCTCGAAGGCCATGATTAGGGTTTTGGAGTTCTCTTCGTTGTTAATGTTATTTTTGTTGTTGTTGTTGATTTCGCTCCACACGAATCTCATGTTAGTTTCTCTCGGATAGAAGGGTGGCGGCATGGATTTTTGCACGACAATGTGCTGGGTGCGGTGTTGGGCGGAGGGGGCAGTGTCTGTGGTGATAGGCTCGTACACCTGTCGGAGGAGGTTGCCGTCTTTTTTCTGGTGCTCCTTCATTTTCAAATTGCTGCAGTAGAGCCACACAAAAGCGAGGGCTTGTTCGGCCGTGGTGTGAACTGTTGTGGAAGCTTTTCCCCACGCTGAGGGGTCTCCCTCCTTCATTTTCTTGAACTTTTTCACGCTCGAATCGCCGTCACGCATCCGAGTCCAGTTCATGCGCATGTTGCTGTCCATCCCAGCTGTTGTCTGCTGACGCTGAACGCTTCCTTCGAGGTAATACATGTCGGCATATTGCAAGCTGCGGTCGATGAGACTCTTCTCTTCTGTTGATGATGCTGGGGTTGATGGAATGCTGTCGATGAACGACGAGCGCTGATTAGATTTGTTTTGGTTGAGCGAAGAGAGGCGGAGAGAGTGGGTTAGCTGGGGGATAGTATATTATATATTTCTGGGAGCGGCAGCGCTTATATCATAATTTTTTCAATCAGGCTCACCTCCAGCTCGTCGATCTCCTCGTCACGCTGGAAATACTTGTAGGCGCGATAAACTTGGTCGAGAGCACCTGACATGCCCATGTTTGCAATTGTTTTGGGGACGCTTCCCTTGAGATCCACCCTCAGCCGCAATGTGAACCTTGTCTGATTGTGGGGAAGGCGCTCGTACTCGTGGATAATCGAGATTTCGCCCCTGACAAATTTTGTCAAGGTTGTTTTGGTGAAGCTGGGAGGGAGTTCAGGGTCGTCGTCGTTGATGGACGTGGCAAAATTCTTGATGGTATTTGCGTCGACTAGCTGTATGATGTTCCGGGTGAGCCAGTCCCTTGGTTTTAGGGGAGGAGGGAGTTTTCGGCAGGAGTAGTTGATGTTGTGGTGGTCGTTGACAACATAGATCGTTTTGTTTGGATACTTTGAGCTGTCTGGACCGTTGGCAGCTATATGGGATTCACGAGCCTGGTGTGTATCGGTCAAATACATAAAGGCTGTGAGTTCTTCAGGGCTTGTTTGAACCACCCCGGTGCAGGTCCCAATCATGATGCTATCCTTGATGCCAACAAATTTGGGGAAGAGTAGGTCATCGTCCAGTTCGTCCTCTTTATCTTTTGAAGTAGAGAGGCTTTGTTCTATTTGGGTAATGATGGAGATTTCATGGGGTGAGTGGGGGGGTTGTGAAGTTGGGTTGAGGAAGGAGTCGAGGAACGATTTTCGGGAGGCATGATCTGCTGCCCTGTGGGTATCTATTAATGGTTGGGCGCTCATAAAAGTATATGGAGTAGTAAAACTTAATAAATAGTTGCGTTTGAGAGTGGAGTGGAGTGGTCGCGGAAGGAGACAAAAAAAATTTTAAAAAAGGGAAGATTTCCACATGACCCACAAATCATGAAAATCTTTGATCGCATCGTTTGAAGCAAAAGCTGATCTCAAAGCCTCTAATTTGAAGTCATCAAGGTTCGTTCTGGCCTGGCAGCGGTCGTTCGAAGAAACATAGCGTTTATAGTGCCTGAAACGCATGGGTATCTAGCAAACCATGTTTGAATTTTAAAATTTTCTCAAATGGCGATTTACCGATTTTCGCCAACATTTATGAGAAAATTTTCGAGTTTGAAATCAAAATTGGGTTCTTAACTATATCTCACACCCAATTCTTAATTTGAATACATAGCACTGACACACACTTCAATATGTTCACGCCCGAGGCCGAGGCCAAAGATCGCTCCCTCTCCATCTCCTCGTTGGAAAGTGCCACTAGACCCTCAAGTCAGTATTATGACACACCCACATCTCTTTCCTCCAATCCCTCAATTTTAAATGTGTCTGCAATAGATTCAACAATAAAAGTGGCCCAACAAGCCGCTCGTCTCAGCACGCCCCCTACAATCCGGAAAACCCTGATCATACGAAGCACACAAACGTTCACGGCCGAAGCATCCAACTTTATTCAGTATGCGAACCTGATCCTTTTTTGGATCATCTCGGTTAGTTTCATAGCCGGGACGACAATTTATTTCAACGAGAAGGATAACGATGATTCTTCCGTAAGCTTCGTAAACGCCGTCTTCTTGGCTGTAGGGTGCATGACCGCGTCCGGTTTGAACTCGGTGTCCCTCCTCACTCTCCACCGATCCACCCTAAACATCATGCTCGTCTCTATGCAGCTCGGCTCAATGACCTTAATATCGCTCGTTCCGGTGCTGATCAGAATATACTACCTGAAGAAGATCATTCCCAACGAGTATAGCACGTTCAACTTGAACAACTACACGCGAGTGCCTGAGTGGATGGTGGAGTACAAGTCGCTTACGATTCTCGTTCGCATCGTCGTATTTTACAATTTGTTCATTTACGCGTTCTTCACAATTTTGACGTACTCCTACATTGAATTGAGTAGTGGTGACGTGGGAAACGTTATCGACACAAAGAGCGCCGCTAGAAGCGACCACTTCTTTTGGGCAGTTTTTCACACCATCTCGGCCTACAACAATGTTGGGTTCTCCTTGCAGAGCTCCTCCTTCGAAGATTTCCAGGCTTACAGTCCAATTCTCGTACCAATGAATTGCCTCGTCCTGTTGGGGAATGTCCTTTACCCGATTGCGATTCGGTGGTTAATTGTATTCCTTTCGGCCAAGACGAGCAGGAAGAATTCAAGCCGAAAAATCTATTTTCGCTATCTTCTCCTCAACGGCCGGCACCTCTACAGTTCGCTGTTCGGCTCTCAACAAACTTGGCTCCTGCTCATTCAACAGAGTTTCTTGGTGTCCGTACAGATCATTCTGGCAATGCTTCTCACCGACACCAACCCAACCTTCAACGAGTCTCTCTTTGAGGCGATAAACGTAAGGCACGCGGGGTTCTACACCATCGACGCGACAACCATTCCAGCAGGGGTTTCAATTCTGTTCGTGGTAATGATGTTCCTCGCCCCGGCTCCTTACATCTCGGCGCTCCGGGCTACCGCTCTCGAACTGAAAGTAGCGGCGGGGGCTGACGCGGGGGCTAACGCTAACGAAGAAAATCCATCCCCGTCCCCGTCATTCAACACGGAACCAACAAACGCGGTTACCAAGGACTCCCGGAAGCTGTGTCTGACGCTCTCCAAGGACAACAAGTCCCTCTCCTCCGAGAGAGATAGAGATAGAGATAGAGATAGAGATAGAGATAGAGCTATTCGCCGAAGCGAAGTTTCAACTCTTACCAAGCAGAAATTATGGCATTCCAAGCAGAACAATCAATCTGAAAAACCTGTCAACAACGACCTCGACACGAGGTTACTGTTGTTGACTCAGTACAGTGAGGGGGAGAAAATTCCGCTCAGGGTGAAGTTAGGTGCTCGGTACGAAGCTGTGGCTTATCAGCTGACAAAGTTTTTGAAGCACCTTTACGTTACCAAAATTGCCGACAGGGAGCAGGGTATTGGTTTTCTGCTCTTCGTCTGGTTTTTGGTGTGCTCGATCGAGGGCTGGCACAACGACAAGCCTTACACGTTCAGCGCGCTGTTCGAGATCGTGAGCTGTTTCGGAAACGTCGGGTTGAGCTTGGGGAGCTATCAGGAGGATTCGGTTGGGGGCGAGGCGTTTAGCAAGGACTTGAGCACGCTTTCCTTGCTGCTGCTGGTATTAGTTATGTTGTTGGGGAGGATCAGAGGCTTCCCAAGCAAGATTGACGCTGTTTTAACGATCACGAGACCGATCAACGTGAAAACGGTCATGACAGACGATTGGCTGAAACGGGTGGGTGATGAGGACAGCGAAACGGAGGACGAGGGCGTAGGCGGAGAGGGTGGGGTGGGCGTTTACTCGAAACCCTGGGTTAAGGTGGCGAGGGGGGATGGGGGGGGTGAATTAATGCAACCGTTATTACGAGACTTTCGAGGCGTGGTCAACAAGCCTCGAGAAAGTCAGCAACAAATACGAACGAGCAACGTTAAGTTCGCTAAGTGAAATAGACAAAGAACATTTTTGAAGCTTTTGGAAATTAGCCGGTTCGCCTGGGGTTCCTGTTACCCGGTCCAACGTATTGATAACATTAAACCACCATTTATTTCAAGAAAAGAAATAAATTTTGCTATTTTTGGAAAATTAGCGGTCCCACCCCCGACTCGCAACACCCCAGGGGTTGTTCGCATCACGAGGGGGGTTCGGGGGGGGAGGGGGGTTGCAATAGGGGGCAACGCTGCGGAGGCTGATCCCGCTTAAAAACCGGTGATGATCGAGCCAAGTTATTTAAAAGATCATCTACCTGATTAACAATCCTCCCGCCCCCACCGCCTTCTCCGTTCACTTCTTCACATTTCAATGACTCTCCTCGTGTGCTCATCTGACGTACCCTTCATTGACCAAGTTGGGTCAAAAAATCCCTCGACGCCAATTCTGAAATCGATACTCACCCTGGTGAAATCTCCTTTGTTCGGTGGCACATGGTGAGCCTTGCTGGTTCCGTGGAAAACCCCCACCTCGCCCACCTCAACATTCCCCAAGGGTTCAAAATCAGCCTTCCCTGCTTCCCCCTCGACCCAAAGTTCCGTTTTTGTCTTGTGTACATCGGTGAAGGGCATCCAGAAATTAAGCTCGCCCTCCTGGTGACCGTAGAGAGCGTCCTTGTGGGCTTTCACCGCCTTGTCCGAATTCCCAGGCTGTATCCGCAGAGTTGGCGGTCGCTGGATGTAAAATTTTACACCCTTCTTCCCCTCTTCCGCCTCCGTTCCCAATTTCAATTTCTCCTTCATCCACGGAAGCACAACCTCGTCAACAATGTTGTCAAACGCTGCGCCGAGCGGATCCAGACGAGTTAGTCTGAAGCAATTTTATTTTTGTGTGTTTTCTTTTACCTCACTTCGCTCGCTCACCTGCAAGAAAGGTTTCGTCGTTCGCCACAGCCTCGGACAGCTCCATTTGCCTCTCACTATTCCCATTTTTCGTCACGCAATCGTCTACCAACACTAGTGACTCCAAGCCGCTCTCAATTGATTTGGTTGTGGTGCTGCCCAACAGCAAGGCTGTTGCTGCGGCGATAATTGTTTTCGCGCGGTTCCCAATTTCAATCTTGTGGTTGCAATCGTAAAAAATCGAAGGGAGAGGTCCACCCAGAGGGCCCTCGTCTGTCTTCCTGGCTTTTGAGTATCCAACCGTGTGGTTTGAAGAGCGCAGAACGGCGGTGAACGGGGTGTCCGTTGCTTTCAAAATTGGCGCTCCGGGGGGGGAAATTCGCAACACACGATGGTAATTATTGGGCATGCAGTAGCACGCCCCGTCCGGTCCTAGAACTCCACCCTCCCACTTGTTCATTCCCAGGAACGGCCCGCCAATTAATGTTACTTCGGGCTCCAACCTTCCCTCCGTCCCACCACCACCCGGCACAAGCTTCTGCGGACGCACACAGAGCACGTTGCTGCCCTTCAACGGGACGGCGTAGATGGTGCCGTCCGCGGCCGAGAATCCGTTCTGCCACTTGTTCTGGATGTAAAGCTCGTCCTTCAGAGACGGGCCGATGTTTCGAATCTCGTTCGTCCTTGGATCTACCATGACCACGAAGTCACTGTCGGACGGGATCATGAATAAATTGCCGTCAACGCCGCACACCCCGCCCAAAAATTTGTACTTTCCGTCCTGTCTGTGTTGTCCTGAGCAGAAGTCTCCCTTTCCAAAAATCTCAATTACGACGTTTTCGCCAGGCACGACCTTCAAAAAGCTATCCGCATTTGCTGGAACTGCCCAAATATTGCCCTCCTTGTCCCTTAACCCTCCGTGCCACTTGTTCCCGCCCTTGGTGATGAGAGGGTGCTTGACGACCTCCACCGTCGCCTTGAACGGATCGATCTTCAGCACGCCGTCGGCGTTTTGAGGCATGCCGTACACACACCCGTCGTTTCCCATGAGCCCGCCGTACCATTTGCACTCCCCCTCCAAATCTGAATTTGAATTTGAATCTGAAGCTGAATCTGAAGCTGAATCTGGACCTCCCCCCCCCACGAACTCAACCGTGTCCGTGAGCGGATCGATGACCAGCACGCTCGTCGCCTTTTGGGGAATACACCAGATCTTCCCGTTAGCGAAATTGCCTCCGTGGTACTTCCACTTGCGGTCCCCCAACTCTCCAAAGGTGGTGATGGCTCCGGTGGCGGGAACAATCTTCAGCACGCTCGAGGCGTGGCAAGGCAGGCCGTAGATGCACTCGTTTCCGGCGCCGTCGACGGCCTTGACGGAACGGAGCCACTTGAACTCGCCAAGGAGCTTTGGGCCGATCTGGTCGGTGGCGCCAGTCTTTGGGTTTATTCGGAGAACGTGCGAGGCGCAGCCGGGGATGGCGTAGATGTTGCCGTCCTCGCCGGTGTCGCCACCGAGGTACTTTTCCTGCCCGGGGATGGCATGCCCGATGAGCTGGGTGGAGGTTCCGCAGGGGGCTGTGACATGTTTGGATATAGATGGGGTTTGGGTTTTAGGTTGGGGGTTTGGGGTATGGGTTTGGGTTGGTTTAGGGATATTGCTGTCCTCATCTTTGTTTTTATTTTCCTTCTCCTTCTTCTTATTCTTATTCTTATTCTTCTTATTCTTCTTATTCTTCTTCTCGGACTCCTTCAACTTGGCGCGCTCGTAGTTCTTCGCCGTCCTGGCCACCCAATTTCTGAACGAAATCTGCTTCACCGTTACGCCATCCAGCAACGGTGAGGGAGGAACGACCAGGACGCGAGAGCCGAGCGGCCGGAAGAAGAACGTTGCGGCGACGCGACCCTCTGGGGACACTTCGTCGCCGGTGCTGGTGACACGGTGCCGGCACGCCTTGAATTCCCCCCCGGTAATTCGCTCCATGAGGCTGCCGATGAAGACGGTGGCTCTGCCGTGCCCGAAGGACGAAACGTCGCGCCAGGTGTGCTGCTCGGGCGCCGAGTGGTCGAGGAATTGAAGGCCGTTGGGGGAGTTGGTTGGGGGGGTGTCGTGGAGAACGACGGAGATTAGGGAGGGATCGGTGTGCGTTGGGAGGAGGATTCCAGCTCCGCGAATTCCAGCGATTCCAGCACCGCCAAGGTTGTATTTTTTAATGTGCCATTGCGCAGAGGAGGCTAGATCGCCGTAGGTGGCTTCGAAGTAGTTTGGAGGAAGGCAGAGGTGCTCTTCGATGGAGTTGTACACTTGCCGAGCGATGTTTACGCCCTCGTCACGAAAAAGGGACATGTCATGCTCGAAGGATGGGGTGCTGGGGAGGGATATCAGCTCCCCGTTGGAGAAAACACAGCCCGCTCTAGAGGTGTTGTAGGCCGAAAGTCCACCGTAGCCATGGAGTCCAGTGAAATCGGAGGAGGAGGAGGAGGAGGAGGAGGAGGAGGAGGAGGAGGAGGAGGAGGAGGAGGAGGAGGAGGAGGAGGAGGAGGAGGAGGAGGAGGAGGAGGAATCCTTCGTGGAAGCTTCTAGACCTCCGTGTGAAAGTTTGAAGAGCGATTCATGGAGTTTTTGTAAATTTTCGTCGAGCGTGAGACAGGCTTGACCCGTGGAACACAGCGATGATATCATAATGAGGATAAAAAGAAATGAAAAATTTTGAAACAGGTTATGCTATGCATATAGTGTATGAGAAAACAAACCATTGTCACAAATGCTACCCAATTCTCCAACCTTGCCCCAGCAACCCAGCCCACCTCTCCCCTAAACCTCAATCTCATTTGAGATCTTTTCACGATCATATCCTTATGCCTTCAATGAGCACCACAAGTGGCTCAAGAAGATGATGCCATGGGTAGCCCAGCTCGGAACGTAGATTTGCTCAAGAGAATCTACAAGGAGCTCGATGAGCATGGACGACTGCCACAACATTGGCTCGCAGAGAAAGCTCAGACATACACACACATGTTCTTGCCAGTGTGGGCGTGCAGTCGATTAGCTTCAATCTACAGGCCCTCATCACACGAGACAATGAAGGCGAAACACCCCTCGACATTGCCCGTAGGAGTGGAGCCTGTGCTGAGATCATCGGCTTGCTCTCCCTCACTCCCGAGGAAGCTCGTTCGTTGGGTGGTAAGGGGATGGTCCGCTTGTACGCACC
>Ga0302116_1002055_pt1 | contig 11944 bp, 13 predicted proteins | sample AG5_SCM_MG_FD_203124 | JGI IMG/M metagenome (GOLD analysis project Ga0302116, IMG submission 203124) | Marine microbial communities from Western Arctic Ocean, Canada - AG5_SCM | ecosystem: Environmental > Aquatic > Marine > Oceanic | place: Canada: Western Arctic Ocean | collected 2017-10-01 | reverse complement strand
GTGCAAGCGGTGTTGTAGGTGCCGAAGATTGACGAGTCGACAAACTGCTTGGGGAGGTGTTGTCGGAGGAGGGTGGGGAAGGGGGTGGAGGAGACGTGGGTGGGGGTGCGGCGGAGGACGTTTTGGATTTCTCGGCAAGCATTGAATTGGGGGTGCACAGCAAGGAAACGGGGGTTTTCTCCCTTGGTATTAGTACCAGTAAGGGCAAGTGGGTGCCGATGGATCATTCGAAGAGCAAGAAACACGAGGGAGTCGCTGTATTCCTGGCTATTGCAAGCAACCTGTCGAAGAAGATCAGAATTGTCGAATTTGAGCAATTCACGCACCAACTCGTCATCGTGCTCATTGATGAACTTGTGACAGTCTGCATACGATCGTGATTTGATCCACCCAATCATCAACTCCCTCCAATAAGCCACTGGTGCGTACAAGCGGGCCATCTCCTCCTCACCCAACGAACGAGCTTCCTCGGGAGTGAGGGAGAGCAAGCCGATGATCTCATCACAGGCTCCACTCCTACGGGCAATGTCGATGGGGGTTTCGCCTTTATTGTCTCGTGTGGTGAGGGCCTGTAGATTCAATTCAATCGACAGCACGCCCACACTGGCAAGAACAGGTGTGTGTGTCTGAGCTTTCGCTGCCATCCAATGATGTGGCAGTCGTCCATGCTCATCTCTCTCCTTGTACTTTCTCACGAGCAAATCTATGTCACGATCTGGGTGATGCATGGCATCTCGCACCGGGCGCCAATCACGCTTCTTGAGCCACTTGTGGTGCTCATTGGTTGCCATAGATATGCTCGTGAAAAGATCTCAACGAGAAGAAGGTTGAGGGAAGAGGTAGGTCGCTTGGGGCAACAAATATGGTTTAGTATGGTGTGCTGGGGTGGCGTTTGGGTCGGTGGTTACCTGTAGAGTACGTAATTGAACGCAAAAGAAGATAATGGCAAAATTTCATCCCCGTTCCAATAACAACAACGACTCTTCGGTGTACAGCAGCAGCAACAGCAGGCACCGCAGCAACAACAAAATAATGGTAATTATGCTCAAAACCTCCCAACCAAACAAATCTCCAACATGAAAAAATCGTCAGGATGTTCCTTGGTCTGCTGGACCTGTATGATCAGAATGTCAATAATTTGAATGCAATTCACCTCGCAAACATCTACGGAGCGCTTGCGAAAGGGGCGCGAGGGGCTGCCAACGTCACGAAACTCAAAACGGACTGGAGGTTCAAAACTCTGTTGAATTTTGACGAACGACAAGCTGCAGAGTAAGCCGTAGCGGTTTGGTGTCCGACAGATAGGTCACTATCACGCATTCTCTCGGAAAGCTGAAGATCTCCTACGAGCGGTTTTTCAATGAGATCGTGAAGCTCAGCAAGAGAATTGCGAAGGAGGGGAACCCTCAAGATTTGAGCAATATTGTCTGGCTGGGCGTGTGCACAGTTGGCTGTGAATCGGTTGAACTCTTTGAGGCGGTAGCGGGTCAGTACGAGCGAATTGGAAGAAGCAACGTGCAGGATTTGAGCATGACCTGTTGGGCGTTTGCGAAAGCCGGGCACAGGGCTGAGGCGTTGTTCGGGGCGGGTGGCAGGTAGGTCAGCACTGGAGAATCGTCAAAACTGACAACATACAGCATCTGAGCAACACCTGTTGGGCGTTTGCCAAGTTGGGTTACAAAGCAGCGGAGCTTTTTGAGGTCGAGAAATTGTGGAAGAGGGCGTGTGCGAATCCCTTCTCGGCCGAATTGAGGCAGCCGCGGCAAAATCAGACGTAACTGTGTCACGACAGCACCAGGAAGTCTCCGACACCCTGACCGAGCTCAAAATCAACCACAAAATGGAGGTCTCACCGTTTGAGAGCAGCATCGTCACCTTCAACACCTCCACCATGCCTGAGAACAAAAAAGTTGCCATTGAGTTCAACGGACCGAGCCATTACGTACATTGCAACGGACAAGACGTCGAGAGCGGCACAACAAAGTTCAAACGAAGGCTGTTGGAAAAACTAAATTTCACCGTGGTGAGCATCCACTGGGACGACTGGCGAAAGCGAGAGAAGCCAAAACATTGAAAGCCTTCTTGCTCAATTTGCTAAGTAATAAATAACAAATCTTGATCCCTTCCATTCAACTAAATTCAATTTTCCTCTAATGTTACACCTTCTGTTGAAAATCGGCGATGGCCGGCAGAAGCGATTCACAGAGCTCGTTCGGAACGGAAAACGACAGGTTGTATTGCAAAATAAACCAAAACTCCCCTTTCTTTACCAAGCAACCCGACCCCTTCGCAAGCACCTTGCCGAAATCTTGGGCGACGAGGAGCTCACTGAAAGTCGCAAAGGTTTCATGGTGGATTTCTATGTTTCGAGAGTTGGGTGACAGGGTGTAAGTCCAAGCGGGGGAGCTATTTGTGAACAAGGAACCATACTCAAGCAAGAACTGCGAGGCAGTCCACCGTTCGTGAGGATCGGTGCCAAGAAACACACCGTTTATGGCGAAGGATCCAAAATATGAAAGTTTGTTGCCTGTGGCGGCGGAAAGGTGGAAGAGAGTGAGAAGCGAGAGAGGGCTTTTTGCTTTCGTTGATTCTAAATTGGATTGATTGTCGACAATTTCAGACATGGCAGGTGTGGATGGGTAGGAGGAACGGTAGGAGGAGCTAAGGCAACTTTAGGCGGAAGGAGGACGGAGAAAAGCCTAAATGACGGGATGAATATTTGAATTTGTTGAGGGAATCATTGACTACAATTTATATAAACCAGCCCTATCATGAGCGGCAATAATAATCGTTACCACCAATGGCTGGGCCAAGGCGACCTTGAGGCCTTGCAGAATGACTTACAGGATCCTAATGTGCAGGACAATGATAAACAAATCCTGATGAAGGAGGTGGATAAGAATGGTCGAACGCCTCTAGCTATTCTTGCTGCAACCTCTCAGAGGCACACACACGTTCTTGCCGACCTTGCCGTGCAGGCGGTTTGCTACTTTTCGAATGCTCTAACCACACGAGACAATAAAGGCGAAACTCCTCTCACCACTGCAATTAGATGTGAAGCCTGTGCTGAAATCATCGGCTTGCTCTCCCTATCTCCCGAGGCAGCCCGAACGTTGGGAGGTCAGGGAATGCGACATGCGTACGCACCAGTGGTTTATTGGATGAATGAGATGGGTGGGTGGATCGAATCACGGTCGTGGGCAGACTGTCACAAGTGGATCGACGAGCACGATGACGAGTTGGTGCGTGAAGTGCACAAATACCAAAATTATAAACATCTTCAGGCAGTTGCAATTTACAGCCAGGTTTACACCGACTCTCTGGTGTTTCTTGCTCTTCGAATAATCCATCGAAGCCCACATTCTCTCAAGGCCACGCATCCGCAAGGCTTCACACCTCTTCAGCTTGCTGAGCACCCCCAATTCAATGCGTGCAAAGAGATCCAAAACGTCCTCCGCCTCACCCCCGCCAACATCTCCTCCACCCCTTTCCCCACCCTCCTCCGACAACACCTCCCCAAGCAGTTTGTCGACTCGTCAATCTTCGGCACCTACAACACCGCTTGCACGTTCATCAAGCACATGAAGTACGACAAGGCTGAATTGAACGAGGTGGAGGACGTGCTGAACCCACCAACTTCCAAGTGCGACGTCTGCAAGACTGCCACAACGAAAGCGTGCGCACGGTGCAAAACCTGCTACTTCTGCTGCGCCGAGTGCCAGAAGACTGCGTGGAAGAAGCACAAGAAGACGTGCAAACTCCCAACCACCCCTCTCGCGAGTGAGGCAGAATTGCGGGTTTTGCATGAGGGAATGCTGCTACTGAACCGGTGCATCCAGGAGCCTGGAGCTGGAGACGGACCCACAAGTGTGGTTTTAGACTTCTTGAGAGACTGCGGAGTGCCAAAAATATAATGGCAAAAAGTTTTTGGTAAAATTGGTCTATCAATCAATCTATAACTCCCCCCTCACTTCACTCCCCCCTCAATTCGTCCAACCTCAAGCTCGCCGTCAAAGCCCCCCAGTGATAGAACGTGGTCCCTGTGCACTCATCATCCCACACCTTTCCGTCAACGACTGTTCCAATTTTGTGGGGAAGATAATTCTCGCACACGTGGCCGTGCTTCCTCCACATATCGTTGAACAATCCCCTCATCTGCTTCACCAAGCCCAGCCTGGCGTTCTTTACGACGCCCAAATGGTCGAAGTTCAGCAAGCTCCAGTTCACCAGCTGCGCCATTGGGCCCCACACGAAGCCCCTCCAGTAGCCCAGTGCGGGGTACGCGGGATCGTCGTGGGTGATGCTTGGGAGGCCCCAGTAGCAATCGTCGTCTAACGAGTCCGTATTGTCTTCCTCAATACTAACGACGCAGAACTTGTCCTTGCTGAGAAGCCAATTTTTTACCATCAAAGTTGCCCTTCGATCGTCCTCCTCCCCACTCCCCTCGCTCCCTCTCCCAAGCATCATCGCATAGAAGCTCGTCGGGCTGATCCTCTCGCTGAACGTCTTGTTCCCGGGAAAGTAATTGGCGTACACCCCCCTGCTCTCGTCCCAGAGATTCTCCCGAATGACGCTTGCCATCCGCCTCCCTCTCTCTGCCATTCTCTCCGAGTCCTTCTCCCGGCCGATCACGTTGCCCAGCTTCCCCATCGCAATGCACTCCTGCACGAACATGCTGCGCCGAGCGAAGCGAGATTGTGCGCATTTTCAACGAAGAACGAGATCAGAGAGCGACCAGAAATATTGAGTAGAATTATGTTAGTTCAGTAATGGATGTAGCCATGTTAAAGTAGCTCGCTCACCTTGACATTCCCACGTCGTACAGCTCCATGAACCCGGTCGTCGCATTGAAGAACTCGCAGGTTGCATCGTCCGCCTCCACGCAGTCGTACATAGGAGTGTTGTCTAGCCCCGACTCGTACCTCGCCAGCTGCATCCCACCGGGTGTGCCGGACTGTTCGACCCAGGACCGCAGCGCTAGTGCGTTCAAGGGTGGTAGGAGGCGGGTCCGGACAAACCAGTCGGACCAGTCCATTATGTCGTCGAAGACGAGCTCGATGAGCCACTTGTCAGAGTCCAAGGAGCCGTATTTCTGCTCCGGCGCCGAGCGAAGAAGGTGCGAAGTAAATTGAGTGGAATAATGTTAGTTTCAGTAGTGGATGTAGCCTCTGCAGCCTTTCACTCACCTCGAACAACTGCAGAAGAACCATTGCGCCGACGGGAGGCTCGGTCCTATCCTGGTCCTTATACCCCCCCCCAGCGCAGTTTGCCAAATACCCTTCGGCCGTTTTGCTCTTGAAAGACTGGATTATGTTGCTGAATGCGATCTGCTTCCCCTTTTGGATGTCTACATCCCCGCTCGCCAACAGGCTTGCAAACAAATTATCCCAGTCGAATATTGCGTAAGTATAGTCGCTGCTGTTCGTCGGGGGGATTCGGCTCCACGCTCTGCTCACTGGCATAAGCGTCGCGTGGCCGTTCTCCGCCGGGGTGGATATCGCCGTCCACATCGCAGCTGCTTCCACGCCCAAGTAGGCCGAAATGTCGTCTGCGTCGCTGTTGAATTTACTGGTTACGTGGGAGATGTGGCTGTGCTTCTTGCCGGCTATAAACTCTTCGATCTTCCGTCGTCGCCCAGTAAAAGTAAAAGTTTCGTCGGTGGTAAAACCAATGGCACCTTTGTTAAGCTTGAAAGACACCGCGGACGTTATCCCTCCCGATGTCTCGGTGTCTTCGAACGTCGACACGTTGTAGTAAGGCTCCGTGAACGTGAGCTTGAAGTCGGGAATGCTTCCGGCTGGTCTGAATTGAATTTCGTTGTCGCCGTCGCCGTCGCCGTCGCCCACCCCCCCAACAACAATCTCTCCCTCCCGCTGCCACATGAATCTGCTCGTGACCCGCAGCGCGAGATCGTCGCAGTCGAAGCTGGCTGCGGCGCAGTCGGGAGCAACCCAAACGGACAAGTTCTCCTCGCCCGCGGAAAATGACACCGTGAGGTTCCCGAGGGGAAGAGAAGTGTCGGACGAGTTGGAGTTTCCGAAGGAGAAGGTGCCGTAGGAGTGGTCGTAGGCGTACGGTCCGGGACGGACCATCGCCTTCGCCGCTTCCCCCCCTCCGCTCTTGATTCCGTCGGGGGTGGCCACAGTTATGCACTTTTTGGTGGAAATTTGGCACAGCTGCAGAGTTACCGCCACCGCGGCAGGCAAACTCGTGAACGCCAGCATGTTGTGGTGCAGCAAATTCCCCCATCCGTGACTGCTCTTTTTCTGCAGCTCGTCTCGTTTAACCTCCTGGGGGGTCATTTCGGGAGACAGGCCCGACGCAATGCTCGAAAAGTTTTCCTCCGAGTTGTCTTTGTTTTTCCATTCAATGTTAAGTTTGCCCCCACCGTACACGTGCACCCTGATGGGATACGAGAGGCGCTGGCCAGGCTGGATGGGAAGAGGGTTGTCAACCGTGTTTACATCGGGCTGGTACGCGTTGTTATCCTGACAGACCAAATGGCCATCCACCCAAACGAAGGCAAGGCGGGTTTGCCAGAACTCGCAGTTGAATTCGTAGCCGTTTGCGGAAGCTGAGGGAAAGGTGAGCGTGCCCGATATTACATGTGAGAGGGCTTTGGGATGGGACAGTTCAATTGCAGAAAGAGAGGGTAGATAGGTTGTTGATGTTGGTTTGCCATGGTGGCCAGAATTGTCCCAGGACGCTAATTGGAGTTGCGCGGTTGTGGAGAGGGTGAATGCTGCAAGTAATAGTACAACTTTCATGTTTTGGCTGGAGTATAATTTGTTTGTTTTTGTTTTGCTCTCATCTTTAACATTTATTGCTCAAACTGTTATAAAGCTATACTTCTAATGGATTCGTGAACATTGTCAATTCGCTCCAGCTTCATCCACCAACAACACCAAACACCAAGCCCAGCCATAGAAATGAGGATCAACTATGAAACTGATCTAGGTGCCATTGCCGATGACAATTCATTGAATGTACAACTCCGAAATGGCCACTTGCTCAACATTACGATTTCAAACTCCTCCACGTTCCCCCCCGGCTCGACTCTGTACATCCCACCGAAGGTTTTCAATTTGATGGGCGGAATTATCAGCAAGGGCCTGCATAACGTTACAATTGAACTGGCTGGTACGCTAAAGTTTAGTTTTGACGTGGGCCTGTGGCCGAGGAATAACAGCACGGGGAAGGTGCTCGATTCACTTGACTTTAGAAACGTAAGCGACTTTAAAATTACTAACGGGGCTTCGTCAACTTCCACTCCCAACATCCCCATATCCCATAAGAACTTGGGGATCATCGATGGACAAGGTGGAAGCTGGTGGGACATTCCGTGGTCCGATAAGTTCGGGTATTTGAAAAATAAGAACGACAGACCCCGTTTGTTGAACATAGAGGGTGGTTTGAGAATGGTGATCGAGGTGAGTGAGCGAAGCGAGCGAGCCTTGATGAAGACGAGATTACTCGCGATGAATCCCTCGAAATTGCTACAGACGGGTCGGGCACAACCACCACTACTATCTATACTATACTATACTATACTATACTATACTATACTATACTATACTATACTATACTATACTATACTATACTATACTATACTATACTATACTATACTAACCCACTCATTTCTTTTGGCTCGCTCGCCTCCCCCCTGATCCATTAAAAATGCGCCTCGCTTCGCTCGGCGCAGAAGATTTTGTTCTACAATGCTCCGTTCTGGACAACGAATTTGGTCAAGATGGATGATTTGATCATTCGGTGGTGCGGAGTAAGCGCCAGGAGAACGTGGAGGGAGGCACAAAAAATGAGTTTGTTTGACAGCGAGGCTTTTAGTACTGACGGGTTTGATATAAGTGGGAGGAACGTGTTGGTGCAGGTGAGCTAACGAAGCGAGCGAGCAATCAATTTTGGGAGACTGGAGCAAACTCGCGATGAAGTGCGCGAAATGAAATGGTTACAGACATAATGGTAATGGCTTCTTCCCTACTAAGCTTACCAACCCCAATTCGTTTTGGCTCGCTCGTTTCCCTTGTCCGTCATTAAAAATGCGCCTCATTTCGCTCGGCGCAGGACTGCAATTGCTACAGTCAGGACGATTGCTTCACAGTTAAAGACTCGGGAGGTTTAACTTACCCACACGTATCCGAAAACTTTGTCTTCGAGCGGCTCAACGCTTCTGGAATGGCTCTAACGATTGAGTCGAATCCCAACAGGTGAGAGTGAGCGAAGCGAGCGAGCCTCGAGGAAGACGAGCATACGAGCCACTACTAAACTAACCCTAACTCACTAAAAATTACTTCGCACCTTCTTCGCTCGGCGAAGTCTCGTTCGGAACATCACCTACAAGGACGTGTACATTCGGAAAACGACCAAGGGGATCTACCTGAAGGTTTTTGAGGGGGGGGGGGCGATCAAGAATGTTACCTTTGAGAACATTGTTATTGATAGCCCGGAGCAGTTTGCGATTTGGATAGGCCCCGCGCAAGATGAGGGGGGGATGGTTGCTGTTGAAGGGGGGGATGAAGGAGGAATGGTGGACGATCCCGACGTTATTCGTAATGTCGATGATGTAACATCACCATTAACCCCTACCTACGACGTCTGCCAAGCTAACCCCTGCTCGCTATGCTGGCCGGTGAAAAAATTCGCCGAATGCTTCCCGATAGAAAATGGAGTGTTCGAGGACATAACCCTGAAAAACGTCGTCATCACGAACCCACCCTACTCCTCCAGTCTCGGAGTCATTATGGGCAGCTCCGCATCGCCCATCACCCAGCTAACGTTCCATAATGTCACGGTTGACAAATGCGGCAAGAATGGACTCGGGGGTGTCCATGACACCACCAATTTCCAGCAGACCTTCCCGCTACTCAAACAGGACAACCCAATCCGCGACCCAGCCGTAATAAAGCTACTGATCATGAGCATTGCCCTCGTCTTCATCTTCGTCTTCGTGCCTATTCTAACGGTCTTGAACCGCACCGTTATGAAGCGGATCTGGTGGCAAACCCGCACCCACCTGAAAATGGCCCTCTCCCTCCTCCTTCTGGGAATGCTTGGTGCCGCCTGGACGCCGATCTTCCTCTGGTTCAGCACCGCCGGCCAGCCGACGTACGAGGACATGGACAGGAGGTGAGCGAGAGAAGCGAGCGAGCCTTGTGACAAAAAAGAAGAGTGCGAAGCTCCGTTCGAAATTGCTATATATACTATACATGGCTACATCCACTACTGAACTAGTCTTCTCAACTGTTCTTGCTCGCTCGCTTCATCTGTGCTTATTATAAAACGCGCCTCAATTCGCTCGGCGCAGCGTCTACTTGGTCTGCGAAGGCGTAGCCGGCGGCATGGCCCTGGGGAACACCTTTCCCGTTCCCAGCTGCATGGAGGATCTCACCACGAGCTCGGGGGGGGACCTGGGGGGTGTTTGCGAGGTGCTCGAGCAGTGGCCCTGGGGGGTGTTTTTCTTCTTCTTCGCCGGGATGAGCGGCCTGTACTGCTACAGGATGCGGAGGAGGGAGATGGACAAGGAGAAGAGTCGGAACAGTGATGAAAGGGAGAGCGAGGAGGATAATAATGACAACGGCCAAAATAATAACAATAACAATAACAATAACAATAACAATAACAAAACAATAACAATAACAATAACAATAGAGGCGCCACGGAGGATTTCGAGAGCTACGCAATCGTGGCAAACAATTTTGCTCATCAGCTTTAATAGAGATACCCAGATACATTTTAATCTCTAAAACTATGCAGCTACTCCTCAAACCTCTTATCGTAGACGGTAGAATCACGTCGCCGCCTTCTCCTAGCCCTCGCAATCGCAGTATTGATCTCGGTCATGGGCAAAAAGACAAAGTAATCCTCCGTGTTGTCGCTGCCTCTAACCAGACCCAAGCTCCCCTTGTTCATGTTCGGCAAGGCTTTCCCATCAACGAGAATATTAAAGATGGGCAGGTGGGTCCTGTCGAAAGTTATCCCGGGCAGGACAATCTTCTCAATGAAAACATCGCAGTTCGAAACTTTCAGTTTGCTAGCTGCTGTCAGGAAGAAGGGGCGCAGGTTGCAGCCGGACGAGTACTGGATGGTCACCACAACTCGCTTGGACTGTAAGGTTAAGAACTTTTGGTATGAGAGGGGAGGGGATGGAGGAGGAGCATAATATACTTTGGTTGAACGTTGAGATGATAATGATGAAGCGTAGCCATGTGTGCTGATAAACAGGCTCAAACCTAGCGCAATAAGAAGCATTTAAATTGTGTAAAAAAAAAATGAAAAACCTCTTTTTAATGAATTGATTTATTCACTGCCGTGCTCATCCTGAATCAGAAAAATCTTGTCGACAAGCCAAGCCAAGCCAAGCCAAGCCAAGCCAAGCCAATATGAACAATCGACTAGATGAGCTCGTTCCTTCCTGGGCCCGTGAGCAAGAGGCAGACCTGTCTGGGGGGGGGTCCCCAATGGAGATTGATGTGGACTTGGAAGAAGGGACTCGATCCACGTCAGCTACAGCAACGAACTCCCAGGCGGCCGAGTTCATGGCTACCTTCTTCCAGGACGTCGACGAAATAAAGTCCGCAATTGCAACAATAAAGTCCGCAACAATGAGGATATCTGATCTCAATGACGAGGCTGTAATGGCGACAACTACTGAGAAGGAGACTGAAATATCGTCGATTCTCTCGCCACTAGTTCTGCAATCGAACAAGAAGGCGAAGCAGGCAAAGGTTTTGTTGGGGGCGGTGAAGGCGGAGAATGAAAAGTTGAAGGCTGGCAAAAAGATCAAACCCAGCGAGCTGCGAATACGCGAGAACCTGTGCAACACGCTGACGAGAAAATTCATCAGCGAGATGAAGAGCTACCAGCACGCGCAGCAGAAGTACAAGAAGGACATTAAGCAGAAGGTGAAGCGGCAAGTTCAGGTGAGTGTGGCTTAGTTCATCACACAATTGTAATCACAATTCTAATCACAATTCTAATCACAATTCAGATTGTCAAGCCCGAGGCCACAGACGAGGAAATCGACAGCGTCATGAGGTCGGAAGGAGGGAGGGACCAACTGTACAAGGACAAGATTCTGAAGGGGGTGGCGGATCCAATCAAAAATATTTACAACAACGTCGCTGATAAATACCAAGACGTGCTTACGCTGGAGGCTAGCGTGGCCGAGCTGCACCAAATGTTCTTGGACTTTGCTCTGTTGACGGAGCAGCAGGGGGAAATGCTCGATCAAATCGAGTACCAGGTCAAGAGTGCGGGAGATTACATCGACGACGGAAATGTAGACATCCAAAGCGCGATTCAATACCAAAAATCGATCCGGAAAAAGCAGTGCTGTATCATTGTTATAGTATTGATCATACTGATTTGCATTTTACTGTTCACGGGGGTATTGACATAAGGAAAACGCAACAAGAACAAAGCAACAACAACAGCAACAACAACAACAACAACAGCAACAACAACAACAACAACAACAACCACAACCAACAACCAACAACAACAACAAACAACTGAAATCTAGCTCAAGAAATTATTATGAAATAACAATTCTTCATTTTTATCTCTCCCAATTTGATTTAATTGTTGTTGGTCTCTCATCTCATCCATCTAAATTGTTCATTTTTCATCTCATATCTCTCAAAAAGTCCAGCACCACACTCGTTGGTCCATCCCCAGCCCCAGGCCGCTGTATGCACATATTTAGGAGGGAAACGCCCTTGTGGAGGGTGCGGAGCTCGGCCTCAGTGGCGGGAGGGGTGGTCGGGGCCTTGCACGTCTTCTTGTGCTTCTTCCACGCAAACTTCTGGCACTCGGAGGAGCAGTAGAACGTGCGCTTGCACCGTGCGCACGGTTTGGCGCCGAGGGAGCTGCAGACGTCGCACTTGCGAGCCGGCTTCAGCACGGCCTCCACCTCGGTCAATTCAGC
>Ga0302116_1002054_pt1 | contig 11956 bp, 15 predicted proteins | sample AG5_SCM_MG_FD_203124 | JGI IMG/M metagenome (GOLD analysis project Ga0302116, IMG submission 203124) | Marine microbial communities from Western Arctic Ocean, Canada - AG5_SCM | ecosystem: Environmental > Aquatic > Marine > Oceanic | place: Canada: Western Arctic Ocean | collected 2017-10-01 | reverse complement strand
ATATTCAGATTCAGATTCATATTCAGATTCAGATTCAGACTGAAGATCAGGTTCATAATCAGAATCATATTGAAGTTCATGTTCAGATTGAAGTTCATGTTCAGATTGAAGTTCATGTTCAGATTGAAGTTCAGGTTGAAGTTCAGATTGAAGTTCAGATTGAAGTTCAGATTGATGACGGTAATGGAAAGCTCCAATGATTTGAAGGTCACTCATTCGGGAATAAAGATAAGTTTTTAAACAGTTAGAAGAATCAAATGCTTTTATATATGCATCACCTAAAATATTATTCCATCTCCATGAATGAAAAGAGACCTCTCGGAGAGTGTTAGGGGAAGTACCACCAGCATATTTAAAACGAATAAGTGTTTGACTGGACAGATTGTTGAAAAGTTGAGTGGTGGTGGATTTCAAGGTGGTTGTGGTCATTATTGAATAATATAGAAGTGAGAGTGAAATCAATTTAGAAGCTCTATTATGTAAAAAAAAACGTTAATATATTAGTATCATTCATCAATGAAACTAATATATATAAGTATGTATTTTTTTTATATATAGAGTATAATGTATAGAGTATTTATATATAAATAGTTAATCCCAAGTAGTATTTTTACCATCAAATTTTGTATCTCGTGTAATAATCATATTATATTGCCAATCAATACGTTTTCCTTTTCTATCGGTTGAAATGAATGAGAGTAAAATAAGTCCAGTAGGAAGATAGATTTGTTTTTGGATATATTGTCGAAAGTCGTTAGAATTTTGTGAGAGAATGGTGGAAGGAGTAAATGTGACAGTTTTCCCATGTGAATTGGTGGGAGGTGTAATATCTTCACCTTCGAGAAGGTCATGATTTAAAAGATGAGAAGTATTGAATCTGTAAAACATTTGGGGATTGGGACTTTTTTGTTTTTCAGGCAAAGTATTTTCGAATTCAATACAAGCAGTTTGCCATAATTCCTTCATAGAATCGGACAAATCAGGTTTGATTTTAATCGAAGAATCTTTAATCCAAGAATCACATAGGATGAAGAAGAGATTATCGAATGCTTTGTTTTTAGCAGTATCGAAGATAATTTGTTGTTCATTGTTAGTCTCAGTAGAAGAGAGAACGGGAAGATTCTTAGGAGCAGAGGGAAATGACATCACTTAAAGTTGATACAAGACAAGTTGAGAGAAATCAATTTAGAATGTGTATTATGTGTAAAATAAAAAAAAACCAGCGGTTTTTGTATAAAAATAATATGATAATATTAATAGGTTATAAAAGTTATTATGAAATAGTTATGGAAATAGTTATGGAAATTTAGTTCCAAGGAGCATCTTGTGAAGATTTCTGTTCGGTGGAAAGTTCCTTCCATTTAGCAGAATTATATTTACCTTTGCCACCAAGTTGCTCTATATCAGAGGAATCGATGGAACCATTTTCAATTTGGATTCCAATATGCTTACAGAAGCGTTGGAATGGAGCATTTTTGGGAGGTCCTTTTTCACCGTCAGCTGTGGTAGAAATTTTCTTGTTCTTTACAGACAGTTTTTTAGTTTCACGGTCTTTGGATTTGCGGTTCTTTTCGGCAAGCAAATCAGATTTTTTCTTAGTTTCACGTAGTTCTCTTGCTTGTTTAAGAGCATTTTCTAACTCAGTAGAAGATGCGGTGTTCCGGGGTATTTGAATATTAATATCGGAATGTTTAGTCTTAAGTTCATTAAGAATTTTGCGGAATTTTGCGATATTATTATCTTCTTTTTTTGCATCAAGTGCGGACTGTTTTTGGAGTTTCAACATATCTTTCAATTGTTCGATTGTTGAACCGGGTGGAATAGGTTTAGTAATCTGTTTAGAAAGTTTATCTATGTGATTTTGTTCAGAAATGCGTTTATTGAGAATTTTTTTATCCTCAACAAGTTTCTTCTTATTTTCAATCAAGATAGATTTGATATGTTCTTCAAGTTGTTCATTAGTCATATCAGTAGGACATGTTTCATTAGAAAACTTGTTTTCCCATTTTTTCTCAAGGGAAACGCGCTTCCGAGTGTGCTTGAGTTTTTCAATAGAAATTTCTTTGAATTCTTCGAGACATTTATTCAATTCGACTTCAGATTGTTGAGTGTCCTCAAAGGACGGTTCAATCTTGTGAATCTTCTTGAGAATATTCAGACGTTTAGTGTCAGAGTGTTTATTGAGTTTATCTGCTTTAACAGCCTCAGTTTTGAGAAGTTTATTCTTATTCTTGAGAGCTTCAAGAATAATGGGAATCTGGTTAACCTCAGAAATATTAAGGAGTTCGATAGCGTTACTGAGAGCGACAATAGCAGACATGTTGTTGTTGTTGTAGAGACAGTGAGGAAAATCAATTTAGAATCTGTGTTATGTGTTGTTGTAAAAAAAAGGAATGCGAGTGTGGTATATATGTAATATGGTATTGGTAACTATGAAGGGTATATTTGTGTATTTATATGTGAAAAGTTAGTTTTTGGTAGGGGTGGAAGGAAATGGTGGAGGTGTGTCAGTGTAGAGTTGGATGATTTCCCGTAACATGCGATTTGGACGAAGATATGATTCTGTAGGAAACATAGGTTTTCGTGTGATTGGGGAGGTTTGTGATCTGGTAAGATGGTCAATAATAGCGGCATATTCGTAACTATTACCTTCATTATCAATCCAAGGATCAAACATAACTTCAAGTGTAATTGGACATATAAGTCGCTCTTCAAGTTCTTCTGAAATATTGAGAAGTATAGGAGGAGGTTTATTTTGTCCGTTCAATAAAGGATTAGACAGTACGGTATGAGGACGTGTGCCATTCGCAATACGTATGCCATTAGCACGTCCCCAGTATGTACAAGGAGTAGGAAAATTGTGTGGAAGGGGTGTTCCAAGTTCATGATGATCTCCTTCGATGTGAAACTCTAACCTAGCAAGTTCTTCTGTGGCAGAGAGAAAGTTTGCTTGTGCGAAGTTGTATTTTTGTTGTTTTGAGGCAATTGCACCCATTTTGTTGGATAGGGATATTGTGAGAGAAATCAATTTTACATCTGTGTTCTAAAAAAAAAGGTGTTTTGTAATAATGGATATGTGTTTAAGGGAGTATAATATCGACTTGAAAGTATAGATTTAATAGAAGAATGTTATTAACTTAGGGGGTGGTCCCATACAAATATTAAAATTACCAGTTGTTACTACACTAATTACTACACTTGCCATTGTAGGACAAGGAGGCCATATATTTAATGTTAATAATTTAAATGTAAAATTGAGGATGTTAATAAACACCATCATAATCACGAGATTTTTGGCAAAGTTTAATGGATTAATCTTTGAGATTGAGGTCATCATTTAATGTTGATACTTGATATAATGAGAGAAATCAATTTATATGTAAATGAAAGCTCTTAAAATAGTAGGTTATTATGTAATAAAATATATGTGTTTAAGGGGCGACTATTATTCCCATTTATAGAGACCGCCGCATGTCCGAGACTACGGCTCCCACCACAGGCACGAGGAGGAGGATGACGATTAAGACTAAAGGCTCGGCGTTGGTCGAGTCGAAGCATTCATCTAACAAATTATGAATACACAATATTCGTCTATTATATGTATCTATTACAGGTTTATATAATAGTAAATAAATACACCTTTTAATTACTTCAGGCAATCCTAGGTCATGATTAGTAAGAATTTCTCTACCGTACCAATTCTGTTTAACTTTAGTCAGAATAGGAATAGTCCTATTAGTGTTAACTACTTCAGTATAAGAAGGTGGTGGTAATAGTGGAGCAGAAGGTACGTTATCGAATGTATCATAACTTGTATCAATACATTTGCGTTTAACATTTCGCACCGGGGATGCCTCGTTCATCTTGGTTCTAGCCTCGATTGCGGCCTTTTCCTTTTCACGGTCTTTGGCGGCTACGGCATTGGACTTAGCCTCGGCATTGGCGAGTGTGGCTGCGAAGGTTGGAGAGAGTTTTGTACGTCTGGTAATAGGAGACATTCTATTACTTAGTAAATCAATGAAATCAATTTTACATCTGTGTTCTAAAAAAAAATGCCATCGCATTTTTCTATAATTAGACTAATAACTACATATGGTTAGTATTTTTGTGTGTTGTTGGTGAAGTGTTTAGGCGCTATATGCTGCCTTATTACCAGTGGCAATCTGACGCTGTTGTGTTTTGGTGAGTGTCTGTCCGAGACGGTTTTCACCCCAATCGATGTTGAGTTCTTGTGAGTCAGCGTCTTTAGCTGGGACAATTGTGGATTTTAGGGTGTTCTTCTTCTTCTTCTTCTTAAGAGGAAGGGAAAATTTTTCTCCTTCAACTTTCTGATTGGAACAGACTAGTCCAGTTTTGACATCACGAAAAATTTCTTCAGCACGTGCGGCGGCACAAATGTTCTCGGATTGTTGCTTTTCAATCATAGAGATTTCTGCGAATTGTTGAGAAGTCATAGGACTCTTCATATACTCAGAGAGTTCTTTTTGACACAATTCGATGATACATTTAGAAGTAGCATTCGAGCGAAACAGAGGAGCGATACCGAGGGAATGACACTGATCATATAGTGTATTTGCCTCTTCATCAATCTTCTCCTGCTTAATCAGTTGGTTACGTTGCTTCTTGGCATCTTTACGGATTTGCTTACGAACCGATTCGTCATTGAATGTATTTTCTTCTGAAATACGCTTGTCATTGAATGACTTTGCGTTTTTCGCAATTGCGATTTTGAAACGCTTGATTTGCGAAGGAGAGAGAACTTCACCATTCAGTTCAGCCTCAGTTTTTTTCTGAATAAGTTGTGCGGTCTTCCACTCTTCACTACCAGGAGTAACCGGTGTTGGGATGGAAATGGTTGCGGCAGACACTTCCTTCATGGGAGAAGTAGTGGCGATAGAGTTGGTGCGAGAGATAGAAGACATTGTTGTTGTTATTGAGACAGTTCAGAGAAATCAATTTCATATCTGTGTTATGTATAAGTCAAAAAAGAACATTTGTCATTGTTCTTCCCAGCACAATCGGCTGTAATAAATTTCATTTATGTTTTAAAAGTATTCCTAAATAGATTAGTGGTGTTATCACGTAAAACTTTCTTTTTTATGAGTCCTTTTGGAGAGAATGCCCAGAGGATTCAAGAGTGTCGAGAAAGTAATAAGTGTCCATTGTTGTTGTTAAATAATAAGAATAAAAAAATCAATTTTGAAATTTAAAAATTTATTATAAATAATTAGACTAAAATAATAATAATTACTTGAAATAGTATTTTAAAACTATTTTCCATGTTTTTGATATTTTTGCAGTATCTCTTGTAGAAGTAAAAATAGCACCTAATGGTGTATGACATACTAAGGATTTGTACCAAGGATTATGAGTAGGATTATTACTTGCTATTGATTGTTTCCTACTAATATTATATTTTTCGTTAAGTTGAGAGAGTGTTGTATCTGGATTTTGTGATAAATATTTCATATATTTACATATTAAAGTATTTTGTTTTTCTTTTTTTTTTAACTTCGTAACTAAATTATTTATGGAAAAATTATTTATGGAAAAATTATTTCCACATAGTTGTTGAATTTCACGTTCAAATGATAATTCAGGTTTAAGTAATTTAAATGTTTTTTTCATTAATGAGTTATATTTAAGAATTTTTAAAGTTTTTTTTAATAAATTGTTATTATTAAGTTCTTTTTGAAGATCAGCCCATTCACTTGTTATTTTTGTTTTTATTACAAAATTACCAGTGTGGAAATTAGAATCAAAATGAAGAAGATAGATGACAGACATAGCTGATTAATAAAGGATATAATAGAGAAATCAATTTCATATCTGTGTTATGTATAAGTCAAAAAAAGAACATTTGTTCTTCCCAGCACAATCGGCTGTAATAAATTTCATTTATGTTTTAAAAGTATTCCTAAATAGATTAGTGGTGTTATCACGTAAAACTTTCTTTTTTATGAGTCCTTTTGGAGAGAATGCCCAGAGCATCCATCTCATACGGCGGCAAATCCATTTGTAATATGTAAACCTACTTCCATGATCATTATACAGATCCATCACCGCCTTCAATTCAAATAGGAGAATATCTTGATTAGAACGAGTGTCGGCACTAATCAAGTCATATAGAATGTGACTATCAATAAGTCCCTTAATATCGTTGTTGAGATTGTCGTATAGGGGAATATTGAACGTCATATTTACATTACCAGTAAATGGAATCAATTTAGAATGTATATTGTGTAAAAAAAGGAAATTCGTTTTCCTCCCAGCGCTATTCGCTGTATATGGTTAGTCTTTGTTTAAGATAAATGTGTAATATGTCTAATTGTTAGTAAATATGGTGGCGATTAGAATGTGTTTAAGGATTCAGTTATTCTCCATATGGAAGATTGGTTGTCTATTATATATGTTGTCAGTCATGGGTTTCTGATAAGGGTGGGAGTACATTGTTAGGGGTGGTGTATTGAAGATGAATTGTGGGTATCCAGAATGTCCATGAATACAGTCAATAGACTTGGGTGTAGGTATAAGAACTGTACCATTGTTACATCCGGGAACGATACATTGGAAGATACCATTATGTGTATGATCGTGGCGATATTCGTTGTGTGAAGCACGTGTGCAAATACACTTACTTCCGAAACGGTTAGATAGGAGAGGAGTCCAAATGGGTTGAGGTGTAGACCAAGAGTTGGTGTGGGAATGGTCGATTCCGAGAGGTTTGTCGTTGTTCATGTGGGTGTTCATGTTGTTTTGAATGAAGGTGAATAGAGAAAAATCAATTTGAAATCTCTCTTCAGTATATATTCAAAAAAAGACCTCCGCCTTTTTTTCGTTTTTTTGTGTTTTTTTTCGTTTTTTTTTGTTTTTTTTTTGTTTTTTTTTATTTACTGATTCCTACTTTATTTCATCCAGGGTGCTTCAGGACTCTTCCTGAATTCTTCCCACGGGACGTTCTCGGCGTAGATAGAGGACCAATTGGGTACTGAGTCATGCCCCTCGGCCCAAGCCTTTGAGTTCCAATCACGCTTCGTCAAGCCGTCAAGTTCTTCGTCTGAAGGCTTGACATAGCGACAGAATGCGGCATATGCAGCATTCTTTGGTTTCCCAGCATTGGCCGCCTTACGCTCAGCCTTAGCAAGCTCCTTGGCGACCTTCTCAGCCTCCCGAGTTGCCTTCTTGGCAGAAGACTTGATAGGACTATAGTTCTTGTTGAACCCTGTCAAGGCCCACTTCTCAACCTGTGCGTCTTCCTTGTTCGAGAAGATTGACTTCGGTTTAGTGATAATGCTCGACAGCTTGCGAAGAGCCTTGGTGCGAGCTTTTTGGAGTTCCTTCTCTGTATCAGACTTGGCCTTCTTGACCTTGATGTTGTTGTCCCGTTCGAGTTTGGCTTCGGAAGCAGCAAGGTCCTTGAGAGCCTTGGCGTCAGACTTCTTCTTTTCAGAGACGGCTTTGCGGAAGGTCTTGGTGGTCTCTTTAAGATACTCTGCGAGTTCAGTGAGAGCAACCAGTCCCTCTTCGGTCTGATTGGTTGGTTCGGTGGCGAAGGTAGTAATCCATTCGTTAATATGACTCATCATATTGTTGTTGTTGAGTGATTCAGTGGAATCAATTTTAGTTCCATTCACGTTGGCGATAACGGAAGTTTGGAGAGTTGCGAGTACGTTCATGTTGGAAGACATATTGTGTTATAGGAGTAGTCAGAGAAATCAATTTTGAATTAAAAAAAAGGACTCTGACTTCCTTCCCAGCTCAACCAGCTGTATGTGATACCTTCTCCTCGAGGTTGGAGTTCTATTTAGAAAGGTTGATGTACCAATAGATACGACGGAATCCGACTGAATAATTGTTTCCGTGGTCGGAATTGTGGAAGAAGAGGGGAGGGTGAGCTTTTTTAATGTCAGTGCGACCAGAGTTATGGATGTTTCGACAGATGTTCTCAAAAGAGATGCCGCCTTGGTTCTCAGGGAGAGAGGGGTCTCCAAGAGAGTACATTTTGGTAATATCCCAAGATGATAGATTATGCATTTTGGACTTAATTTGTTTAGTGGAGGTGGGTTTGATAGTCGTTCCTTTGACAATGTTGGCAGTTGGGAACTTGTTTTTGGCGGCATTAATATGTCCTCCAGTTTCCAAACGGGAAGTCCATACATATTCGGGAATGATGGCGAGGAATTGCTTCCACCGTTGGATATCTATAGGGTTAAGAAGTGGAAGTGCTGCGATTTCGGGAAGTATAGAGGCGTTTTTAGCATTTCCGAGTCCTTGCAATACGGAGGTCTGGACCGCCGCGAGTACGTTCATAGTGGAAGACATGGTTGGTGTGTTATAGGAGTAGTCAGCGAAATCAATTTCAGAGGAGGGTGGGGTTAGGGGAGCAAAAAATGACGGAGAGGTCATTCCCAGCGGGTGCTGTATGTAAGGAGTATTATTCATTATTTAGACATATTAGTCGAGGAGTGTGCGGATTTTTGCGTGGGGGATACAATGGAGAATTTTGCGGAGGTTCTTAACCATTATTTGGACGGTTTGCCCTCGTATGAAGGCATCAACCTTATCCTTGATGAACTCCATTCCTTCGGGGAAGATGAATTGAAGGAGGGTAAGAATTTCTTGTTTGGTCTCCTCAATTTTAATGCGGTAGATGAAGAAATCCGGTCCGTTTTTGTGAATAACCTTCACACTCTGCGGGTCGTAGCGGCGCCGCGGGTCTGTCAGCTTCCATTCTTCAAGTGCGACTTCTTCGAGGAACTGTTTTTTAAGTTTCTTGAATTCTTGAATTCCACCGATTTTGTTTTTCATAATGAAATCATTGAGAAGGATGGGTGTTTTCAAGCCGAACACCCTCTCCACAATCCCTTCTTGCCCCCTCAATGAGAGCCAGTTAGAAACGCGTTTTTTGAATACGAGAATTTCTTCTTGGACCTTGACGATAGAAATCTCCTTGGCGGGCGCCTCCCACTTGGAGCTGGTTTTTCCAATAATGGAAAGACTGTTGATAGGGAGCTTCGAGGTGATAATATCCTGAACTCCTTGGATTTGGGCGATAGCGTCCATTACTGACAGCGCTGCTTATATCTCATACTGAGTCGCATCAATTTTTTTTCACCCTAGACACCTATGTACCCTAGACCTATGTTCCCTAGACACCTATGTACCCTAGACCTATATTCCCTAGACACCTATATTCCCTAGACCTATATTCCCTAGACACCTATGTTCCCTAGACCTATATTCCCTAGACACCTATGTACCCTAGACCTATATTCCCTAGACACCTATGTTCCCTAGACCTATATTCCCTAGACACCTATGTACCCTAGACCTATATTCCCTAGACCTATATTCCCTAGACCTATATTCCCTAGACCTATATTCCCTAGACCTATATTCCCTAGACCTATATTCCCTAGACCTATATTCCCTAGACCTATATTCCCTAGACCTATGTTCCCTAGACCTATATTCCCTAGACCTATATTCCCTAGACCTATATTCCCTAGACCTATATTCCCTAGACCTATATTCCCTAGACCTCAACAATCCTAAACCTAACCCTAACCCTTACTATATGGTCTTATGTCTGATATAGCTCTGATATAGGTTCTGATATAGCTTTGATGTTCTGGCATAGGTTCTGATATAGCTCTGATATAGGTTCTGACATAGCTCTGATATAGCTCTGATATAGGTTCTGACATAGCTCTGATATAGGTTCTGACATAGCTCTGATATAGGTTCTGACATAGCTCTGATATAGGTTCTGACATAGCTCTGATATAGGTTCTGACATAGCTCTGATATAGCTCTGATATAGGTTCTGACATAGCTCTGATATAGGTTCTGACATAGTTCTGATATAGGTTCTGATATATTTATATATATATAACATATTTAGAAATAAAGCATTATATATATATAAGAGTGGTGGGTAAGTAACTGTGGGAATATTGGATATGGTAGTTTAGATATATGATTTACATACCCTTATAAGATTTATAGTGTTATATATATATAAATAGTTTAAAAAAGTGATAGTATATATATATATAAGTAGATAATGCTGGGGTTCCCGAGCGGTCAAAGGGGATAGACTTAAGCTCTATTGCTTCGGCTTCGTGGGTTCGAATCCCGCCTCCAGCAAATAAGACTTCATACAGCAACACATAATAATAAAAAACGAAGTCTGAATAGCTCCATTAGCTCAGTTGGTAGAGCAGCGTGCTTATAACGCGAAGGTCGGCGGTTCGAGCCCGCCATGGAGCATTATAGATAAAATATTACAATAAATTTAAATACATACAGCTGGGGTTCCCGAGCGGTCAAAGGGGATAGACTTAAGCTCTATTGCTTCGGCTTCGTGGGTTCGAATCCCGCCTCCAGCAAATAAGACTTCATATATCAACACATAATAATAAAAAACGAAGTCTGAATAGCTCCATTAGCTCAGTTGGTAGAGCGGCGTGCTTATGACGCGCAGGTCGTCGGTTCGAGTCCGGCATGGAGCATTATAGATAAAATATTACAATAAATTTAAACAATAAATTTAAATAATAAATTTAAATACATACAGCTGAGGTTCCCGAGCGGTCAAAGGGGGTAGACTTAAGCTCTACTGCTTCGGCTTCGTGGGTTCGAATCCCGCCCTCAGCACTAAGGATCATTAGTATTCTTTCAGACAGATTTCCCGAGCGGTCAAAGGGGATAGACTCAAGTTCTATTGCTTCGGCTTCGTGGGTTCGAATCCCACATCTGTCAAATATTTTTTTTTGTTATATTTTTTAGAAAATAGTTTTATGAAAAAAAAGAAAAATAATACCTAAAATATAGAGTATTATCATAATGTATTTTATCTTAATCTTAATACTAAGTGCAATGTGCTTTCCTTCTGTATATTATAGTCTTGTAATGTTCTACCATCTTCTAATTGTTTTCCAGCAAATATAAGCCTTTGTTGGTCTGGTGGAATTCCTTCTTTATCTTGAATTTTAGCTTTAATAGCTTCAATAGTATCAGTTCCTTCGACTTCGAGGGTAATAGTTTTACCAGTAAGTGTTTTAACAAAAATTTGCATTTATTATATATTATAATAATATTGTATTTTTAAATAATTTATGTTAAATAAATTATATAAAATTAATAAACTAGTACTATTTTATATAGATGATAAGAAATATATGAACGATTATATAATGATAGTAAATGAATAGTAATAAATAATAATTAAAAAATAGTTAATTTATAAATTAATAAATCGTTAAAATTGTTACACATACTGTAAAAAAAACTAACTAAATCGTTAATAAATAGTTAATAAATAGTTAATAAATCGTTAATAATTGCGCGGGTTCCGATGTTTTATAGGTATATGTGGGGTATTAACATATGATAGTAATTATTTGAAATTCTTTTTTACATTTTGTAATATTTTTTAGAAAATAGTTTCCTGAAAACACATTTTACTGGGATAATCGCATTTTTACTTATTAAATTTTTTTTTTATAAAGGATTTCATTAACAAAAAAATCTCAAAATACTTTTATTTAAAAAAAAATTCCCCCCCCCCCTTTTTAAAACGCTGAATTTGACTGAATTTAAGTGAAAAAATTAAGCATTTAAAAATTAAAATATTATATAATAGTATATATAGGTATAAATGGTTGAATATTTATGCCATAGATGTGGTTATAATACAAATAGGAGAAGTAATATAATTCAGCATTTAAATCGTAAAAAAGTATGTACACCTATACTCGGTGACATTAGTATAGAAGATATAAAAAAACACTACAAATTAGAAATTAAGAATATAAATCAAAATTGCTCCAAAATGCTCCAATTTGCTCCAAATTGCTCCAAATTGCTCCAAAATGATTATAATAGAATTTCCGAAAATGAATGTATTTATTGTTCCAAAAGTTTTTCTCGAAATAGTAATTTAACAAAACAT
>Ga0302116_1002051_pt1 | contig 11963 bp, 8 predicted proteins | sample AG5_SCM_MG_FD_203124 | JGI IMG/M metagenome (GOLD analysis project Ga0302116, IMG submission 203124) | Marine microbial communities from Western Arctic Ocean, Canada - AG5_SCM | ecosystem: Environmental > Aquatic > Marine > Oceanic | place: Canada: Western Arctic Ocean | collected 2017-10-01 | reverse complement strand
CCCGCCCCTGTGCCCCAGTTTCGTGCCTTTCGCGTCGAACCCGGCGCCGCTGCCGCCGATTCCGCTGGCCATGAGCGTCTCGCACTCGACGGTGATCTCGTCGAGGAGCTTGAAGAATTTGGCGTTGTGCGGGCCGATGTCGTTGTGCACGAGCTCGTGGAGCATGACGAGGACGACGTGCTCGTAGTCGAACCAGTCGCCCTTGTTGTTCTTGCGGAGCTTGAGGCGGACGCGCTGGCCCATGTTGAGGTTGTCGCCCACCCTGTCGCGCTGCTCGGGCTTCATCTCGCAGAGCTCGGCAACCTTCCACCCGCGCTTCCGCATGATGGGCTGGACCTGCCAGGCGGTCTTCTCCAGCATCTCCCTCGCGCGTGCATCGTCGGTACGGCCCAGGGTCTTGATCTCCCAGACCTTGCACGACGCCGGGCCCTCCGTGGGCTCCGGAAGCCGCGCGCCCATCGCGCCCAGGGGAGAGACCGCGAGCGAGATCTGACGACGACGGAGAAGCCTCCACTTGGGGGGTGCCAACTTTCGAACAGCGCCGAAAACCAACGCAAAAAACCAAAAACCAAATTTCGGTGACTGACCCGTAAACCGCTTCCGATTTCGAAACTGGCGGGTACATATCACTCGCCACGCGTTTCGATCGCTTACGCCGTGAGCGTCCGTCGGGCAAAATGAAGCGGCTTCACCCTCGATTTCGATTCGAACCGAGAACTCCACGCGGAAGGACGCGGGCCAGTCTCGCGCCTGTGAACCCTAAACCTGGGAGTAATTTCCCGCCTGGCCAACGAAAACGGCCTCTCGAGGCCGCTTTCGATCAACAGGCAACCCCTTTCAACCTTCCCGGTCGCCCGAAAGGGCTCGACCGGGGCGGGTGGTTTTCCGAAGGCGGCTTTCCACCCGCTGACCAAAAGAAAAAGCCGACCACCTGGATGAGGGCCGAACTCGCGGTCGAGGCACCGAAACCGCTTCACCACCGACAACTCCGTTGACAACTCCGACCGCCGTGGGGTCGACGCGACTCAGCCAGCGCCCGGAACCCGGGCCCACTGGCTTCCCAGCGGGAACTCGAGGCGCCCTTATCAAGGGCGTCCCCCGCGCCGTCGCGTCGCGTGCCGGGCATCGGGCGTACATTGGGGGAGGTTTTTTTGCTTGACGCGCGCGCGAAGATCGTGCGCGCCAAACAGTTTTTTCGCCCAAGCAAGAGGAGCTGAACTAACAAACGCAATTGCGAAGAGGAGGGGCGCGCGACGCGACGCGACGCTTCTCGCGCGCGATGAGGACGACCGCGGTATCGGCACTCCGCGCGGCGTGCCACCGCGCGGGGGTGGGATGGAGCACCGGCGGGCCGCGCATAGGCACGAGAAGAACGCCGGTCGCCGCGACGTCGACGCCCCATCGACGGGCGGGTTGGAGAGGGATCGCGACGGGGGCGAGCGACAACCCGGATCGTCAGCCGACGACGCGCACGGACGAGGAGGCCGCCGCCGCCGCGGACCGCGCCGCGTTCGAGCGCATGACCGTCGCCGAGCTGAAGGATATGCTGCGCGCCCGGGGGCAGCGCGTGGGCGGCAGGAAGGCTGAGCTCGTGGAGCGCGCGACTTCGCCCACATCATCCGTCGGCGCGGGGTTCTCCACGTCCACCGCGGCGTCGCGCGATCGATCGTCGTCGTCGTCGTCGTCCGCATCGACCGCCGCGAAGAAGAAACCGAAATCCCCGCCGCGGATGGTGTGGGAAGTGACCGACCCACCCCTCCCCCCGCGCGCCCCCAAACTCGACAAGGCGATCCAACCATCCATCACGGTGCTCTCGTGGAACGTCAACTCAATCCGCGCGCTGCTCGAGAAAGACCCAGACGTCCTCGACAAACTCGCCGCGAGCGAAGACGCGGACGTGGTGGTGCTGCAGGAGACCAAGCTGCAGACAAAGAACGTCCCGGAGCTGGACGCCAAGGTGCTGGCGAACTACCCGCACAGAGTGTGGAACTGCTCGACGAAAAAGCTCGGGTACTCGGGCACCGCTCTGTTCACCAAACACGAACCGCTGAACACGTGGATCGATCCGTTCGAGATGGACGAGTTCACCGGGGAAGGACGGGTGGTGGTGGCGGAGCTGCCACGCGCGTTCGTGGTGGGGGCGTACTGCCCGAACAGCGGCGAGGGTTTAAAGCGGCTTACGGGTCGGTGCGGCGCGTGGGATCCAAACATGTCACGTTATTTATTCGAGCTCGAACAAAACTCGGGGGGCAAGCCGGTGATATACGTCGGGGATCTCAACGTGGCGAACGAGCCGATCGATCTGTGGGGTAACCACGCCGCGAACTCGCAGGCGTCGGGGTATACCCCCGAGGAACGGGACTCGTTCAAGCGTTTGCTCCTAGGGCCGCGGGACGACGGCGGCGCGGGTTTGGTGGATTCATTTCGGGATAAACACGGGGTGGACGCCAAGGCGTTCACGTACTTTAGCTACCGCGCGGGCGCGAGGCCACGGAACCGGGGGTGGAGGATAGACTACGCGCTGGTGAGCGAGTCGGCGCGGGGTGAGGTTCACGACGCGTTCATCCGCGGGGACGTGGGGGGGTCGGACCACTGCCCAATCGGCGTCGTCGTCAAGACACGGACGTAAGAGCCGGCTGTTTAGTTCGAGTAGCCCATTAATAATTGAGAGGCACGCCGTCGGCTGAGTACCTGATACCGTCGGTTGGTTCCTCTGAGTCGCTATCTTCGTCCTCTGAGTCGCTATCCTCGTCCTCTGGGTCGCTATCTTCGCCTGATGAGTCGCTATCCTCGTCTGAATAGTCTGAATCGTACCACTGGGTCGAATCGCGGTGTTCCGCCATGGCGCTGTGCCCCATGGGACGAACCGCCACGAGTCCAGCCTTGGATCCATCGCGATATTCCATCACCTGCACGCGCCGTTCCCTCCCGTGCACGACGATCCGGTGGTGTCCACCGCAGGTGTAAGGAGACATTTTCTCCCGCGTCGTCGAGCACAGATTCATCCAAGAATCACGTTGCGACTCGCCAATCGGCAGCTCCGCGAAGTAATACATCTTATTTCCCGGCGTCACGCCACCCGCGACGCCCGGTGTCCGCCCGAGTATGAGGACATCCATCTTGGAGATGGGCGTGGGGTGGCGAAAGGGTCCGAAACCGAGTTGGCACCCTCCGAAGGCGACCATACCTTCCAGCGTGTGTCCCGCGACCTGGCGCAGGCGAACCGACTGCCACGCATCCTCAAACACCAAGCCGCTCTCGGTTTGGTGGATACCTCTGTCAGGATCTATCCAAGTGAGCGTCGTCAGATCGAGAACGCTCGAATCGTACTCCTCCAGCATCCCTTCCACACCCATGCCGCCGTGCACGAGCAGGAAGTTTCGGCCAATCATGTAGGAACCCGCCCGGTGCCTTCCTATGGGGGTGAATTCTTTATCCTCTGAGCATCGCCGCCAGCGCCACTGGTCCACGTCGAGCACCCAAGGCTCCATCGTCCCGATCTCCGAGTCCGGGCCATCGTCGTACCCTCCCAAGATGACAATCTCCTCACCTACCGCTTCGTTCGGTCCCCCGTGGAGCTCATTGCCGACGTACTTTTCGTGTTTCCGTATTTTTGTTCTGTCCGCGGGGGTGTCATCGCCGTACTTGTGCTTGTTCCACAGGCGCTTGTTCCACTTCAACCAGGCTGGCGCGAATACCCGTTCTTCGCGCGGCGGTCGGAGCGCGGCGATGTGCAACCACCGGCTGTTGAGAATCTCGTCCATCACGCCGACGGTATCCACCGGCCATCCTTTTGTATCGCGCAAAGATAAGGTCCACTTGTCGAGTTCCATCTCGAGAACCGCGCCATCTCCCAAGATTTGCTGATTCTGCATGCTGTCGGTGGTCTGTCCGCCGATGGATATCGCCCTCGGCGAGTCCCTGAGCCGAGTCAGGGTGTGATGGAACACGGGCAGTGTACCGGACCCGATGATGAAGTTGCAAACCGGTTTGCCCGGGTGACCCCACAGGCATCGCGACCCATCGCGCGTGATCCGAAGCAGAAACACGTCGTTGAAACAGCGCCTGAACCCATCGTATCCCCCGTGAACCAGAAGCGTGGCACCTTTCGAGTAGTCCGTACCGTCCGAGCCCCAGCCGCGGCCGTCGTCACCGAACGCTTCCTGCGACATGCGGCTGCCCAGCGGCAGCCGCGCGTCGATCGTCTGATGCCGGAACCTGTTCACCGGTGTATCGATCGGGTCTTTCGACGACATCGGGTCCATCTCGTGGTTCTCCTCCGACGCTGACGCTGACTTCCAGTTCATCACGTCCGGCGCCACGACCTCCATCTCCGGGAGTCGTACCGCGTGTACCTTGACGTCGCCCTCCTTTCCGCCGTTGAAGTCCGGCGCCCCCTCCGGTGCGGCGTCATCGCCGTCCATCGCGACGAGCATCATACCCCCGACGACGACCATGAGACCGAGTTCGTCGATGAGCGTCGAGGTGTGCCCGCTGCGCGCGAGATCGGGCGCCAGCTGCGGCGCCACCGCGGTTGGGCCCCGCTCAGCGATGGCTCGCCTCGCGCGCTCCGACCCCTGTCTCTCTTCCGGGAATCGAACATCGCCCCACTCTTCGAGCTCGTCGAGCTCCGGGAAGGGTCCGAGCGCGTCCTCCGCGCGTCGCATCGCCGCCTGTCGCGCCCCAAAGTCCTTGTCATGCACACCCTCCCAGAGCGACCCGCCCAGATCGGCGTGCCACGAGAAGCTCACCGGGAAGCTCGCGTCGCGGTAGAGTTCGCGCCACAGTTTCGCGGTATCGTGCCCGCCGGTTGGTCCGCCCCACGCGCGGAGGTGCACCGCGCAGTGGGTCTTACCGAGGAGTGCGACGCACGCGTCGCGCCACCAGAGACGTCCTTGGGGGCCGTCGCAGAGGTGACGCATCGTGACGCATGTCCGCGCAAGCGCGGACAGGTCGTCTCCGGACAGGTGCGCCGCGATGGGGGTCATCACCTGGTGCGCGAGGGACACGAGGGGGCACTCGTCGACATCTCCGCCATCGCCCACGTCTTTATTGGAACCCCGTTTGGCCCGCTTGCTTCGCATGGCGCCTCCTTGTGCGGATCTGGCGTGGGCGTGACGTCGTTTAACAACGCGAAAAAATACCGAAGCCAAACGGCAATTGAGAATGAGGCCGGCACTGTGGGTCAGTCAGGCTGGGCGGCTCTATTTTTTTGTTTCCGTCATTAGTTTTTCTGACCGCATCTCCATACGATTGAAAATCGCTGTATATATTTCTTCCTCGGCCGGAAACTGCAATCGCTGAGTAGCAACCCATTCAATCGACCCCAACGCAAGTTGGGACAAATAAAAATTGGCACACTGCCTTCTCATAGAAGACGCGGTGACCGAGTGGTTAAGGTGTTCGCCTGCTAAGTGAATGGGCAATGCCCGCGCGAGTTCGAATCTCGTCCGCGTCGATTGCTTGCTACTCAATGCCCGCCGAGGTGAGTGTCTCGGTTTTTTTTGCATCTCTCTCTCCAGAGTGCTGGGCGCGTGGAGGGGGTGAGCCATGCCCGGTGGGTTCGACGTTTTGCTCGACGACGTCGAGGATCTCGCCGAGGACCTCGCCAAGTTCACCGTCGCGGACGCGCCGGCGTCGTGTCGCGACGATGGATCCGACGACGACGACGGCGACGAAGGGCGCCCAGGAAGAAGCTCGGGCGGTGCCGACATCGGGAGCGGGCGCGCCTCCACCTCGGCGCCGCCCGAGCGCCCTCTGACCTCCGACCCGCCCGAGGTGATCCTCCTGGACGACCCGGAGAAGTGCGCGGACGCCATGCGCGCGCTCATCGCCGCCGGCGAGCCCTGCGCGGTGGACTTCGAGGGCATCGCGCTCTCCCGCACCGGCGCGCTTTGCCTCGCGCAGGTGGCGCCGCCGAACGGGCCCGTCTACCTCGTCGACGTCGCGCGCATGGGCGCCGACGCCTTCAAGACGGGCGCCCTCGGCGCGCTCCTCGAGGCCAAGCACCTACTCAAGCTCGTATTCGACTGCAGGGGCGACGCGGACGCCCTGTTCCACCAATTCGGCGTGCGCATGCGAGGCGTCTTCGACGTGCAAGTCGCCTTTTGCGTCAAGAAGGACAAGGACCACAAAGGGAAGCGGTCCGCCTACCTCATGGGCCTACGCAAGGCGCTCAAGGAGTGCCCGGGTTTAGACGATGAAACACGCGCGGCGCTGGACGAGGTCAAGTCCAAGGGCGCACGGCTGTTCGCGCCGGAGCTCGGAGGCAATTACGAGGCTTGGACCGCTCGGCCGATGCACCCCGATCTCGTGACGTACGCTGGTAAGTTTTTTTTTCGTATATTCGTACGGGCAATTCGACTGACGTCGTGTTTTGTTTGTCAACAGCGGCGGATGTGACGTACCTCCACCACATGCACAGGGAGTGGCGACGGTTCGTAGGGGAGAAGAAGATGATTGCAATCACGGACCGGCGGATGCGGGAGAGGATCGAGTCGCCGGAGGGGTTGGAGCAAGGCACGGAGGCGGCGGCGAAGCGAGGGTCCAGACGCGAGAAGTTCTTCTAATAGGATCTGATCCGACGACGGTGGCATGACAGGGTTCACAGGGTTCCTCAACTCTGAGCGCTAATAGACGGGGTTGATTTCAACGTTGGTTATGTATACTCACGAGGCTAGAACGCGCGTGAGGCGAAGACCTGCTCGTCGATGAAGTCCGCCTTGACCACGTTCCCGCCGAACTTGCGTCCGTGCAGCGCGGTCCTCGCCGCCGCCGCGCCGTCCAAATCGGCGAACCGCACGAAAACCTTACCGAGTCCCGGCACCTTCTCATCCCCACCCGCCGACCCCGGCCTCGGGATCACGATGCTCTCGATCCGCCCAAACTTCCCGCACTCCTCCCGCATGTCCTCCATGATCTCGCCGTACTCCACGTCGTCCCGCAGCTCATCCACCTCGAGCATCTCCGTCAACGAGACCACCGTCGAAGCCGGGGTATCGCTCTGCGGCGGCGGCGCCGCCGCCGAAGCGTCGCCCGCCATGTGCGCCGCGATCGCCTCCGCGCCTGGAAGCGCGCCCGGCACCACGGACGCCGGCGCGCTCGCGCTCACCGGCTTGGGCCCCGTCCCGGCGTCCCGCTGCGCGCGCTGCACCGTGAGGGACTTCTCCCCCATCTTCATCCCGTGCAGTCCTTGGCACGCGGTGTCCGTCACGGTGTGGTTCTCGTACACGAAAAACCCGTACCCTTTACTGTTACCAGTCTCTCTATCCACCACGAGCGTGAACGATTTCGTGGGCCCGAACGCTTCCACCAGTTCCTTGACCTGGGGCTCGGTGAGGAAGTAAGGAAGGCCTCCGATGAACAGGCGGTGCGCCAGGTCATCCTCGGTGAGGTTAGCGTTGGGGTTGGCGCCGGGGACGCCGCCCGCGGCGGCGGTTTTGTCCATGCCGATGGCGTCGAGGTTGAGGCCTTCTTTTGGCTGTGACGGGCCGAGTGTTGACGCCGCGAGGACGTTGTAGTCGTTTGGCCGGCGGACGCGGAGTGCGATGCCGTCCATCATGACGCCGTCGAGTGACATGCAGTTGGACGTTTCCTCGACGGTGCGGAATTCGACAAAGGCGAATTTCTTCTCCATGTTGATGTACACGTTGAGGATCGGGTCCCCGGAGAGTTGGGCGACGGTGCCGCCGATGGCGTGCAGTGCGTTGTTGAAGAAGGTGGCCAGCTTCGGTTCGTTGATTGGGACGGGGAGGTTGCCGACGTAAACCCTGCGCGCGTGGCGGGTCGCCTGCTGATTGGGCAACAGGCCGGATCCGAGGTTGCCCGGATGCGCGCCGGGATGAATGGGCGCGGAGAAGCCGGTGGGCATGCCGCCGGCCGCGACGTTCATGCCGGGCGGAATGCCGGCGCCGCCGACGCCCATGCCGGGCGGGACACCCGCGCCCGCGCCGTCCGCGCCGCTGAACCCGGGCGGAGGGGCATCCGAAAATCCGGTCGCCCTGCGTCGCTGCCGAGGCGGGGGCGTCGCCGAGCGCGAGCGGCTGCGACTGTACGAACGTCGTCTCCGTCGGTCTCGGCTATCATCCCTGCGACGGTCGTAGCCGCCGCGGCCGCGGTCGCGCGATCGATCCCGATCCTCGGGCATCTCGTCAGGCGATGAGGGGATTGGAATTGTGGATCTCGGCCGCCGTCTCATCGGGAAATGGTGATTTCAGAGCTCAATTTTATGGCAATACACAGCGGTTGGGGCCGCCGTCCGCGTCCCCGCTACACACTCCTCCACCCGGGTCCTCCCATCCAATCAGAACCCCAGGTCCTTCACCGTCACCGGGTTCCGGCTGTCCACGCCACTCTTCACGCTCAGGTTCTTGTAGTACCCGCTCGACGTCCGCTCCGCGTTGGGATGCCAGTTGAGGATCATCGTGCGCAGATCCTTCTCGCTCAAGACGGCGGCGGTGTACTTGCCGAACCGCCGGCGAAACGCCCGCTCCACCTCCGTCCCGTGGCACCGCCCCCGCCGCTCCAGCGCATCGTCCGCGAACGCCACGAAGTCCGCGTACTGCGCCTCGAGCACGTCCAGCTCCGCGTTGGTGTACCGCTGAGGCGACCCGAGTTCGGCGACGAATGAGAGCATCGTGAACCCGAGCCCGGCGCTGAGCGCCCACGTCTCTTCGCCGTCAAAGGCAAAGTCGAATCCGGAGACGATGCCGCAGCCGCACACCGTGAAGAAGGCGAAGAGTGCCGCCTTTTGGACCCCACCCGCTTCCTCCCACGTGCGCGTCGACTCGCCGGTCGACTTGCGTAGGAGCCAATCGCTCGGCCGTTCGGTGTCCGTCCGTCCCAGGAACACCAGTAAGATCTGTAAAGGGGACTTGAAGAAGAGGCCGAAGGACCAGACCGCGGCGGCGGCGGCGTTGCCGGGGCTCACGTCGAAGGACGGTCCGCCGGTGAAGTCATCGCCCATGTAGGAGAAGTCGTCGGGGCCTCCGCCGAAGTAGGCGGCGTCGTTGTTGGCAGCCACGGCCAAGGTGACGATGACGGTGAGCAGCGTCGCGGTGCCGCCGAGGAGCACCCACGTCTGCGCCTCCTCGCTGAGCTTGGGGGAGGCGATGCGCTTCTTGTTGAAGCCGGGGCGGCGGTTGGGGTCGGGGTTCCCGTTCGGTCCGGACTCTCCCGCGCGCGTGATCGTCAGTCGTGGGCGGCGACGGAGTCCCGAGATGGAGCACCGCGACGAGACTTTCACGATGGACGGAGCCAATGGGTGCGTGCCCACCCTGGCCGACACCGCGAGCGCACTCGGCCTGGGCTTGCAAGCCCTGGCCGCCACCGCGCCCGGGCACATCACCCGGGTCCCGTACATCGTCGCGAGCGCGTTCATTCCTCTCTACCGTGCCTTCACCTCGCCCTCCGCGCGCGATGGGTGTGGGCGTGTCCCGGCCTCATGATACGACACGTCGGCCACTTTTCGGTCGGTTTCACGCGACCGGTCGGCAAGGTCAGTGCCAACACAACAACGACGCCCCTCCGCCTCCCAGTGCGGGGTGGCGCGCACTCAGGCCGCCATGCTGTACATGATAGCGTCCCTCGCGGCGCTCGGGGGGTTCCTCTTCGGCTACGACCTCGGCCTCATCGCCGGCGCGTTGCTCTACATGGAGCCCGACCTGCGACTGTCCGAGGCGTCCGAGGAAGTCATCGTCGGTATGGCAAAGCTCGGCGCGGTCTTCGGCACGTTCGTGGGCGGCGCGGTGATGCAGGAGCACGGCAGGCGTAAGGCCATCGCGTGGAACGCCGCATTCTTCCTCCTCGGGCCATTCATCATGGCCGTCGGCAACAACGCCGCGGAGGTTTCCCTCGGGAGGTTCATCGTCGGCATGGGCGTGGGAGCATCCGCAGTCGCGGTGCCGGCGTACGTTGGTGAGATGGCGCCCAAGGCGAAGCGTGGGTCCGTCGTGACCGTGTACGAACTGATGGTCTGTTTCGGCATGATAACCTCCGGTTTAGTGGACTGGGGTTTGCGCGGGGTGGAACACAGCTGGCGGTGGATGGTCGCCGCGCCGATGTTTCCCGCGCTCGCGATGGCGTTTGGCGCGTCGGCGTTGCCGGAGTCCCCGCGTTGGCTCGTCATCCAGGGCCGGCTTCGCGAGGCCCTCGACGTCATCCACTCCTTACGCGAAGGGCGCGGGGTGGAACGGGAAGGGGAGGACGCGAGCACCGCGGCGGTGGAGGCTGAGCTCATGGAGCTGTGGTCGGCGGTTGAGAAGGAACGAGCCGAGTCCGGAGAGGCATCCGGTGACAGTCCGGAAGCCGCCGCCGATGGCCCCGACGGCACCGAGCGAGGAGAAACCGGCGGGACGTCGCACGAACGGGTCAAGCCGGAGAGGGTGAACGGAAAGAAGCGTGGGATGTACGCGGTGGTTCGCCAGATGCTGACCGAGATGAAGGGTCTGAGAAAGGGCCCCGAGTCGCGAGCCTTCGCGATCGCGCTGTGGCTGGCGTTCTTCAACCAGGCCACGTGCTCCACCTCGGTCATCAACTTCGCGCCGCAGGTGTTGGAGAAAGTCGGGGTTCACTCCGACTCCGACGCGGTGCTCCTGGCGTGCGCGGTATCGCTGTGTAAGCTCGTGGGCGTGGCGACCTCCATGTTTTTGGTCGACCGAGCCGGTCGACGCGTATTACTCATCGTCGGGTCGCACTGCGCGGCCGTCGCGATGGCGTGCCTGGCGATCGCGTACGACGCGGGGGATGCGGTCGGGTCCTTACTGTTCATGTGTCTGTTCATGCTGGCGTTCAGCACGAGCTGGGCCGGGGTGTTCTGGGTGATCCTCTCCGAACTGTTCAGCATGGGCGCGAAGAGCGCCGCCATGAGCGCAGCCGCCGCGCTGCTGTTCGCGACGGGCGCGTTCACCGACTTTGTGTTTTTGTCCGCCGCGAGGGCGATGGGCGGGTGGGCGTTCGGAATCGTCGCGTGCGTGTGCGTGTGGGCGGGAGTGTACGTCCAGTGGAACGTGCCCGAGACGAAGGGTAAATCCCTGGCGGAGGTTCAGGCGATGATGGCGGGCGTCGAGACTTCGGGAGGAGGTTTGTCGATGCGGAGTGCGCTGAGACGTCTGCGCCACGGGCCTTCGTCGTCGGGTGAGAGGTACGTGGAGATGTCGTAGAACAATGTAAGAGTAGTCTCTTTTACATGTCGCCGCAGCGCTAGCGGGCTAAAATCTGCGAATGCATGCTAAAAAAGTTCCGTGTTTCCCGGGGCTCGCTCGACCGACGCCGCGGGCCGAGTGTCGCGGAGCCCGCTTCTTACTGGGGCCCGCCCGAGGTGGCCGATCGGATGATCTGCAGGATGGATGATCCGATCACGACGAAGATGAAGAAGCCGAGCATGACGGGACCGACCGCGAAGCCGTACTTGGACTTCTCCTTGGCCTTGATGTCCACCAGGCCGCGCTTGTGGATGTTCTTGTGGAACTTGGCGGAGGAGGCGGCGAAGACGCGCTTGGAGGCGGCCTGTCACGGGAACACGGATGGGGGTGCGTGGGTGAGTCACGTGAATCGAACGGACGGCGCGTATCGATGGCGACGCGGGTGAACACGCGAGGGGGGGACGCCGGGCTCGGGCCACCGGTGCGAAACACCTGGTGCCGACGATCGTGAAGAATTTCCCGCGGCCTACGCGATCTGTGGGCGTCGGGAATGCGATGCGCGCGCCGTTCGACGCGCGATCCCTCGGTCTACGTCGCGTGTACGCACCATGATTAGCGTGAAAGTGGGGTTGGGTAGGGGGCGTGGATCACCGAAGGTGCCTGGCGGAGTGAGCCTCGGCGAGGGCCGTCTCGGGAAAAGAGACGGAGGCCCGCGGCCTCTCGGCAGCTCGCCAGCTCGCAGCTCGGTTTCAATTTTGTGGGTTTGGGGGCGTTTTGAGGGGGGCTTTTTCACAGTACCACGACACACGACTCGCCCGACCC
>Ga0302116_1002048_pt1 | contig 11972 bp, 15 predicted proteins | sample AG5_SCM_MG_FD_203124 | JGI IMG/M metagenome (GOLD analysis project Ga0302116, IMG submission 203124) | Marine microbial communities from Western Arctic Ocean, Canada - AG5_SCM | ecosystem: Environmental > Aquatic > Marine > Oceanic | place: Canada: Western Arctic Ocean | collected 2017-10-01 | reverse complement strand
GACAAGGCATTTGATACCAGAGTTTCAGCCGATATTAAAGTTCGCTTTGGTGGTGCAAGTACAACAGCGAAACGTAAAGCGGTTCAACAACTACCTGTAATCAATGCTTTAACATCATCACCAAGTGACAGGGACGTGCGGGTGCACGACTGCAATTGTGGCACCCAATGTTTTTGCACGTGGTGATGTGTCCAATTAACTCTGGATGCAACTTATCACTCAAAGCTCCTGCCACTGCAGGGGCTTTTTATTTCTTTATTCGCTCTAATAACAACCCATATCGCCCTTCAATACCTGGCACGATTGAGCAATAATTAGATAAAAAGAGATCGCTAAAAATAAGGGTTTCAGCTAGCGACATTGCAGCCCGCCAAGAGCTGGGTTGGTGTGCCTATCGCAAAGCTGAAACTGCCTACTGCAGCGGGCAGCAGCAGTAAAAGAGTGGGATCCTGCGCTCAATAGATCCTTTTCAATGCAGCGTTCCCTGCGACTGTCGTTATCGCTGAGTGGTGTTGCTGCACTGGCACTCTCTAACGGCGCTCTTTTGCCTGCTGCTGCTCAAGAGGACGGCAGTGCTGATGACCTTGGTGTGATGAGCATCAGCCTTAAGGATGTGGTCAAGCCAACCCTTGGTTTTCAAGGCGCATTGCAAGGAGCAGGAACGCCGAACCAAGCAGGCATCGGTGGCTTCTTGCCCCTCTCGGTTGGTGACAACAGCGTCTGGTTTGTTGATGTCCTCGCTAACGCCAACTTTGCTGACCGAGCAGGGGACAGCAGCCTGATCAATACAGAAGTTGCTGGTACAACGATCAGCACCTCATCACGGCTTGGTTATCGCTGGCTGAATAGTGACCGGAGTTGGATGTATGGGCTGAATGGCGGCTATGACAGCCGTCCGATGAATACAGGTGATGCTGATACAGGGGTATCCGTCACTGACAAGCGCAGTGTGTTCTTCCAGCAGCTTGCTTTCAATGCAGAAGCAGTCTCAGACAGTTGGAATTTCAATGCTTATGCCTTAGTTCCTGTCGGTGAGAAAGAAGCTCAACTCAACAGCGTTTATCAAGGGGGTTCACTCAACACCTATGGGCTTGATGTGGGTTACTTCATCACTCCAGTGGTGAATGCTTCTGTTGGGTATTACTACCAAAACGGAGACCTTGGTGCCGCTGACGGTTCTGGTGTTCTCGGACGAGTTGCCTATGAAGTCAGCAGTGGCTTAACAGCAGGCGTCAATATCTCCTACGACGAGGCATTCGATACCAGAGTTTCAGCTGATATTAAAGTTCGCTTTGGTGGTGCAAGTACAACATCGCAACGCAAAGCTGTTCAACAATTACCTGTAATCAATGCGTTAACATCATCACCAAGCAATCGGGATGTGAGGGTGCACGATCCGCTGCCTGCTGTTGAACCTGGGTGCACGTTGACAGAGGAAGGCACGAGTTGCCCAGCTGCGGACTGCTCTAAGACCGAGTTTTGTGAGGGTGGCGGGGGTTCAGTAAGTGACTGATCCCGAAAAATTAAAAGCTGTTTTTGAGATTTTGACCCTAACCCCCAAAGCACTTGCAATTGCAGGGCCTTTTTATTTCTTTATTCGCTCTAATAATCGCCCATATCGCCCTTCAATACCTGAAATGATTGAGCAGAAAATAGATAAAACGAGATCGCTAAATAAGGGTGTCAGCTAGGGACATTGCAGCCTGACATGGCTGGGGCATTCTGAAGCGGGGAATGGTTGAAGCAGTTGCCTCAAACCAATGACCCTCGACACTCAGATGACGCTGGCTCTGCCTCAGAAGCTGCTGATGGCACTAAGGGCTAATGACGCTGATGGCTACAAGGCATGGCTTGCACTCGGCATTGAACAGCTTGGAAGGGATGTAGCTGGTGAGGTCGAGCCTGAGTGGATGCTGCCTTTATTGGTCGAAGAGGAGAGGGACAGGCTGATGGCTTGGCAGCTGGGTGTGAGCCGATAGTCCTTTCGGAGGATAAATCAGCGGAGAGGACCATCTAGTATGAGATTGTGATTCGTTCCGTTTCAGAGATAGCGAGGAGGTCCAGGGGGGATGTTCTCCACGCACACCACATCATTTGTTCAAGTGAAACAACTAAATCACGCTGGTAAATTGTTTAAGCCTCAACTTTAAGGAAGTAAAGGTTTCTTTTCATAAACCACTCTGCGTGAAAAAGAGCATCGCTTAAGACCGATGTAATTCCGTAATATACTCTTTAAATATTCCTGATCAAAGCCATATGTAAGCTCGCCATACTCTCTAAGGTAAGTCATGCTTTGTTCGGAAGTGATGATGCCGTCAGCTTCCATTTGGCAGAGTGCGATCATGTATCCGCGTTGTTCTCCCTGCGTCCAGGGATCTTCTTCGGCTCCTGCAGGAATGCCACCAACCATGGCAAACATTAATGCAATGGCTGTAATTAATCGTTGAGACATGTCAGGTAAATCTGAATAGTTACTCAATAGTGACGCTACTACCCTTATCAGGTATCAGAGAGAATCTCGCCTAAAGCTCTCTCTACACAGGTTCCTTTTGCCTCAACGTGAAGATCTTGACGTGATGTTTCAGAGATTTGGAGATTCAAATCAATTTTTAAAGTCTGTTCTAAGGTAAATCTAAGGTACATAGGATCTACTCTAACCTGTCCAACAGTGAGGAGCTTTCCCATCGTTATTGGTGGCGTGCCAGGTTTAGTGGGTGGGATTACTATCAAAGGATGCTCATAGCTGATATCCATAACAACGAGTTGACCTTTCATCTTTGGAATACCTTTGGTCAGATGAATTAGATCCGATCGAGATTTTGCAAGGTTACGTGGCTTAATTTCGATTGGACTACCTTCTTCGTCAATTGAAAGAGTAAACTGTGGATACTCAGTTTTCCCTGACAGGGGATCAATCGGCTTGCCATGAGATCTAATTTGTTCAGGGTTAATTGTGCAAATCAACTGTCGACCACGATGTATTTGAACAATTTCACTTGTCGACATCATATGGGGAAACATCATCAGCACAAATTCAATCATTTCCTGATGCTCTTAATCTTGTGGTGGATAGAAAATTGATTACAGATAAACTTATAACGAACAATTACTTTATGCATACTTCATGCTTAAAGCACTTAGAAGGAAGATGTCATTTTTTAAATTATCGGATCGCTTCTTGCGAAATTCTGAAATTAAGCAATGATCACTTACCCTCGAAGCACTAGAACACTGACTTTTCATCAGATTGATGCGAGCTTGCTAAATAGATAGGACGATTTACCCTTCAACTTTACTTGAACAAGGATATGCATCATCCAGAAAGCTCTATCAGGCTAGCCTGATATCACATTGACAAATACGTACTTAGACAGGTTTGCCAAAGGTGGTAAAAATAATTTAGCAGGGGAGCTTTGTGAAATTTTGCCCGGTCACTCTTTAGCCCAGCGTTGATTACAGCGACTACTACATTTCATTTCACCATCTGGATAATCAAAGCCAGCTTTTTTTGCATTCTTTTCTACTTCTGCTGGGTTGCTACCGCTGAAGCTTCTAGTTGATTTTGCTTCAACTGAAGCAAAAGAGATAGAACCCAATGCTAATGCAAAGAGAATGAAGATTCGAAAAGTTGGCTTCTGCATACTTTGATGCTTTTGAAATGCATTTATAGTTTACGCCCGTTTCGTTAGCTTCTGTCCAACCTGTAAGAAAGCATCAGAGATAAAGAGTTGGCTCACCCGTGGGATCAAAAATCTTGGAAGGGATGTAGCTGGTGAGGTGGAATCAGAGTGGATGTTGCCGTTATTGGTAGAAGAGGAGAGGGACAGGCTGATGGCTTGGCAGCTGGGTGTGAGCCTTTAACTCGATTGGGTGACCACTCAGAAGCGAAGATCATTCAGATGGGAGAAGCGATCCTGCTCGACTCAGATAATGCTGATAAAGTCACAATCCGAGGAGGTGAACTAATGAAAGGGATTACTCTCTCCACAATCTTTCTTGTTGTTGGTTCCGCTCCAGCGTTTGCTGATTCTGAGAGGCTGCGATCGCCGTATGGGCTGGCAGCATCTCCAGCAAACTATGAAAAGGTTTGGGTGAAGGTTACGAGGAGTAGCACTCTGAAAGAGATTGCAGATGATCTCTACCTTGCGACCTCTGATCTAATTGCACTTAACGACCAATCTTCTTTTGAAACAATCCTGGCTGGGAGTTGGGTTGCTATTCCTTATAAATCACAGGCAAATCTTTCGGTCGCAACCCGCATTTCTCGAACAGAATATAAACTTAAACCACCTGAACCTCCTCTATCCGTTGTTAGGATTAGAGCCAACGAATCCTTGTCAACATTTTCTCGAGCCCAAGAGATCAGCTTGAGTGATTTGCGTTCACTCAATCCCGGTTTAGATCTAGCCCGTTTGGCTGTCGGTAGCGAAATGCGTGTTGCCAAAGCTTCACCGCGGGCCCTTTTCGCGATTCGCCCTTCAGGAGGCGCGAGCTATCCAGAACTGCCTCCATTGCATGGAATGGAGGACGGCAGTGCCGTTGGACCAGACACCAAACAAAAGCAAGCGATACGCCAGCAACTGAGAAATGCTCGTGAGCAAGAATCATTAGTGGCTTTGAGGAAAGCAGAGGCTCGTCGTAGGCGCTATCGAACCATTGGCTCATGCACGTTTGATTGGCAAAGCTGGGGTCAAAGCGGTTCCGGCGTTCGCAGCGTGAAGAGCAACTGTCAGGGGTATTTGCGCCCTGTTACGGAAGTAGCGGTCGATTGCAACCGGCTCAAAGTGAGTGAGATGAAATACAGAAAATGGTACGGCTGGAAAATCCCAAGTGGCGATTTAGAAGCGTTGACAATTGAAACCTGCGCGAATGTTGTTGGTGCGTCGAAACCCGTCTATGTAAAACCAGCGGCAAGAACAATAGAAGCCTCAACCACGACGGACATCAAGATTCCAATATGCACAGGCCCGGCAATCCTTTGCGGGATGCCCTAAGAAGCTGGCTCTGCTTCAAGAGCTGCTGATGGCACTAAGAGCCAATGACGCTGATGGCTACAAGTATTGGCTAATCCTTGGCATCGAAGAGTTTGGAAGGGATGTAGCTGCAGAGGTTGAGTCCGATTGGATGGTGCCCCTGTTGGTTGAAGAGGAAAGGGAGAGGCTGATGGTTTAGGAGCTAGAAATCTACTTCTAGTCACTTTGATCATTGTATGAATCATCAACTTAATGAGAATCGAGAGAAGCTTTCATGAAGCTTTCAATATGTGGCCCTACTTTTGTATAAAGAGCATAAACAGAAGTACTTGCTGTTATAAATAAGGTACGCCAATTAGTCCCGCCCCAATGTAAGTTCGCGGTGTGCTCGGGAATTTTAACAACAGCAATTAGCTTCCCTTCAGGGTTAAATATCCAGAGTCCCTTTGGTCCTGTAACCCAAATATTTCCAAGCTCATCACATTTCATACCATCGGGAATACCTCCTTCAATCGACCCATCCCCTATGTTTTCTGCAAATCGTTTGCGTCCATACAAGCTTCCATCAAGTGCTACCTGATAAACATCAATCAAAGCCCTTGGAGAATCATTGATATAGAGCAAGGATTCGTCAGGCGAAAAACACAATCCATTAGGTTGCTCATAGCAATCTTTTTCCACAACCAGCTCTATAATTCGCTCAGGACTCACTCGATATACTCCTTGAAAGTTCAACTCTTGACTGCGTTGCTCTCCAAAGCCAGGCATTCGTCCATACGTTGGATCTGAAAAATAAATTGATCCATCAGAACGAAGACAAACATCATTAGGGCTGTTAAGTTCCTTTCCCTCGAAATGAGATGCTACGACTTCTCGATGACCACCTGATCCCTCTAATATAAGCGAAGAGCTTAAATGTTCGCAAATAATAAGATTTAAATCGGCGTCATAAGTCATCCCATTGCATTTCCGCGATGGTTTTTTAACTTCCCTTACCTTTTCATCCAGAGTATACTGAAGTCGTACATTTCCAGGCACATCTGAGAAGAGCAGGTGATGACTGCGAGGATGCCAGATTGGTCCCTCTGTGAATTGAAAACCAGATGCTAAATTCTTGATTTCAACGTCTTTACTGATAAGATCCCAAATTTTATCTGAATAGACTTGGATCATGAATGCAACTCTCTCCTGCGCGTGAAAGTGATTCTATTGATATCATAGCAAACAATGTGAGATCCGACTTTGAGGAGTTTGCCTTAGGAGGTTCTCAAAGAGTGACTTCTAATAAATTGTGCCAATCTTTTTTGCCCATATGCTTGGTCTTATCCCCTAAATCAATGGAGTAATATTAATCCCCAAAGGAAAAGTAGGGGGTTTCGGCTTTGCTGCTACTCAGCAGACAATAAAAAACCCCGCTCGTGGCGGGGCTAGGCATTTATTAGTACGGGTCATTAGCTCCAATTTTCACTGCTCCCAAAGATTGGCATCGCATTAGATACTTCTGGAAACGAAATGACTTACTCAGCAGAACTGAGTTCAAAATGAAGGAGGATGAGACCACTGGAGACGCTTGCGATCAAAGTCATTCTTGAATAAGTTTAATTATGAGTCCATAATGGCTTTAACTTTTAAACGCCCTTGAAACACCTCTTGCTTTTCTTGTCGTTACTGACTTTCGTTAGACCAGTTTCGGCCCAACTTGATGCAGAGATTCATTCCCTCTGCATCGATGCCAAGGATTATTCTGGCTGTATAAATACCAATAAAAAATCAGAAAGCAACATAATTTCGCCTAGAAAAACCATTGATTTTCTGCAAGACGATTTAGTTGAAGGATGGACATTTTACGAAGGTCCCTTTGGCAAGAGTGTTACTTATATAAAACCTGACACTACTAAAAAGCTAATGGTTAGGTCTATATTCGGTAGATATTTTCAATTTTCCTATATACAAAGAAACTATGTTCCTCCTGTGCCTGCCACTGATGGATACTACGGAGCGATCAATCCCGAAAAGACCACCTGTGAATGGAAGAACAAAAAGAGTATATGCACTACTTATCCTGCTACTCGTAGATGGCACCCAGGCGCGCCTGGGCAGTTAGAGACTTTCAAGGAAGAAAGCAGTTTGGCAATAATTGATTGCAAAGACAAAACCGCAAAATGGTCAAAAGCTAATAGGTCATGGAGGACTACTTTGCCTTATTTTGTGCAAAGATCAATGAAAGATTATTGCAAAAGGATAGACTCCTTATCTCCATCAGAAAACAAACAATATGCTTCTGGTACTCCCAAAGCAGAGGAGCTGAGATTTATTGATAAAATTCGAATCGACAATCGACTCGAAAGCCAGGAATGATTCAAGATTATGCAAAGATACACAGGACGCTAATGCAAACAAAATCTGAAGAAATTAACTGATGAATTAATCTTGAAAGCGCAGATAGCTTTAACGCATATCATTCAGTTTGTCCAACTTCATCAGAAACCCCGCTTGTGGCGGGAGTAGTAAATATTTTTTTGGGAGATCGATAGCGATAATAATGACACCAGTCTGGTCGCTATCTGTAAAGCTGCGCCATTAAAATTCTCAATCACTGAATCGATATTGAATAATAATATGGTCTACTTCAAAACAAATCAGAAAAGCTTGATATTAATGGAAGGCTTGAATGGTGCAGTCGTAGCAGGAGTATCGGTACTTTTGCTTGGATTGTTTATTTTTTTGGATGAATCCTCATAACAGCTTGTGGTAACAGCTTGATCTCCAGCCAGTACATCGCTAAAGCTAGTATTCAGATTAATTGTTGACTGATCAAGCATTACAGCTTGAGTTGTAAGAACCGCATAGTTTCCTTTTGAAGTGCCATCGACGGTTGTTCCCCTTGGAGGAGCCCAGGTCGCCGAAAATGTCCCACGGGTAACATTGGTTCGAATAGGTTCTTCGCAATATCCAATTTTTGCGAGGTCGACACGAATATTAGACAAGAGATTATCCAAACTAATTTTCTTGTATTGGGTATTGAGGGATAGTTGCCCAATAGTATTGGCACTAAATATGGTTTGAGAGTTTTCCCGTAAGGACTTAGGCAAGGTATTCAGCAGACTCTTAGCTGAATCGGCGTGAGCTACAGAGGCAAATCCGAATGAAGCAGCAATAAAAACAAGAAGAGTCGTTCTTTTCATCATCGGCCATATGCAGACCCTTTTTTAGCAATGACTCGCAAAAGAGATCCCTTTCAAAGACCTTTCGACACGATCGATACGGTTAGACATTGCTGCTCCATCCACCAAACGGATGACTTAGTTAGGAGGTGTGCAGCGTTGCCAACCGATCTTCTGCAGGTTGATCCACATCTAGATGCCTAGGTGCCCTATGAGAATCCGACCCAACACCTAGAGCCATGGCCCCAGGGCGCCTCTAGCCAGAAGTTTCGGCCTCTCACCTTACCGTCGTGATGGGTTGAATCATGCATCAACGAGCGAGTTAGGCCGTCTTTCCACCAGGGAGGGCGGTCTTCTCCCTTTGCGTATCAGAAACGTAAGGATCACTCTCAAGACAAGGCTCACAGTTAGCAAGTGTTTCTACTTAGACCTGATTCAGTCACTTCAAGTGAATGTTTGTTGCGCTCGGGCTCTTTCTCGTTGTTGGAGTGGGGCTCTTTGCTCTTTCGATCGGGGAGTGATGCTCAATGTGCGTGGTGGAGCTCACCAATCCTGAAATGCATATATGACAGGTTGACCCGGTTCGTGTCGGGTGACGGTCATCACGACTGAAAACATTCGCGGGAACATCAATCGATTTCCAGAATTGACTGGAGTGAGATTTTCTTATGGATCAAGCCGAAATCAACAACTGGAAAACAATCGCAGAAAAGATGGAAGCGAGTGGAGACATTGAAAGCTGGTTTTATCTCCGTGCCCGAGCCATTGCGGATGGAAAGCAAGACCCGATGCCAGCTGTTTCTGAATTAATGCCTAAATCGGCTTGATTAGGTACTAGCCGATGTTTGTCTGACTGGTTGAGGACCCAGAAAGGTTGGACATTCCAACCTGCTCAAGAGGTGTGAGAGAGGCAGTAGGCGTGACCCCACCCACCAAAACAAGCAACCACGCTTGATGAGGTCTCCCTCTCACGCCATCATCATAGACATGAAGCGACTTCTAATTCTTTTCCTCCTTATTCCACTACAAGTGATGGCAGCACGAAAGTATTAAATCTAGGTTCGTAACCAGTTTGGTGGATGGCAGCAACGCTGAAGGGAATGATGTGCAGATGAATTTCTGAGGTTGTCAGGAATAAGCTAAGTGGGAGTTCTTCTTTGTAAAGCTTACCCAGATTCAATAAAAACCCTGCTCATTGATAGCCTGAATCATGCTTCTAATTTTACCTCAATTCTATTATAAGTAGTCTCTTGGTGATGGGTAGGTATGGAATGGGGTGAGCACTCAGCCCTCCGCTTAATCAATGGCAACCACCGAGAATGATGCAAGCCATGGGAAGCGCTTCTGAGTTTAACTCTATTGATCACTTTGTAAAATAATCAGGGTATTCAGCTTTAAGTTCTGCTATGCTAGTTTTTATGCTTATGTCCATAGCATTTCCAATCAGCATAAGCAAGATGTTGCGGTTGTCCGCAATCAACCTGATGCTTCGTAATGCTGAACAGCCGCAGAAGGCTTTTGTCCGGAGCAGGTTAAGCAACCCCCATTAATTCGATAAGGCGCAAGATGCCCTCGGAGGCATAACGTGCCACGAAAAAACAACACCTGCCCTAACTCCCTTGCATGGGCATCTGTAAGGGGTAGAGATAGCCATCCATCTGGGACATCGCCTTTCAGAAGGGACCGGCGTTGCTCCGCATCAATTCGACGTTGATGCTCTTCACGGTCATTTTTGGCGCAGACACCTTCAACCTGAAATTCTCGAGAACAATCCAAACAGGCAGTCACTAAAGGCTTTTTACGGGCTGAATTATGCGAAAGCTGGTCGCCTGGGATCTCACGATCCTGACCACAAGAGCATCGACACCACCAATAGGCATTTCCGCTTTTGGTACGACGCTCTGAGGCACGGATGACCGTGAGTTTTCCGTACACCTCACCAACTCGATTCCGGGGCTTGGATGGCATCAGGAATGGCAAGGGAGTGACCGACTTAGTCATTCTGACTTGGTATTGTTCAAACAGTGGTGTTAGGTGTATGAGGTACCAACTTGGGTAAAGAAAATGGGTACGACGATGGAGCTTATTGAGTAACAGCGATGAGCTCGTCATAGATAGCTGGCGAGGGGGACACAGGTTCATGATCGTGACCATTCACATCGAGAGCAGTAACAAGGCATCACGTCTCAAATGCCATGAGTAGGTGGCTACTTCTTAAGGCATTCCGCTTCCAATCAAATCTTCTATCTGGTTTGAAAAGCTGCCGTCAAGAAAACAACAGCAGCTATTTCGAAAGCGCCAGAATCATGACATTGCAAACAGGACAATGCGATTGATACTTGCCGCTCTGCTGTCCCTGGCAGCACTCATGTTTGCTCTAGTCACTAGCGAGAAGGCCAACTACACAATCCATGTCGGCGCAAGGACACCTCCTGCAGAGGCTGGTTGCCATCAAACTGGTCAGCAGAGAACTGATGAAGGAAGGCTATTGGGTATCTATTTCTGTTCTGCGTAGCATTCAGACTCACTCAAGGAACTGGTGTGATAAAAACCCACTCTTGGCGGGACTCCCTTGCTGTTCCCTTGCGGGTTTTGAATGGCTCGCAGCCAATAGCCTTCAGGTTCCCCGATCAATCATTCTGATCCTCGAGCCACTGATCGACTTGTCTCTTGGTGATGACTCCACCATCGCGATCTTGCACGACAATGAAGCCGCTACGGAGGTCAGCTTCGGTGATGATGACTAGGTTCTCGCAAACACCCACTACGACTCAATGAAAGTCTCAAGGCCCAGGCTCGAAGAGAGCGAACAAATTCGTAAAGAGTTTGGATGTGATGGGATGTGGAAGACCGAAATCACAATCCCTGTCACCTTCACTGTCGAGGTCTTCGGCAACAAGGGTCAAAGCTCAGAAGAATGGCTGACAAAGGCGATTGAGCATGGTGCTGGTCTGATCGACATCGACGGCGTGCAGAAGTCAGACCCTTGTGAATTGGTGAAGTTGCTAACGGATGGGTCTCGGCACACAACCGACTCTCAATTCAGGGGGAAAGCAAATCCTGAGCTGATTAAGAGGCTCAAGACATTCATCCAAGAAGCTGAGTAACAAGAAGCGCCTCTATCTCCAAATCCCCCATTTGTTGGATCTTTTCAGCTGATCTGCCCCCTAAAGGAGTAGGAGGCTCACTCCAGCTGCCAAGCCATAAGCCTGTACCGCCTCAGTTCGACGTGCAAAGAGATCATCCATTCCGATTCGACTGCCGCTGAACAGCATCCGCTTAAAGCACGGTTGAGCAAATGGGCATCTTGTTGCCTGCATCTAATAACAGCTAAAGGCACTTCATTGGCTACACCATCTGACAACAAGTGCTCAACCAAAATGTGCAGTTGGCTTTGATTATTGACCTTCCCTTGGCTTTGATGGTTAGGCACCCGGTTTGGATGACTTGGTGGCGCATGCAGTAAGTCGCTCCTGGACAGGGCGGCTTTTTTTATAGAAATAAGCACTTGTCACTACTGACGTCTGCATGCTTCGTCGCCAAGTTGATCGCAAGGCGAAGCACCCCCGGGCTCGCTGAAGGGGACTGTCAGCAGCGAACGACTGTCCATTTTTATGCGTGTAAAAATGAGTATGTATCTCTACGGACATTCCCTTATCTATAAGGCATCTTTGTGATGAAGCCATGACTGGGGAGTTTCGGCTTTTAAGAAGAGGAACGGTCTTGAGAATGCGACCGTTCTTTTTTATGGAATAACGATTGTATGAGTGCATGTCGTAAAGAGCAGCACGACATGCACTCATACATCGTAGGCCATTTGCGGCAAAAAGAAATG
>Ga0302116_1002046_pt1 | contig 11975 bp, 17 predicted proteins | sample AG5_SCM_MG_FD_203124 | JGI IMG/M metagenome (GOLD analysis project Ga0302116, IMG submission 203124) | Marine microbial communities from Western Arctic Ocean, Canada - AG5_SCM | ecosystem: Environmental > Aquatic > Marine > Oceanic | place: Canada: Western Arctic Ocean | collected 2017-10-01 | reverse complement strand
AAGCAGAAAGTGGAGATTGAAGAGTTGCGGCAACGCATTGCTGAGTGGGCCTGAAGCCTGAGGACTATTGATAACATAAACCTACCGATTCATGAGAAACAATTGAAGTGGGAATTTGTGTCGTTTTTGGATCCAAACGAAAACACCTCACCCCTCGAGAAAGTCATCAGGCTACTCGGCGAGTGCGTGTACAATGGCGGCTACAACGTCGCCTCCGAAATCCTCTCCTTCCTATCCCCAGCCCACCTCCCAATCCAGATCACGCCCACGAGATGGAAATCTCATCTGAGTGAAGTGGAGAGGAAGAAGGAGAAGAAGGAGAAGAAGAAGATGGAGGAGGAGAAGGAGAAGGAGAAGAAGGAGAAGAAGGAGGAGGAGAAGGAGATGAAGGAGAAGAAGGAAGAGGAGAAGAAGAAGAAGAAGAAGGATAAGAAGAAGAAGAAAAAGAAGAAGGAGGAGAAGAAGAAATGACCAAAAGATCACAAAGACTACAAGACTACTTTTCTCTAACTCAACTAATCCAATTTAATTCAATCTCATTCTCATTCCCCTTCCTCTTTCTTAATATACCCCTCTTGTCTTCCAAAGGCAATCTCATCGAGACTCTGTCCAGATTTCAAATATATTCCTCCCCTTTTTGTGAAGTTGGGACATGGTCGGTAAGCCTTGATTGGCCAGAACGAGAAGAGGGGAATTGTGGCTAAACCGCCAGCAATACGGCCAGAGCCGTCACACTGGTCGCAGTCGGGGCAAGCTACTTGAGGAGGAGGAGGAGGAGGAGGAGGAGGAGGAGAGGAGGAGGCTACTTGAGGAGGAGGAGGAGAGGAGGGACCGTTGTCGTTCTCGGTGGATTTGAGGCGATATATCGAAATGAGGGGATGGGGTGGTATCACAAAGCTGTGCAGCACAGTAATTACACATATAAGAAGGATAAGAAGGAAGGGAAAGCCCATTTCGAACGAAAAATTATCAAAGATTTCGGTTTTGCACTTTTGCCCTCAGTTTTTTGCCCTCAAATTATGGACACCGCCTTTGCGGACACCGCCTTTGCGGACGCTCTCCTCGAGCAACTTCTGCAGTTCCCGACTTCATTAGATTTCGCTCAAATACCACTTCCCCTCACAAAAACCCCTCAAAACGTTTTCTTTGTAGAGGAAGACACTCTGGGTATCGATATATTCATGCTGCCGACGCTTGCTCGTGCTTTCCGAGCCAGCCACGAAAAAGTGCGCACCGCTCCCTTGAATCCAACCGATTCTGAAAACGCTTCCTACTTCTCCACCCTCTACAAGGCCACGACAGCTCTTCTGCTCCTCTGTCCAGACAACTACACGGCTTGGAACGACCGCAAGCTTGTCGTTTCCTACCTACTTAACCCAAGCAACAAATCCTCACAAGACGCCAAAAATGATGGGCAGCAGTCCTACAAGCAGAATGTAGTTCTCAAGAACGAGCTGGACTTCATGAACCTCCTCTTCACCAAATTCGCCAAGGCCACGAATGCCTGGGCGCACCGAAAGTGGGTTTCACAGCGTTTTTTGGAGCTCATTGATTGGAGTGACGAGGATGAGCAAAGGGTGATGTGCTTCAGCCACGAGGACGACGTTCGGCTGATTGTTGGCTGGGCCGAGAAGGAGTTGAGTTCGTGCAACTGCGTTATTGGAAGGTACCCGAAGAACTACTACGCGTACACGCACAAGTTGTGGGCGATGAAGCAGGTTGGGGGGATTGTGGAGGGGGAGAAGATCATATTCAATTTGGACTGTTTGGTTGAACGGTTCTTTGAGAAGGAATTGGGGTGTTGTGAAGAATGGCTGACGAGGAACATTAGCGACTACTCGGCAGTTAGCTATCTGAACCAACTTTTGGAGTTCGTTTATGGGTTGCGGTTTGTTTCGGCAGAGAAGCGACAGGGGATGATCATGGAAAACATGGCGAGAGCGAAGCGAATGGTAAATCTGTACGAGGGGCTGGACTGCGAGTGTTTTCATTTGTGGAGGAGGCTGAGCGCGGTGTCATTCTTGAGGTGGGTTGAGGAAAGCTCGGAAATTGATAAGGACAAGTTTCTGGCGGATGGGTTGGAGGGCGAGGACAATATAACCGAGGGGAGGGGGAAGGGTGGAAACAATGGTGGCAGGAATAGGCACTCGTACGCGTACGTTTGCTGGGTGATACGCGTGGCCTTGAACTTGAACATGAATTTGAACATGAATTTGGACTGGAAATTAGATAATGTGAACTTGAAAACGAGCTTGGGGGAGGACAGGGTGGGCAAGATGGAGGATCTGTTGGAGCGCTACGGGGGAGAGTTGAGGAAAAAGGACGAGGTGATTGTGCCTCATTTGTACAAACACATATTTTATTAAATAGAAATGTAGACCAATTACTTTGATCTACAACACCCACCAATAACTCCGACCCTTACAAAGAGTTCTTTTAGTTCAACTGTTCAAAAATCTTTTATAAACCAACAAAAAATCGTCACACCATTTTCGTTCACTATCCAGGAATTAAACACAAGTAGGATCATTGTGAAAGGCAGAGAGAGGGCAAGCTGCACATTTACTCAAATATTTGGGTAATAATTGCCTAGATCAAAGTTCTGTTCCAGCAAAGCCTCAAGCACGACGATACAGTCTCCCTCGTTCATAGCAGCACTTCGTTGGAAGCAACCAACTGGCAAAAGCAGTTGGTTGTTGTTCGTTGCTGAGATCAGCAGTTGTTGGCTGCTTCAAAAACATTGCTGCAGATTCCAGCTGCAACACCATATTTGACGGCACACTCAATGCTAACCGCGATTCCAGCAAGGAGTGGTAATAGTTCCTCTTCCAATTTTTTTGGACAAGGCTCGAAATTTTCTTTGATCCTGTCTTTAAACCTTCTTCTTTTTTATCGATGCTAACGTGACCGACACGAATAAATGAATGAGCAAAAGCAGTAATGATTCACAAAGATTTGTATAGCGTTTTTCACTTCAAATTTTTTTAAAATTTAAATTTAAAATTGAATCAATAATAGCACTCCCTGTAGTGCTCCAATGTCGCGACCATCGCCTCGGCACATAAATACGATTCCACTTTCCCCCCTAAAAAGTATTCACAACATTCAGGATGATATTGAGTTCGGGGGTGAGATTCTGAGAATGAACTCTCGTCCAACATTCCACATTCCACCCCACTCTAACCCCCAATTTCCCACCTTCCTCTCCCTCACACACATTCTCAGATGACGGTTCGGAAGAAGAGTATTTGGAGCCCTTGACCCTGGATGAAGCTACCGAGCTTGATAATCAGCCAAAATCTAAGAAGTCCTCCAGCAATGGCAACAAGAACAAGACAAAGCGCCGTCGTTCTTCTGCCAAGTTCTTGCGTCTCTCAGGCAAGTTCGAAGACGAAGACGACGAGAATAGCCCGTCCGAGATGACCGACACGAAGCTTGGCGAGATGTACACCAAGGCCGTTTCGATGTCGCAGGCGAACAAGATCAATGCCCAGAACACTTGGTCCCTCAACCTGATCGACAACATCGATCGCATAATCGCCGGTCCGGTCAACTCCCCCATGAAGACCGACCGCGCCAAGAAGGACTACAAGAAGGCCAAGAACGGTTTTGGGAACCATTCTGACGACGACGACGATGACCAGCCCCAGATCAATTTCGCCAAGGCGTCCTGCACGCTGGATGCGAGCGTGAAGATTTACTCGTACCGCGTTGACGATGTTCACCTGAGCAGCTACAAGGTGCTTGCCAACCTCAATCGTAGCGACAATGTTGACGAGGAGAAGAAGGTGGCCAAGGTGAGTGCCATTTGAGTGCCATTTTGAGTGCCATTTGAGTGCCATTTGAGTGCCATTTGAGTGCCATTTGAGTGCCATTTGAGTTTGAGGTGTGGAATTACTTAGAATTGTGTTTGTTTCGGGGGAGACCCCCATCGCAATTGACGTGCTTTTTATTTTTCATTCCAAATTCCAGTCCTGACCCTTTCCCCCCTTTCCCCCCTTCCCCCCCTTCCCCCCCTTCCCCATACACAGGTCGGCGAACGAAAGCAGTCCGAGCGTCGCGGCCTGACGGTGAAAACCCTCGAGTCCAACATTGACGCAATCAACATGTCCAGGGTCGACTCGGCCTTCGACATCGATCCCCTTTTCCACAAGATGAGCAAGACCTTCGACGAGGGAGGCGCCAAGGGCATGCTCCTGGCAAACCTGGCCGTGAGCCCCGACGGCCCGCAGATTGTCTTTGACAGCAAGGCCGACTCCATCGAGGGGGAGGAGGAGGGGGAGGGGGAGGCCAAAACAAATTTCAATTCCAATTCCAATTCCAATAATCAAATAATTCTCGACGAAACCATCAACATTTCCTCTCTCAACAAGAAGCTCAACTCCCTGCTTGGATCGACGAGCTTGGAGACCCTCCAGTTGGTGCCACAGCTTTCAAAGTTGAGGAGCGAGTTCGACGAACTGAAGAGGTTGGGTCACGGGGGCGAGAAGAAGGCTGGCAGCAGCAAGACCTACGGTAGCAGCAAGGCTGAGGAGACCGAGGCGGAGGAGGAGCTTGTCAAGAACCACCTCGAGAAGTCGAGGCGCATGAGCCTTGAGCGCTCGATGGCCACTGCGGCGGCCAACGACGAGTCCCAAATTCAATCCCTAAACCAATCCTCCATCGTCGACGACGACGACGACGACGACAACGACAACGACGCGGCGTTTGACGACTTCCTCGACAACCACGACGACGGGACCGACGACTACAACAACGAGTCCTTCCTTAATGCTGATCCCGCCGTTAACGGCAACAACGACCAAGTCGATGTGATTATCAACGCGATTAGCGAGGGCAAGGCAGGAGGGAGCGATAATAGCAGCAATAACCAGAACCTCTACCAGTACTTTGACGAGAACGCCATGGAGGCGGCGGCACAGGCGGCTGCAACCGCAGCTCCTTCTCTTTCTCTCTCCTCGACTGGTGCAACGAACTCGTGGGCCGGAGCTTCCCACTGGAAGAGGTGAGTGGAGCGACTAACAGCAAAAAAAATCAATAAAAACTAACATTTTATTCGCTCGGCGCAGGGGAAAGCGCGCCACCAAGCCGGCCAGCGTAACTTCTGCTGGCGGCGACGCCACCTCCACAACGAAGCGGCAAAAAACCATCCAGACCTTGGTCGACCTTCGCGAGGAGGTCGACGAGGCAATGTTCAGCGCGCAGGTTGCCGGAAGCAAAAAGAGGGCTAGAACGACAAGCGTTCAGACCAGTGCGGCCGTGCTGGCGAGACAAATGGTCAAAAGCAACCTCCTCCCTTGGGACAGCGGCGTCACCGTCGACAAGCTGAACCGCCTCTTCTTGAGGCCCAACGCCGGAGTCAGCTCCGTCGCCGCCAGCACCAAAAACAACACCAATAGCAACAACAACAACAACAACAACAACAACAACAACAGCTTCGGCGACGGAGACTTTCACGACATTGACAATGACGAGGACATTATGTTCGACGACGGACCGGATTTCGATGACAATAATAATGCGGCAGGACCGGCGGATGCGAGCTTCGAAATTCAAGAGGTGAGCCGCTCGCGACGTAAGGGGGATCACGGGTGGGGGGTCCGTAGTGGTGGGTGCTCCTCCCCGTTCCCGGTCCCTGCCTCGATGTCGATGTCGATGTTTATTTTTAGTTTAACCCACTCCTAACCCACTCTTGCTCTTGCTCTTGCTCTCGCTCTCGCCTCGCTCGGCGCTTTCTCGGCTCAGCTCGAGGGAATTCGAAAGGTGAATAAAATTGATGTCGGATACGCAACGGTTGCGAAGAAGGTGGACGTGAAGCGGCTGAAGCTTGATCTGTGGGCTGAGTTAGAAACGCACCCGATCATCAAGAAGAATCACGAGGAGGCGCTCCCCGACACCCCTTTAAAAAAGAAGCTGGACGAGCGGAAGGAGGATGAGGCGGAGCAGTTTTTAAGTTTCAAGGTGAGCGAGCGAATCGAATCGGAAAGACGGCTACATCCACTACTGAACTAACCCCACTCCACTCACTCAATTCGTTTGGCTCGCTCGTTTTGCGCAGAACACCGTGGAAACCATGGGAGTCGACCAGAAGCAAGGCGACGTTACTCTCCCCTTCTACTTCATCTGCATTTTACACTTGGCGAACGAGAAAGGTTTGCTGTTGGAGGGGAAGGAGGACTTATCCGATTTCATGATTACCCAGGACGATGGAGAAGTTGTGACGGCGCACTTGGAACCTCCCAAGGAGAAGGCGGTGAGGGCCACGAGGAAGGCGCCCAAGGCGGTGTACGTCGAGGAGGAGGAGGAAGTGGACGAGGAATTTGAATGAGATCAAGTTTGAAAAGTGGTGGTTTCAATAACGTACACATTCTATACAAAATTAATATTGCTCACAACTTGAACAACCCTCCCAGCGCATGCTTCAAATCCTCGTCGTTCTGTACAGCAGTTTTAATGTCGCTCGGTCGGATCAGAGGGTAATCCTCATAGTTAACACGAGCTGTGCTTTTGAACTGCTCCTGATCCTCTAATTTAACCGTCACCGCCCCGGCAAGAGCCAACAGCTCGGTGATCAAATACTCGACGCAAACAGTGATCTGCCACTGCCAAATCTTATCCGAAATCGGTATGTATTCTAAAAGGTTGAACATGTTCCCGGGGTACTTCTTCGCCATGTGCACCGAGGTAACGTTGTTGACGGCATGATCCATCATTTCTGTTGTTCCGAAAATTTCCTTCATGCCAGTCTCCATGTCAGGGGCAGCACAGAGCTTGTTTACTAGCCAGGCCACGGTTCCAGCCAAGATTTTAGTGCTATTAGGGAACGAAAGACGCAGGTTTGGGTGGCAAGTTTCCGCAACGAGCATGAAGCATCCCTGGTGTTCTTCTGTCATCTTCCTCATCTTGGGAATCTGATTGTTACTCGCATGCATTATTGGGACAGACTTTGATTCAGTGAGGACTTTGTTGGCCGGTGGGAGGAGAGTCATATGAACAATAGACTGAGTGAATAAAGTTTGTGTTAGAATAATGTCTTATAACGCTCATACACCGAACAAACAGACTGGTGAAGGAAGTCCTTGCACTCACGTAAAAAGATTCGTTTAATTTTTTAAATCTTGACTTTTTTCAAGACACTTTATAAATTCTTCCACCGTCTGCCATTGTTCTGCCACGCATACCGTAACACAATCTCAACAAGCACACACATTTTTAACAGCATCTAAGCGATGCTCGACCCTTCAGTGACTTGGTCGTTCAAGTCGCTCCCTCAACAAAGTCAGTCGACCTCAAACCTCAATGGAGTTTCCAGCAGGGAACACTCACAATCGAACTCTCGAGCCAACTCAAGCACACACCGACACAGAAATCCAAATCCCACACAAGTTTTCATGGACTGCGCGAGTCGGCTCAACTCCACGACGCAATCACATTTCCACAGCAACCAGTTCTCAAATAACTTGGACGGCCGCTTCTACGAAAACACCTCTATGGAGGCCCACTCGGTCAAACGAAAAAAGGATAAACTGGAGAAAAATTCTCTCCGAAAAAAGGAGGCCAACACGATGCGCAAGCGAGAGGAGGCTCGCGTGAAGATCTTGGAGGCAAAATTGGCGCAGAAAGAGAAAATCAAGTTCGGAGTGACAAAGCTCCAATCCAATTACCACCGGCGCAACGCAACAAAACGCGTAAAACAGATCAAAGCCAATTTTGCGTCAATGACGAGGCTTGCCCTCTTCTTTCAGTCAGCCTATAGGGGACGGGAGGGCCGCTCGAACTTCAACCAAGTTGTCGAGGCCAACATAAAGCAAGTGCAAAATTCTGCGGCAATACGACTTCAAGCGATTGCTCGACGCAAGGTTAACAATATCTACATTTTGAAGCATAAGGTGAGCGAGCAAAGCGAGCGAGCTTTGTGGAAAACTTGAGCGATGAAGTGTGCAAAATTACTGCAGACAACAAAAATACAACATCCACTAAAACTAACCCCCTCAATTTGTTAACTCGCTCATTTCGCTCGGCGAAGCGTGCCCTCGCACAGCGGGACGACAATATCGCAACAAAAATTCAGTCCCTCCAAAGGGGTAAGCTTGGTAGACAAAAGTTCAAGCTTGCCGAGCAATCACGGAAAAACACCCTGGCTGGCCTCATTCAGCGCATAGCGCGAGGTAAAATTGGCAGAAAGTTGCATCAAGCACATTGGTTGTTCGTTCAGCAAATGGAGAAGCTCGAGGCGGAGAAACAAATGATTAACAAAATAAGACGAAGCGCCGCAATAATAATACAAAACAAGTTCAGGGGCAACGCTTCGTTAGCGCAGGTATTAAAAATGATAACTGAACGAAAGGAACAATCTGCAACGAGAATCCAGTCCAAATTAGAAGAAACGTTCACAAGCTGCGATACGACGAGCACAAGAAGTTGGAACGCGCAAAAATAGTTCGACAACAGAAAGAAGCTAGATTAGAAAAGAGGCGGAAGCAACTCGAGGACGAAGCTAAAGAGAAAGCGGAGGCTGAATTCAAGAGAATTGAGCAGGCAGAATTACAAATAAAAAAAGAAAAGAGGGAAAAGCTTCATAGAGAGGAGGAGGCGGCAGAGGCGGCAGAGACGGCGGAGGAGGCGAGAAAGGCTGCTATAGCCGCCGCTCCCCAAGAGGCGCCCCAAGAGGCGCCCCAAGAGCTACCCCAAGAGCTACCCCAAGAGCTACCCCAAGAGCTACCCCAAGAGCTACCCCAAAAGCCAACCAAACCAAAGTTTGATCCAAAGGCAGCCGCCGAGAAGCAAAAAGAAAGAATGCAATTGACGGAGAATCAAGTTCGAATCCCCCCCGCGGAACCCAGAACCAGAACTCCAACCCCAACTCCTCTTGCCAATGTGATCTCGCCGCCCAAAACGCCAGCCGCAAGTAGCGACGACAACAACGACGAAGACTTCTACGACGACTTTGATGAAGATGAAGTTGAATTTGTTGTTGAGAACATGGAAGCATTAAAATCTCCAAAGCTGCAGGACTTTTTCGAGTTCGAGGATGACTTTGAGGATTCTCTCGGACAGGAGAACATTAAAGACCTAGGAAGTCCGACACACCAAAATAAAGAGTAATTTTTGCAAAATCAAAAAATCCCTTTATTTTTTCTCGAAAAAATTGGCAAGGTTTCCGCTCACAACCTTCAGCTTCTTTACCTTCTTCCCATTCTCCTTGTTTTTCAATGGTCTTTTTGTTGTTGGTTTCACGACTATTTTTGCACCAAACAAAGCCTTCCTATTCTTCTTGCCTCCATTGTCCGAGTCGTCGTCAAACTCAATATTATCATCATCATCTTCATCATCATCCAATACATTTTTCTTGGTGGGAGACGTGAAGTTTTCAATGCCCAGCTGCTTCTTGGGGCTTGCCTTGGGGCTGGCAACAATTTTCACAATTTCCACCTCGTCATCACTCATCATATTGTTGCTGTTGCCGCTTTCCCCTCCCGCTGCGGACGGGCCGCTTTCACTCGCCCCTGTACCAAAAAACTTCTTCTTGTGCACCTCATTCATTTTGCTTAACGCCGACCTCTCCACGATTGCTGACATCTGCGCCGAGCGAAGCGAGGCGCATTTTTTAATGAAGGTCGAGCGAAACGAGCGAGCCAAACGAATTGGGTGGGTTAGCTTAGTTGTGGGTGTGGGCGGTTGTAGCCATTTCCGCTCGTTCGCTCGCTCACCTCCCGAGTGATCATGCTCGCTCTTGCAAACAACACCACGTTGCTCAGCCGCTTGAACCTCATTTCCTCTGTGACAATCTCCAACTGGTGGCTCAATTCAACGAAGCAGTAATCTTCGCTGTCGAAAAGCTTTCGCTGCACGTTGTCCCACCCCCCTTCGCTGCTCGCTAGGAATTTCAACAGGCTGATATCGCATGTTTTACTCCACCACTCGAGCTTTTCCCACCCATCATCCTTGACGCTCCTGATGCTTTTTAACGCGCTCGGCAGAACCTCTCCCTCAACGTCCTCGACAACCATCAAGTTTCTTAACCTCGTCTGGTGGGAAATTTGAACAAAGACCGACTTGCAAGCGTTCTTCCTGTTCGGGACTCCCAATTCGCAATTTTTATCTCCCCACGCCTGTTCCACCACTCCCACGCCAACTTTGTTCACCGAGGCGAGGTGCCTCTTCCAAACCGCAATGATCTTGTCCGTACACTCGCAAATCTTTTTATCCATATCGACCTTTTTGCTGCGTTTTCCCTGCGCCGCGCCGCGCCGCGCCGCCGAGCGAATTGAATTGAGTGGAATAATTTTAGTTTTGCCCGCTCCACCGCTCCACCGCTCCGCTCGCTCACCTCCAAAACAAATTTCGACCGAACATTCTGAACAATGTCGAGGGCTGCCAGGGCGAATTCTCCAGCATCGGCCAGATCCAGCAGCTCCGTCAGGGCCACCTGGGCAATCCCAACCTCCGTCTGATCGGTCTGGGTCGCCTTGGCCGTTTCCTCATCCAAACGTTTTCTTGCCAGACTTTCAGCCGCGACCTTCAAATCCTCCCACGTGACTTCGAACTCACTTTCCTCGCCCCCCTCGCCCCCGTAGTGTGGAATTCCGAATGAAACCAAAACCCTCAGCAGCAAAACCTGACCTGCGGTCAATTTCAACGAGTTATCGTCGATTTTCTTCTGCTTCGCCAACTCAGCTTCCACAGCCTCGTCTCCCTTGTTCTTGGCCGTCGTCATTGACTTCTTGTCAGTTGTTTTCCTGCGCCGAACGAAGCGAGGCGCATTTTTAATGAAAAACGAGCGAAATGAGCGAGCCAAAACGAGATGGGGTGGGTTAGCTTAGTAGTGGATGTAGCCATTATGTCTGTAGCCATTTCGCGGGATTCATCGCGAGTATGTATGCTCGTCTTCATCAAGGCTCGCGCGCGTCGCTCGCTCACCTCGAAACAAAGGTTGCTCTCGCAATCTGCAGCGCACGAACCGCGTCAGTCTCGTCGCCAACAACCTTCTGACTGGCGGATTTTATGGTCTCGGAAATTTTCCCCAGCCCCAACCACGCGCGGACTAGGTTCTTGTTGTCGTTCGCGGCGGAGGCCTTGTACTTGACGGAATGTTCTATCAACTCTTCCTTGATTGATTGGAGGACGTCCCCGACCTTTTGGTCCTCGAGCTGCGCCGCGACGAGCAAAAAAAATCATGTTGGTATTCTGGCGAGTATGGATGGCGAGCCACATGGCGAGCCTAACGAATTGACCCACATGGCGAGCCTAACGAATTAACCCAAAAGGCTCGCTTCGCTCGCTCACTCACCTCCTCACACTCTCCGATCCTCACGTCGATTTCCTCGAGAATCAGCGTCAGCAACAATTTGAACATTTTGTTCTTCACCGAAACTTTCGTATTTGTCTTGATCGCCAAGGACATGTACAGTTTCAGGAGCGTGTTCTTCACGTCATCGAAGTTGAGAATTGTTGTTTTAGTGGTAGTCCACGGGGTCGTGAGGGTTGTGGTGGTGGTGGTGGGGCTGCCGGTGGGAGTGGGAGTGGGAGTGGGTGTGGATGATTTAGACGGACTCGCCGCAACGTCGCCGGTGAACATGCTCTGTGCAACAGGGACAATCGGAGACACGCACTTCATCATGTTGTCGATGATCGGCGACAACAGCTTACTAACCCTCGCCATCAACGGTTTCCATTCCGGGAGAGGAACGACCTTGAAATCAATATTGATGTCAGCCGCAACATTCTTGTCCTTCTTCGTTTTCTTCTTATTTGCTAGCTCTTTATCTCCAAGCTTCATGGCATCGTCGAGAAGCGCCTTGACCTCTTTCATCTCCTCGATGTCCGCTGTCTTCAGGATCAAAATACTTTCTGCTCTATCCTTGATCGTTTGAATGTCGGCCTTTTCCATTGCCAATTTCTCCAACTCCTTTTCCTCCTCCTTCTCCCTCTCCTTCTTTTTCTCCGCCGTCTCCTCCCCCTCCCCCTCCTCCTCC
>Ga0302116_1002042_pt1 | contig 11991 bp, 8 predicted proteins | sample AG5_SCM_MG_FD_203124 | JGI IMG/M metagenome (GOLD analysis project Ga0302116, IMG submission 203124) | Marine microbial communities from Western Arctic Ocean, Canada - AG5_SCM | ecosystem: Environmental > Aquatic > Marine > Oceanic | place: Canada: Western Arctic Ocean | collected 2017-10-01 | reverse complement strand
CCCTCAACCTCACCTACCCGCCCGCGCCCGCGCTGCGCCAGTGGCAGATCCTGGTCCCGTGCAATCACACCGACCCGGGGCCGCCGGGACCCGATCCGCTCCTCCTCGGAATCATCGACCCGAACGACCCGCTGACCATCTTCACGATCGTCTTCATCGTATGCGCCGTGCTGTTCTACTACCTACGGCGCTGGCAGCTGAAAGAAGAGGCGAAACGCGCGGAGCGGGTACCGACGCTAGACGACGAGATTAAACGATCGGCCAATCTGAGACACATCAAATCAATGTTCGAAGAGGTGGACATAGAAGAAGAAGAAGAAGAGGAGGAAGAACTCGACGAGTGGGGCCGGGTTAAGAAGAAAAAGAAGAAACCGTGGTGGCGACGTGTCAAGCTGGACTGGAGCTGGGAGGACGTGGGTGCCGCTGTGGGCAACGCGTATCGAGCGATTAAGAAATTTTTATTCACCGCGACGTTCGGCGCGCCCGTGTCGGAAACTAGTGTCAGCATCACGGAGTTTATTCACATATTCCAGATCGATGTTCGGAGCGAGTGGGCGCAGCGGTTCATCGCGCTGTTGGACGCGGACGGTAACGGGACGATGGAGTTTCAGGAGTTCGTCGTCGGCGTCGGGACGCTCAGCGTGAAGGACAAGAACTGCGGCGCGACGGATTTTGGCAACTTTTGCTTCAAGCTCCTCGACCTCGACGACAAAGGTGCGCTCCCGCGCGAGGAGTTACTCGCGACGGTGTGGCGTTACGTGCGGTACAGGGAGTGCCGCGCGAACGACAAAGCGTCCGAGGTCAAGGCCAAGACGGATTACAAGGATAGGTACATGGACGTGGAGATTGAGGCGGCGCTGAACGATCACAGGCGCGTGGTTCGCGATTACCGCGCCAAGATGTATCTGGGCCGGACGCAAAACTGGGATAAGCTCGGTAGGTTTAACCGCAGCGACGGCGCGGAGGAGGTGCAGCAGTGGGCGGAGGACGCCGCGAGGGAGGCGGAGGTCCGTGACCCGCGCGTGTTGAAGGAGAGTAAGGAGACTAAAGAGCGGCGGCGTCGGATGGCGGCGATTCGTGAAAAAATGCGCGACGCCGTCGCTTCGCTGCGGGTGGAGTACCCGCGGGTTATTACCCCGCGTGACTTCCAGAAGTTTCTGGATGAGTTTCCCGATACATTCAAGCCCGCCATGGAGATCTACAAGAAGCTCAAACCGTACGCCAAGGCGTGCGCGCGGTGCGTGGAGCGGGTGCCTAACCTCCGGCTGGACGAGATGAAGGCGCACGAAGCCGCGCAGGTTTGGCGCGCGGGCCAAAAGGTGACGTGGTTCTGGGACGAGGACGAGGAGCACAGGCACGCGCGGGTCCGTCCGCGCGAGGACCGGGACCCATCGCTCTTACAAGAGATCGCGACGATGTCCACGCGAAGGGCGTTGGCGGAACGCGCGAGGAAAGGCGGCGCCACTCGAATCGGTGAACACGACGAAACCGCCGCGGAAACAATCGACGACCGATCCGCGTCGACCTTGACCACACGCGACGGCGCGCTCCGTAAAGACCGCGGCCCGCCGAGCTTGCGCGTGCAAGGTAAAGCCCACGACCTGCAACGGACCGCGGAGATGCGAGTGAACGCACTCGTCGACATGCCGGAACACGAAGCGGTGGGCGAACTGACGTACCTTACGCTCCGAGCCAGGGTACTCGCGCTGAACATGCTCGCCATCGAACCGTGCGCCAGGATCGTACACGCCATGGACCCGAAACCACGCGCGGAGGTGATCGATTCCGTGGACCCGCGGGTGGGGGAGATGGTCACGCAGCTGCTCATAGACACCGGGTACGTCTCGGGCGAGGGCGAGACGCCGCGGCGCGACCGAGCCGACGGCGGCGCTAAGGCCAAGGCTAAGGCGCAGCGACAGATGTGGGAGGAACGGCGCGGGCGCGGGGGTGTCTTGGGCCTGGAGTACGGACTCGACGTCTACTCCACGCAGTTCGCGGGTGATGGTAATGACGACGGGGTGGGTGGTGGTGGGGGGAACGATGTCGTCGGGGGAACGATGCCCGGTCAGCTCGGGTCGCCGGGTGACGAGGGAGGTTCCTCCTTCGCGGCGCAAAGAGCCGAGGAGCTTCGTCTGGCTTTCAACACCGACGGCGACGCGATGTACGTGTACGGCGAGGATGGAGGTTTCCAGCCCTTGGGCACGGTCGCCGCGGGTGCGAGGGAGACGGTGGAGGAAGGGACGCGGGGGTGGAACGAGGCGTGGACCGAGGAAGGACGCGGGGACTCGTACAGGATAGACATAGCCGATCGATGAAAACGTCCGATTTCATCAAAGTTCCGAGGTTGGTTCCTTGGACCTCCTCGGAGAAGCCAACTACTGTGGACACGTCGTGACGCCCCCTCGGTCTTCCCCTCGCACAATACGCACGCACGCGCACGCACTCGACATCATGTCGTCGAGCCACGCACGGAGGACGTTCTCGCTCGCGCTGGCGGCGCTCATCGCGTCGCTCGCGTGCGGCACCGCGCTCGCGCACCAGGCGCCCCTGGGTCGGGACGATATCGAGGACAACGCGGGCCGCGCCCTCCTCGACCACGACGCGGACTCGTTCCGCACGATCGACGACGGCGGCGCGCACAACGCGCTCGACCTCGGTAAGCCCGTGGGCGACCAGGCGACCGCGACGACGTGCAACGGCCGCGACGACTTCGTCCGCACCGCCGGCGACCAGTTCACGCTCGGGGGTAAAAAGTTTGTCTTCGCCGGCTGGAACCAGTGGGAGGTCCTGGAGGCCGCCAGCGGCGCGCCGCCCCCGTTCCGCCACCTCCCATTACCCGGCAGGGAACACATCGTACGCATCATGAACGAGGCGGTGGACGCAGGGCTCAAAGTCGTACGCATGTGGGCGCACACGGTGAGTTTTTATTTCTATTTCAAGTTTATTTTCATTCTCGTATGGGCAATTAGCATGACGTCGTGTTTTGGTCACAGATCACCCCAGGGTACGCCACGCAAACGAGTCCGGGGGTCTGGAACGAAGAGGTGCTACTGGGCATGGATTTCGTCCTGGACCAGGCACGCAAACGCGGGTTGAAGATCATATGGGCGCTCGCCGATAACTGGTACCCCGTCGGAGGGGTGATGCAGTACGTGGAGTGGTCGGAATCCGCGAGTCGGCACCAAGTGAGTTTATTTGAATCTTTGTATGGTCGTACGGGCAATTGGACTGAGACGGCGTGTTTTGTTCACAGGACTTCTTCACCGACGAAGCCGCTATAAAGATTTTCGAGAAAACGTTCGAGACGCTCGCTAACCGCGTCAACACCTTCAACGGCGTCGCGTACAAGGACGACGCGACGATATTCGCGTGGAACCTCGCGAACGAAGCGCGGTGCCAGGGCTGCGACGCGGAGGTCATGCAAGCATGGATCGAGCGCGTGTGCGCGAGGTTCAAGTCACTCGACAACAACCACCTCGTCGGCATCGGCTACGAGGGCTTCTACCACGAGTCATCCGGCCGGCGCAAGTTCCGCACGAACCCGGGGCGGGGCGGGTCGCGATGGGCCGCGAACGAGGGCCAGGACTTCGAGCGCAACGCGGCGACGCGGTGTATCGACTACGTGGGCATACACGTGTGGCCCGACAACTGGTGAGTCTATTTGAATCTTTGCACTGCATGGGCAATTGTACTGACGTGATATATTAATCCCGTGTTCTTAATAGGAATTACGACGGCGTCGATAACCAACGCGCGTTCATCGAAGGTCGCGTGGAAGCCGCCGCGAACAACTTGGGTGTTAACAAGCCGTTTCTGCTCGAGGAGTTTGGCATGAGCATCCTGGATCCAGACGACACTGACCTGGCGTATCCAAACGACGACGGGGGAAGAAACGCGCCCGTGAGGGACTCTTACTTTCGCTCCGCGTACGAAGGTGAGCTTCTAAGAGTTATTTCCGTATGGGCAATTTTACTGACATCGTGTTTTGTGTACAGTCGCGTTGTCACAGGCGAAGAACGGAAGGCTCTCCGGGACGCTGTTCTGGCACTGGTACGATCGCGGGGTTGGGCCGGGGAAGTACGGCGTGCGGTCGAACGACTCGACGTTCAAGCTGATCGTGGAGCACGCGGAGGCGATGAACGCAATCACCGGAGCGCCGCGATACTGCGCCGCGTGATTTCGCTCTCTCTGTCTGTTTCAACGTAGAAAGAATTTTCCAGAACATTCCATTTGCCCTTGATATTTCGCTAATTCGGACAAAATAAATACTTCTCACTAAAAGGTCACACATTAGTCAAGTCAACGCTCGTACCCCCGATTTAGGAAGCGTGTCACGAAAGCGTTTTTCATCCCCGACGCGGTTCGTCGCCCAATCGTGAAGGCGCGTACGAGGTCACACCCCCGTACGGCGTCCCCAAACACCGCGTCGCTTGAAGCCAGAGTCTCGCACAAGACGCCATGTCCGGGGCTGAGGTCCTGCCCGGCGGCGGCATCGACAGCGCGGTGCTCATGCCCCCGCCCTCGCCCCCACCGCCGGCGCGGAACAATGTCTCGGAGATGAATCCCGACGCGCTGGGGGGATTCGCGAGCCAGGCTGCGCGGGAGCTGGAGATGAAGAAGGAGCAGCTCAAGCTCGCGATGCTCGAGCTCGACCTCGCGGAGCGCAGGGAGCGCATCGCCAACCAGCAGGCTGAGCGCGCGCTCAAGATCAAGGAGCGCGAGCTCGAGCTCGCCGAGAGGGAGGCGAAGCAGAGGGCGCTCCTCAATCCCCCGCCGCCGCCCCCGCCCGCCCCGAAGGCCGCCCCCGGCCTCCAGGTGTCCGACTCCATGATGGTGGCCATCCCGCCCGGCAAGGTCCAGGCCAAGATGGCGTCCATGAAGGTCTCCAACGAGATCGGAGCCAACGTCGGGGATCGACAGGAATCCCCGGATGACCCACCCGCAGTCGCCGCCACCGCCGCGGATGACGACGACGCCGCCGCCGCCGCCGCCGCTCAGCCCGGCGAGCCCCCCGGCGACGATGACCCCGCCGACGGCGAGCTCAAGGGCTTCGACGTCGGCCGCAACGGCGACCTCGCGGCCAAAGTCGCCGCCATGCACGGCCACAAGGATTCCCTCCGCAAGGATTACGAAGACAAGCTCGGGGAGCTGGACAAGCAGATGGCGGAGGCGGCCATCGCGCAGCACAAGCGCGAGGTCCTCGCGAGCAAGGTAGCCGCCGAGGCTGTCCGCGAGGCGAGGACCTCGCGTGTCTCGCAGCTCGCCAACCTCATCGCGGCGTCGCTCGAGATGGTCAAGAAGAGCGGCGACGCGCTGGATTCCGTCGTGCTGAAACTCGTGGATCACATCGAGCAGGACACCGTGGAGCAGATGGAGGGCCGTCCGGGCGCCTCGAAGGGCTCCGGTAACGACGACGTCAACGCCGGGAACGGACCGTCCGGCATGCAGGATAAGCTCATGAAGTTGATGCTCTCCAACCCCTCCGACGATCAGCTCCAAGACGCCGTCGCCATGATGGAGGGGATGAAGCCCAAGGCGGAGTGGGATAACATGACGTCCCTCACCGCCAACCTCGCCAACCTGACCGGCTACATGAACCGGCTGGAAGGGAAGACGACGGACGAGGAAGACGCGCAGGCGATCGCGGACAGGGTCCTCGCGGAGGAGGCTGCCGCGAACGGAGAGGGCCCGGCGGATGGGGCGGCGGATGGAGCGACCGGGGATGCCCCGGCTGCCCCCGCGGATGACGGCGTCGAGCCCGCGACGGAGGCGGACGAGGTCGCGTCCGAGGATCTCCCGGTCCCCAGGGATATGCTCGAGCAGCTCAACGTGCTGAGAGGTAAGAAGAAGTACCTCGAGGAGATCAAGGAGCTCGAGATGGCGGTGAGGGCGCTTCAGGAGGAGCAAGCCGCCGGGTTTCCCCCCGAGGTTGAGCCCCCGGTTCTCGGCGACGAGGGAGACGAGGGAGACGAGGGCGCCGGCGACGCCGCGCCCGAGCCCGTGGCGGAATGATCGTGATACTACATACCTTTACGCCAACGAGCGTAGCTGTGAATACCTTTGTAAGGTCCAGGTCCTGTCTATTTCAAGCTAAAGTCGCTAAGTTTTGGCGGCGAGGCACTGCCAGGCGCAGTTCTCCCCCATCGCGTGCGCCCCGTTCCCTTCACCCTCTAATAAGTAGTCCCCGCGGCTGAAGCCGAGCTCGCGCTCGTGCAGCGATCTGAACGGGTTGATTTCGGACTCCCACAGCCACTCCACCTCCTCGTTTTGGCTACTCTTATTTCGGCAGTCGAAGTCCCCCGCCGGGAACATATCCCCGAGCGCGTCCTCGTCGTTCTCAGCCTCCGCCAGGGTGTACCCGGTCACCAGCAGCGGGCACGTATCGGTGAAGAGTATCTCCCGCATCGTCGGTTCCCACTCACGCGGTTCGTACCCCCAGACCCCCGCGTTGAACGCGAGCGCGAGGTCCGGAACAAAGTCGGACACCGCGGTGGACTTTTGGTTATTTTGGTTATTTTGGCAGTGGACTTTGTCGAGCGTCTCGTTCGTCTCCGTCTCTTCGCGCCCGCGCGTGCGGTCTTCTTCCCGTAGGTCGTGGTACAGACCCACGCGATACGCGACTCGAAGCTCGATGGAACTCGAGTCCGCGGTCGAGTCCTCGGTCGAATCGTCCGTCACCGCGTCACAGCCGTTCACGTCCACGGCGTGGAAGACATCTCGCGTGACGCCCGGGTCTAAACGCACGTTCGGCCCCACGAGCATGACGTCCACCCGCTTGACCCCTTCCATCGCGCGTTGGAACAGGGAGGACGATGATGAGATTGACGATGAGGTTGAGGTATCGGTATCGTCCTCATCGTTATTGCTCCGGCCGGCGTCGGCGAGGAGCCCGTCGAAGACCGCGGCGGTGTCGCGCGGGCAGGTTCCCTCGCGCCTGTCCGCGCCGACCAGGAGCAATCGCAGGGTGCCGTCGCCGTCGGGCCCTGGCGGCGACGACGACTTCGCCGCGTTGGACGCGCGATGACGCCTGATCCGATCCATCGCCTTGAGCGTGGTGAACGTCCGCGAGTGGCGCTCGGAGAACGCCACGGGGCACGGCGCGACGGACCCCTCGGACACGCGCGCACGGCGGCCGACATCTTGCCCGTCCGAGAAGTTCGCGGCCACGGACGTCCCTCCATGTGTATCGGCGTCCATGACCTCGGCGCCCATGACCTCCCTCCACGCGCGTTTTCCCGTGGGATCCGACGATGCGTGATCGTCGGTCATCGCGGGAGGCGGAGTATCGCGCTCGCTCATCGCGAGCGCCGTCGCCGCGCGCCACCGTTTGTGCCGCCGATGCCAAATGTCCAGTCGCGGTCGGGCCAATCCGGTCAGCACTGACGGGGGCTCTCGTCCCGGCCTTCATCAGACTCGGGCGCGACATGGAGGGTGCGTCCGGAGGCGCGGGGGGCGGCGACCCCTCGCCGCAAGGAGGCGTTATGACCATGGGGCGGAAGGACCTGGTCGAAATTAAGCGGCGGCTGCTCCAGGTGCGCGCCGCGAACCCATCGCGCGTCACCGATGACCGCGTCGCCCCCGCCCATCGATCTCGTTGTTTTCCCGGTTATTTCTTTCCCAGCGCTAGGGCGCCCCGCCCTGATGATGCGGCAGCAGCTGACCTACATCCGTCGCCTCCCTCGATCCAAACGCAGCTCGCGGGTCCGAACCAGGAGGAGTACTGGAACCTCGTCTCCGCGTTCCTACACAAGCAGGCGTCGAAGGATGAGCTCGCCGAGAAGGTCCCGCGGCTGCTCGGCGCGCAAAACTTGCCCCTGCACCACCTCTTCCTCCGCGGAATCTACAGCACGACCAGGAAGAAACAGCCGACGCAGCAGCCGCCGCAAGGGGTTCCCATGGCGCGGGTGGCGTCCGGGGGAAACGGCGCGGGTCCCGCAGGTCCTGGCCCGGCGTCCCAGGCGCAGGGGATGGGAGGAGGATCGGTCCAGGGAGGAGCTCAGGGAGGTCAGCCGATGTCGCACCAGATGATGATGCAGAACATGACCCCGCAGCAGAGGCACCAATACCAACAGCAGATGATCCAACGGCAACAGTACGAACAACAGATGATGCAGCAACGGGGTGCGGGTGCGTCGATGCCGCAAGGGTCGGGTCCGCCGCCGGGAATGAGCGCCGAACAAGTGCAGGCCATGATGAGACACCGCATGATGCTCCAGAGGCAACAGCAGCAGCAGCAACAGCAGCAGCAGCAACAGATGATGCAGCAGCAGCAGCAGCAGCAGCAAAATCAGCAGCAGCAGCAAAGTCAGCAGCAGCAAAGTCAGCAGCAGCAAAATCAGCACACACAGCCGCAGAAGAGGAAGGGCGCGGCGGCGAAGGAGGGTGGCGCCAAGAAGCAAAAAACCGCGGCGGCGCCCGCGGGTCCCTCAGGAACGCAATATCCCGTGCAGGGTCTCACGTTGCAGCACCAAATGCAGATGCAAAACCAGTTCCTGGCGCAGCAGCAGCAGCGCCAGCAGTACATCCAGCACCAACAAAATCAGCAAGCGCACGAGGCGCGGGCGGAGCAAGCGAGAGCCGCTCAACAGGACAGGTTGGAACGTGAAAGGCAGCATCAGCAGACGATGGTCCAGCAGCAGCAGCTCACCACGCTCAAGCTTCAACGGCAGGAGCTCATGCGGCAGCAAGAAGACCTCACGCGGCAGCAAAAAGAGATCGACGCGCACGCCTTGGAATCGTTACGGACGTCGAGGGCGGTATTCGTGTCCCCGGCGGCGCTCTCACTCGGAGACGTCGTCGGGCACGGGCCGGGTGCGTTCGACGTGACGCCCCTTCCGCAGCTGCCGACCGACTTGAACGATGCCGTCTTCTGGGACTTGGGCGAGCTGGCGAACAGTGGGTTCAGACGGGACTACTTGGACGTCGTCGACGGCGTGGACAGCGGCGTTAGCGGGGCGAGCGACCAGACCGGGGGCGGGCCGCTCCCGACTGACCGCGGCGATCGGCGGTCGATCCCGCCCCCCGTGCCCCTCATGGGCGTCGCCGCACCCCGCGGCCGGCCCCTCATCGGCGTCCCGGGATCCAAAACCTCCGTCACGGCACAGAACACGTCCTTGGGGCACCCGATGGGCGTCCCCGCTAAGAACGCGTCTGGCGACAAAATCGCGGTTGACGAAAAGTCGCTCAAGGTGCGCATGCGACTCACCGCGCACGACGCCGGGTTGAGAAAAGTGGCGCCCGAGTGCGTCACCGCGATGTCACGGGCGGTGTGCGCGTACGTGCAGCGGGTCGCGCGCGAGGCGGTCGCGGCGAGGGACGCGAGGGTGAAGTCCGGCGGGGTTGAGATTTTCAACGGGAAGGACGAGTTTCGCGAAAAAGTGTCGGACGACGACGAAGACGAAGAAGGGGATTACAACCTCGAGACGCTGGAGGCGAAGATGCTGGGCGCTGACGTGCGACGGGAACCCACGGTACGGATCGAGGACCTGTTCGCGGCGATGCGGAAGGACCCGGATCCGGCGATGCGGGGGCACGTAGAGCGGGTGGGTCTGAGTTTGGCGGAGGAGAGCGCTCTCGAGTCGGCGCTCGGCGGTACTTATTAGCGTTCGCGCCTCGGTCCCCATACGATACGACGATGTCACTTATTAGCGGGATGACGTTGTTGTTATTTCATTCCAACATCCTACAGAGGTTGGACCGTTCCACCCGCGCGCCTCGCTCGCCTCTAACTGGGCGGGGCGACTTGAACACTATAATAAAACTAAACCCAAAACCAAAAACCAAAACCCGAGGGTGAGCGTTCACCTTTACTCGTACAGGAAACAGTGCGCGTGGTACAACAGAACGCGGCGGGGATGGGACGGGAACCGGGCGGCTCGAGGAGGTGGCGACGACGACGCGCCGCCTTATTGGTGAGCCGCTCCAGCCCCGATCCCTACGCATACAATAGCGGCGGGGAGGCGCGAGTGACGGAAGACGTATCCAGTCTCACTCGCACCTGCACCCGCCGCTTGGCGGCGGCCTATTATTGCGGCCTATTAGTTGCGGCCGGTGCGCCTGCCCGGCCCGCTGAGCAGGTCGAGCGCGTCCCTGGCCTGCTTACCCCGGCCCGGGGACCTCGTCGGCGGCGTCTTCCTCGCGCCGTTGGCGCGTCCATCCGGGACGGCTAGGAGGTCCAGGGTCAGCTTTTCAGAGTTTTTCGCCGGCAGGGTACACGACGGCGCTCGGCCCCTGGTCCCGATGGCCTCGAGTATGTCGCCGTCCTTGAGCACGGTGTCCTTGTCGACGGGCGGCGCCTTCTTGGGCTTGATGTTGTTCGCGGCGACGGGGCTGGCGCTCGATGAAGCGCCGTTCATCGGTTTGTTTGCGTCGGCGTCGGGCCTGGTTTTGTTTGGCGCGGGTTGTCTCGAGACTCGATCGCCTAGGTCGTCGAGGATGCCGAGGAGCGGGGACTTGGCGTCCCGCATGGCGCTCGTCTCGATGATGCGGTCGCCGACGCCGGCGCCCTGGCGCTTGTCCTTGGAGATGCGTCCGACGCGGCGGCTGGGGGATTCGATGAGGTCGCGGTTGAGCTTGGCGACGCGCTTGGGCGACGTCGCCGCGCGCCTGCTCCTGGATCCGCCGAGCTCGTCGAGCCTGAATGCGCGCACGGTCATCGTCCCGGCGCGGCCCTGCGGTTGATGGGGGGGGGAACGGGACGGGAACGGGAGGTCAGCTCGGTTCGCGCGGAATGTGTCGCTCCGGGGTCGATCGAAGACGGTCCGTGGGACGCGAGACGACGACGTCGGCGCCCGGAACGGGCGCCCGTCGTCGCCCCGATATTTCAAATCCGTCCCCCTCTCGGCCGGAGATCTGCCAAGTGTGACGAACGGTCGCGCGCGGGTCAACGCCGAGGGGCGATGGTGAACGCGTCGGAAAACCGGCGGGAGGCCCCGCGTGACCCGTGAAGAGGTCCGATCGAGCCATGCAGAGCCGCGATACGCCCACGCGTGATCCGTGCGACGCGTCGCGGCGTCGAAACAGACACCGTTGGCACCGCGGGAATTGGCACGCGGCCGCCGCGTGCTTTTCTGTTGAACACGCACCTGGTGGACGGGGCGTGACGTGGACGCCGGCGCGGCCCTGAGGGAGGCCACGAGGTTGAACGCAAGGAAAGGGATGGGCATTCAAGTAGGTACGGTGAGTTGTTCGTCCAGAGGACCTGACGACGCGTCACGCGCGTATCGAGTTATGGCCGCCGAGGCTTGGTCATCAATATTTACGTTCGTTGGGCGGGAAAATGCTTTTCCAGAGGCACCACGTGGACAGATCCTCGCTCTCTCATCACCGCCACACTGTGCTGATGGTGGCAAAATTACAGTGCCAAAACTTTACAGATCTGCATGTACTTTTTCGGGCGCGCGTCTGCCGAAATTGGCTTTCTAATTGCGTATTTGGTCGGTCTCAAATCTGTCCGCCTCGCCGTTGCGAAAAAAACTCTCGGAGCGAGCTGCCGCTCTCGCCGGGTGCGCAGCCTCTTCGTTTCCTTCACGTTGCGCCGCGCTATATGCCGGCGAACGATTACTGTTGCTAGCTGGGGTGGTGAGAGCACTCTCGGCGAAGGACAAGGGTCGCAGGACACCGCGCGGAGGACCCGATCGGGTCGACCGTACGACGCCCCCGCGCGGTTAGCATCGGACCGCACAGCTGTGTGCGGGAGCCCATCGGAGTCCGAGTCACCCGTTCCCCCCCCATCGGTCCGCGTACGTGACGATGGCGAGCGTCCAGCAGTACCTGTCGGTGCTGGCCGGGGCGCAATCGGGAGCTAACGCGGAGGCCCAGCGCGCGGCGGCACAGATGCAAATCGAGGTACGTGCGATGCGCAGGCCGCGACCGGAGACGACGCGTCGATGCCCTACTTTTCTTTTTAACCCAGCGGCGGCGGGTTTGCGCGCCCGATCTCCCCTAACAACCGCGAGATCCCCCCGTCGTGTCTCCTCATCCCTGACCCAT
>Ga0302116_1002041_pt1 | contig 11991 bp, 18 predicted proteins | sample AG5_SCM_MG_FD_203124 | JGI IMG/M metagenome (GOLD analysis project Ga0302116, IMG submission 203124) | Marine microbial communities from Western Arctic Ocean, Canada - AG5_SCM | ecosystem: Environmental > Aquatic > Marine > Oceanic | place: Canada: Western Arctic Ocean | collected 2017-10-01 | reverse complement strand
AACTTCATTTCCTTGTTCAGCAAGGGGTCGATCGAGGTGAGTGAGCGAAGCGAGCGAGCCTTGAGGAAGATGAGAATACTCGCGATGGACATCCACTGCTAAACTAACATTATTCCACTCAATTCGCATTCGTTTGGCTCGCTTGGTTCGGTTCGCTCGTGCTTCATTAAAAATGCGCACAATCTCGCTTTCGCTCGGCGCAGCGATCGAAAATTTCATCTGCCGACCCAACCAACGTTGTCGCGTCGTGCTCCAGCAAATCCTCGAGCAAGAAGACCCCAATGCAAATCAATAGCGAGGACGACATTTTGCACCTCCCTCCATCGGAGCTGCCCAGTTTCGGCAATGTACTGAAGCCGAGCGACAGCGAGCGTTTCTTGCAGTTCTTGACAGTCCCTTACATACGAATTCCTCTTATGCTCGATTTCTTCGCAAACGGCGATCCAAATCGGATCACCGCGTTGAAGTGCCACTCACTGCAGTGCATAATCGACGCGGCACTCTTCGAGCCTGGGAAGTGGAAACCTCAGGATGACAAAACGGTGATAACTGAGATTCCAGTCGTCAACCCGGAGCAGTACGACAGGGTGAGAACATGAGAACAGAAAACAACAAAAATCTCACACGCCGCAAAACTCCACTCAACTCTGCTAACTAACCCTTTCGCGCCTTAGGTTCTTGCCACGGCTGGAGGAAAACTCTTCAACGAAATCTCCAAGTCCCCGGACGTTATGTGCGGATCGGTCATCAAAATCCTCGAGCGGAGCTTGGAAATGGACGTTGGCAAGTACGACCCGCACCGCGCCAGCGGTCCAATGATTCTCTATTCGATTCGTCTCGCGGTCAGGTTGGAGGGCTACCTTCGCTACGTCATTGCAAAGTGCGATCCCTCCGGAGTTCGGCCCAGGGCCTTCGTTGACGCTGACGTCAACAAATTGAAAGGTGAGCGAGCGAAGCGAGCGAGCCTTGTAACAAAAGAGAGTGAAGCGAATTTTTAACCCACTCTTAATTCACTCTTTCTCTCGTGCTTCGTTAAACACAGTTTTCTCCTCCAGGATCAGGTACATTTTGGACAATAGAGCGTTCAACATGATGGAGAGTTGGCTGTTCAAGAACAACAGAAATAACGACGGCGACGATACGTGCTTGATACATGCGCACTTGCTCTACCTGTTCAAGAACATTACTTATGAGGAGCTGGACTTCAGGGCTGTGAGCACGATGCTGAGCAGGTGAGTTGAGTTTATATATTTTCTGTTATCGCGATTCGCCAAAATAAAACCAACATCTCAAAATCTAACCCAAATCTATATCTTGCGCAGCCAAGTTTTCTTGAACATCAACCACCGATTCAAAACAATAAGCTACGACAACTTGTACGAAACAACTCAGGCGAACCGGCTGAGGGAGAAGAGCGACAAGAAGGAGGGCATTCTGGACAAGGACGAAGGGAAGGGGAGGTGAGTGAGTTTTGCTTTGCGTTGCGTTGCGTTGCCAACCCCAAAACACTACACACAAACTAACTAACAGCTCCATCCACCCCAGGTACGACAGCGACCCCCCGCCCAGCATCCAAATCCCTCAGAACGAAATCTTCGACATTGTGCAAAAGTACCGTCCAATGATTCTGACCTTTTTGAGCAAGAATCCCGACCTCCGCGACGAGTGTTTCGAGGCGACGGTCCGCCTTGCGACGAACACCGGAACGCGCACCACCAGCAACAAGGACCAGCAGCACGTCGGGGCGAGGAAGTGGCAAATAATCGGCCACGAGACGAATTTTGGCAGATTTGTGCCCGACACCGAGGACGCCAACCTCCGCGACGGGAGCTACCGCATCCCCGTTCCGGGCGAAACATACAAGGAGTGGATGCTCAAGGTGACGACGAAGTCCGTCGGGACCGAGGTCAATCTCCAGCTGAGCGAGTTTACCTTGCAGAACCACAAGATGACCTTGCTGGACCACAACATCATGAAGAACGAGGATTTCAAATGCGCCTTCTTGGAGAACCTGAAGGGCGGGAAGAGGCTCAGCGACGTTGCGTGCGCCGAGGTAATGCACACGAGCAATAGGTTCTGGTGGCGCCTCGTCGGTCGTCGGTACGACGTGCAGTCCTGGGCCCCCGACACGCGGGCGTACAACACGTGCAACGGGGCGATGAACACCGCCTTCACCCGCTCCTTCCCAGCAAAATTGAGAAGTGGAGAGCAGGTGAGCGAATTGATATCGAAGACGACAACAAAAAGACAAAGGCAGCGACACACACAACTAACACGCTCGCACGCAGTGGATCGCAGACATCTTGCAACGGAAGGTTCTGAAGCTCCTGCCCAACACGGAGCTCAAGATGCGCGGCGACGATCAGTCGTTTGCACCGTTCGTCGAGCTCGGAGGGTTCTTCCCCTCACCCCCCGACTCTGGAGTTTCCATTGCAACCATGAAGGAGGTCGTCGTGTTCAAGAATCCACCTGTCATCCACATTTACAACATTGTGGAGTACGGCAGGCGCTTCTTCAGGACGCTCGCGTACACAAGCAACAGCAGCTTGTGCATTCACGACGTCGAGGGCGATCCGTACCCCGACAGAGTGCTGAACGTGCTGAGCCTGAGCGCTGGGAGTCCGTGGGGGGTCGTGAAGCCCACACCCAGCCTGCTGATCATGCGGAGGTGAGCGAGCGAAGCGAGCGAGCTTTGAGGAAGACGAGAATACTCGCGACGATGAATCAACACCCGCGAAATGGCTACAGACATAATGGCTACATCCACTACTGAACTAACATTATTCCACCCAATTCGTTTGGCTCGTTTGGCTCGCTTGGTTCGGTTCGCTCGTGCTTCATTAAAAATGCGCACAATCTCGCTTGCTTCGCTCGGCGCAGCCTTAACAGCAAACTGGGGGTGCAAACGTTCATTCCGGGGAGGTTTCTGACCGGCCTGATCCCCACCGTGCTGCTCGACCAGTACAAATTCTGGCAATCGAAGGACAGCGACGACCTGATTGGCGACGTGTTTGACAACGGGGGGGGAGTTGGGTGCTTGAAGGTGGTGATGAACAAGGTGAGCGAGCCGACGAAGAGCGCGAAATAGCTACAGACAGGGGCTACATCCACTACTAAGCTACTCGCCCAATTCGCTTGGTTCGCTCGGCGCAGGACGTGAAGAAGGACATGACCGGCTTCTGTTGCAGCAGTACTGCCTACGCGACGATTCAGCGGTTCACCAAGAGTGTGAACGATGTCGAGGAGGGCGTCGGGGATGGGGGTGCCTACGGCATGGAGAGCTTCAAGAAAGTGACCAACCCGCTGACGGGCAAGGTGCAGCACCACAGCGTTGCCAATCCTCTTTCGCCAGAGCGAAGGAATCGCGCAATCACGACGGACGGCAGCGGAGAAGAAATTCCGCACACTCTGTTGAACGTCATGGCGGCCCCCGAGGGGAGCAAAATGAAACTTCTTGGGCTGCTATTCTCGCGCTTGGACAATCTTTCCCACGTACTGTTCTGGTCGTACGAGAAGTTGGACAGCCCGAGCAGCGCTAGCTGCATCGATTTGGTCGAGGTGAGCAAAATTACCCAGTTTATTGAAAAAAATCACACTCAAACAACAAAAACGCAGCTACCAAGAATCAAGATGAAATTCAAGGCGCAGAATGTGTCGGGGCAGATTAGACTGTACAGCACTGACCACGACGGGCTGTACATCACTACAAACAGCGACAAGAGGAAGCACGTGGAGAGGCTGCTCGGAAACGTTCCTCACTTTGTGGTCATGCAGAACAGCGACGAGGACCTGTTTGCACTGGTGCCAGGGTGTGCGCTGCCCAGAAGGCTGTACAACGATGGTTGCCACTTGAGCACGGCCATGATAATGGACAGGAGGAACGGGGAATGGATCGACAATTTGGGAGAAGTGAGGTGCTACCTGTATCCGGTGCACCCTTCGCACGAGTTCCTCTACACGCCAAGTTTGGCTTGCAGCTTGTATTTGTTGCTGATTCACTTCATCGCGGGGAACTACATCGAGGTTTTCAAGATGATCGAGAGCTGCGTGAGCGAAGAGCTAAGCGCGGAGGAACTGCAAATCTTCGACCAGTTGGAGTTCTTGGGCAACGATTGCCACCCCGACGCGCACGCGTGCCGGCTTAAATTCAGCGCGGTGGTCTTCGGCTTCGACGGCGCGATGAAGTGCCCCTGGAGCATCGTCGAGGAGCTGATGCAATACGTGAGGAAGCACGAGCATGTGAGCGCGCCGTGCAGATTGACCGTTACGGAGGAAATGAGCTTGCTGAATATTTTGCTGGAGAGGGTGGGGGGCGGGGGCAACGGCGGGGGCAACGGCGACGAGGAAGATGGAGAGAACTGGAGCTGCAGCGCGGCGGAGCTGGTCGAGTTCAAAAACAGGTTCAACTTCATATCGGCTGTTGGGAAGCTGGAGATGTGCGCGGGAGAGTGCGCGCTGACGGACAGGACGGTGGTCATGGCGCTGGATAGCTACCCAACGATTGACAACTTTGACAGCGTGGAGGACCAGAGGTGAGCAGCGGGGTGAGCAGCGGCGTGAGCGTCACACAAAAAACACAAACGCAAAACCAACAACCAACAACCAACAACCAACAATTAACAACCAACACCAACACAAAATCTCAATTCGCAGCATTTTGCACAAAGACAAGTCTGGAGTGGCGAGCAAACTCTTTGGAGTCGCCTACGGCCGTCCGGACCCGGTGATTGGAGAAGGAGGACTTCCAGCTGTTGCGTTCTTCAACGAGTGCTGCAGCACTGGCGTGGAGCTGAACGCAATGGGAAAGCACGGGTTTCCGCTCTTGTACGAGTTGCTGACAGGAACCCTCCAACTCCGGCTTTTCACGTCCGACGACCCGCACAATTTCGCCCGCTTACTTGTCAGGTTGCTGCCCGGCACCGACTACATGAAGCAGTCCACCCAGATGTCAACCATGCGAATCCTGGCCGAGAACCCAGCCGTCGCGGGTGAAGCCAACATTCCCAAGTTTCAGGTTGATTCCGCCATGGACAAGCTGAAGGGCATCTTCAAGGGGAAGGACGCGGTGACCAGGCTTCTCAGCAGCTTGCACGACTACTTCACGAAGCAGAGCGTCAGCATTAGCTTCCCAACTTGTGTTTTTGAAGAGCACGTTCCTCCGGGGAGCATCACCTTGGCGGATAAGGTTCATTTCTTCAAGCACCACCGGTTGTGGGTGATCCCGAGAGTGACCAACTACAGCAGGAGGAGCAGCACCATCAACGTTGCCAGCTTCTCCCGAATCAACGTTTCGAAGGACCAGCTGGTGGAGCTGCTGAGCATTCCGTTGCGACAGCTAGGGACCTTTGTTAACCGAGTTGGAGCGGCGACCTTGCAGAAGAGCGCGGTGAAATCGCAGCTGCCGTTCGAGCTCAGCAACATCAAAGCTGCAACGACGCACTGCAGTGAGCGCACGATGCAGCGGCTGCGATCGGACGTGAGCAAGTACGCGAGCATGGTGAGAGCGGATCGGGGATTTCAATACAATATATATTGCTAAGTGCAAGTGAACTAACACCTCGCACAGGTCAACAACGGGTTCGACTTCTTGCTTGACAGGTTCGACGAGGGCAGAATTGCTGCTTTCAAATCAAACAGCGGCTACTTGAGCGACGCGAAGAACAAGCTGAACGAGTTGATGGGGGCTTTGAACAGGATGCTGCAGGAGGGGGAAAATAACATGGGCAACTACATTGCGAAGGCCCTCGCGATTAATAATTATGGCGGCGGCGGGAACGGCGCAGATGCGGAATCCAAAATTTTCTCGTCGCAGTTCAAATTAGGGCAGAAGTGCAACAGGGAGGCGAAGAGTTTTTTCGAGGTGAGCGAGCGAAGGCGAGCGAGCCTTGATGAAGACGAGATCACTTTTGATGAATCAACAAACGAAATGGCTACTATAAACTAACAATTCATTTTTTTCTCAAAATTTATTTTGACGCTCTCGGGAGCAGTTCTTGGTGGCGAGCTTGCTGTCCAACTCGTGCGAGCTCGACTTGATGAACTTGAATCCGTTCTTGAACGAAGTTTTGTACGAGGACAGCAAGAACTTGACTATTTTGGCCATGCTGGAGAGCATCAAGGTTGGCCATATTAGGCGGTGCTTAGCGCTCGGAGGGAAGCTGGGCGAGATGCTCAAGAGCAAGGTTGGGGAGGTTGGCGAAATTGTGCTCCAGAGCAAAACGCTAGCAGCGAGCCTGGCCACGCAGAGGCATTTCATGACGCCGAGCAACAACGACAACAGGTGAGTGAGTGGGTGAGCGCATCATTGTCACTTCCACTTCCACTACAAAACTAACTTGTATCATGGCGCAGCGTGTTCGAGTTTCTCCCCCACTACTTGATGTTCGAGTTCACCTACAACATGATCTTGAGGAAGTCGCAGGTCGAGCTTGTGGACAGGTTCATCGGGAAGCTGGATCGGGGGGAGAGCATGTGCCACCAGATGATCATGGGGGCCGGTAAAACCACCGTGGTCGCGCCGCTGCTGGCGCTGCTGCTGGCGGACGGGAAGACGCTCACGATGCAGGTTGTGCCGCACGCACTGCTGGAAATGAGTAGGAATGTGATGAGGGAGAAGTTCTCAGCGGTGATCCGGAAGCCGGTGTTCACGTTCTATTTCGATCGGTTCATGAAGATTGATTCGGCTTTGTACAGCAAGATCAAGAAGTCGAGGGAGATGAAGGCGGTGGTCGTGGCAAGTCCGACAAGCGTCAAGTCGTTTATTTTGAAGTTCGTCGAGCAGGCGAAGAACCTGGAGAAGGAGAAGGAGGCGGGGACGGGGGGGGCGAAGAAGGGAATGCTGGGAGGGCTGGGGTTCATGAGGGATAAGATGAGCAAGGTTATCGGAAAGAAGAAGTTCAACGAGGTCAGCATGGGCGAGGCGTACTACTGCACAGAGACCTTGAAGATCTTCCGGTCGGGGGTGCTGCTGTTGGACGAGGTCGACTTGCTGCTGCACCCGCTGAAGAGTGAACTGAACTGGCCCATGGGCGAGAAGACGCCGCTGGACTTTACAAGATCGTCGGTGTTGGGAATTGGGGTTCGGTGGCAGCTACAGTGGCACCTGTTCGACGCAATCTTCTACGCGAGCGAGGGTCGCATGACCGTCAGCTTCGAGGACAGCATGAACGCGATTGGCGTGTTGAACAGGCTGAAAGAGGTGATCGTTCAGGGGAAGAGGGAGAAGGCGTTGCAGGAAACGCCGCACTTGGTGGTGCTCGACCGGGCGTTCTACCAGAAGAAGATGCGACCGCTGCTGGCCGAGTGGATGCTGCTGTTCATGAGGAGCAAAAAGCTCGGCAGCGTGGAGGACCAAATCCTAATTAATTACATCTCGTACGGGCCGGAGTTCGACAAGGGCGGGACGGGGAAGATTGCGGTCGCGCTGACTGACGAGTACATGAAGGTGAGTGGGATGGGGGTGAAATCAAATAACATGAATTGAATTGAATTGAATGGGGGGCAAATATGTGAAGGCTAACTCAAAATTTTCCAAAAATTCAAAATCGGACCGCAGATGATCAACATGTGCCACGACATGCTGGCCGACTTTGCGCCGTTCTTGCTCAGCAAGGTGGACAGGGTGAACTTCGGGCTTCTGAACAAAGCCCAGATCGAGGCGGGGAAGAACATGCCCCACAGCAGGAAGCTGTCAGCCATCCCCTTCGTCGGGAAGGACGTGCCGAGCAGAGCGAGCCAGTTCAGCCACCCCGACGTGGTGATTGGCTTGACGATTTTGGCCTTTCGGTACGAGGGACTGCGGTACGAGGACTTCGTCAACGTGCTGACCGAAATGAAGGAGCGGCTGGATGGCGAGTTCGGGCCGCTCAGGAAGCGCAAAACGAGCAAGCTGTACGAGAGCTGGGTGGAGCTTGCGGGCGGGATGGTGAAAGGGAGGGAACTGGGGGGGGGGGGAACTCGCCGGAGAAAAACAGCAGCAGCAGCAAGAGGAGGCAGAGCGGTGTTGTGTCGCCAATTGTTGGGGGGGGGCTGGACAACAGCGTGGACGGGATTTTGTCCTTGAACCTGAGCGCGGTGGCCGAGAACGAAGTGGTCGTCGAGGAGGAGAAGGAGAAAGGGAAATACGACGAAATTTGGCCCTTACACCTGCTCGACCTGCGGGACGAGGAGCACACTGGGATCACCTTCGAGCTGCTGAGGAAGCTGCCGCACGCGGCAGAATACTTGCTCAACAACATTGTCTTTCCAGACGTTATGGAGCACTTTGGGGAGAAAATTTCAGCCAGCGGGCAAGGTGAGCGATAATCGCGAAGCGAGCGAGCCTTGATGAAGACGAACGAGCAGTGACGAATCCCCACACCACAACTGAGCTAACATATAACATATTATTCACACAATTCGTTTTCGTATTCGTATTCGTATTCGTATTCGTTTGGCTCGCTGCATTCCTATTCGTTTTGCTCTTGCTTCATTAAAAATGATGCGCACAATCTCGCTTCGCTTCGCTCGGCGCAGAGCTCGGCGGGAGCTTGCTATTCGGGCGAAGGGTTGGGTTCAGCGGTACGCCGAGCGACTTGCTGCCGGAGGAGCTGGGCAAGTGCGAGTACGAGGTGGGGGTTGACGGGAAGATTATGAATTACTTGTGCGATGTCAACGTGGTCGAGAGCTTGAAGATTGGGGAGGGTTGGAGCGTAAGGAGCTTGTTGCTGGAGGTCATCAAGAGCGGGTTCCACTGCTTGATTGACACGGGGGCATTGATTACCGGGATGAGCAATTTGGACGTTGCGATGTTCTTGCTTGACGAAGGGTTGAGCGAGGAGCTGTACGACGGGGTGGTGTTTCTGGACGATTTAGATCGGCAGTGCATCTTGATGAGGAGCACAAGGTTGGTGGTGAGGTTGAATCAGGCAGGGGTACCTTGGGCCAGGAGGTGAGCTGCCAGCGAAGCGAGTCGCGAGCGAAGCGAGTCGCGAGCGAAGCGAGCAAGTCACAACTAGTATATGGTTTTTCTGGCTCGCTTCGCACACACAGCGCTTCGCTCGCAAGTCACAACTCATGTATGGTGGTGATCCCGTGATATTTGCTTTACTTGACTCTAAACACAAAAACAAAAACGAATACGCAACAGATTCACATTCTACGACCAGGTGCACACCACGGGCATGGACATCAAGCAGTGCCTGAACGCGAAGGCTCTGGTCACGCTTGGGAAGGACATGACGTGGCGAGACTACGCGCAGGGAGCGTTCCGAATGCGCGGGCTTGGAATCGGTCAAAAAATATGCCTGATTGTCATTCCCGAGGTGGACAAGCTGGTGTCGAAGAGGGGCGAGGAGCTCGTGGAGAGGAGTGCAAGTGAAGGCGTGGGAGGGGGAGACCTGCTGAACATGACGACCGGGACGACCGGCGAGGCTTTCCTGGTGAACGTTGCGGCGTGGCTGGTTGTCAACGGAATGAGGAGCGAGAACATGCAGTTCAACATTCTGAGCGAGCAGAGCGTTCGGAACGTTTGGAGGAAGCGCGCGTTCAAGACGCTGGCGGTGGGCCACGGGGAGCTGACGAGAGCAGCGTTCGGCGTCAGGAGCAAGAGGACCGGGAGCGTGGCGGAGAACAGCGATGAGGAATTGAAGAGGATTATGGGGGGTGGGGGGGGCGGGGGGGGGGCGGTAAGCCCGCGGGACGTCGAGAAAATTAGAAAGTTGATGACGTTGAGCAAGAGTGGTGGGGGCGGGGCACCACAACAGAAGGAAGTTGGACTGCAAGCGCTGCAGAGGTGCATAGACGTTTTCTCCGAAAGGATCGACTTCACGCTTGGGAACACGATCCCAACGCCGAAGCCATTCAGCACGAAGCTTCTGAACGAGATCAAGGACCACTCAGAGTTCCTCAGCGACGACAATGACCGCGCCACAGTGGACAAGATCATGATGATATTGAGCGGCGCGGAGAATTTGGCTAATCAGCGAACGTCGGTGTCGAAGGCGGCTGGAGACAGCGTTGCTGCGATGAGCCTGAACAGGGAGCAGGTCGAGGAGCAGGAGCAGGAACAGGAGCAGGAGCAGGAACAGGAGCAGGAGCAGGAGCAGGAGCAAGAACAGGAGGAGGAGGTCGTCGAGGAGGAAGCGAAGAAGAAGAAGTATTCCAGGGACGACGAGAAGCCGAGACCGTGGAAGGTCGAGGAGCTCGCAGAGGCGAACGGGGCTGTTAGCAAGTTCTTCAAGCTGAGTGACTTTTCTGTCAAGAACGAAATCTTCGGGAAGAGGGTGAGCCTTAAGGTAAGCTACGAGCATTAGTGATGGATTTGCTTGCTCAAAATTGCTCACATACATTGCACACGTTTTCAATTCCCAGTTCCCACCGTACATGTTCCTATCCCAGAACCACTACGTTGTCGGGTGGGGGCTCAAGACCCACCGCCGGCTGAAGAACATCATCGTGCTGATGGAGTGGATTCCGAGTAGGGGGGGGCTCACGTGGCTGGAGAACACCAACAGCACCTTCAGCTCGCAGCAGGAGGTGAGCCTGAAGAAGGCCTTCGACATGGTCGATGTCGACAACAGCGGCAGCCTCACCCGGGAGGAGGTCAAATTTGTGCTGAGTGCTGTGGACGTTGACATGGACGGGGAAGAGGGGGAAACCTTTTTGAGCGGCTTGGGCGGGATTAGGGACGAGGTCACGTTTTTGCAGGTAAGCGAGCGAGCTTTTGGGAAGAGAGAAAATACGAGCCACTGCTAAACAAAACTAACATTATCATTATTCATTTCCACTCAATTCGAATTGGTCGTCGTTCGGCTCGCTTGTTTTGCTCGGCGCAGCTGCTGGAAATCGTCAAAACGTCAGCCTACAGCAAGGTGCAGGGGGGGAGGTTCTTCGTTGGGCTGAGCCTCATCGAGGCGGAGTGCATGCGAGCCTATTTTCACGGAAATGGAAATTCCGGGAGAATGGGAGGGTGAGCGAGCGAAGCGAGCGAGCCTTGATGAGCCACTGCTACACTAACAATTTTATTATTCCGCTCAATTCTTTTGACTCGCTTCATTCGTTTTTCTCTTGCTTCAGGTTCGGGCTGGACGGTTCTGGAGCTCTCCGGAGCGCTGCAGGCGGCACGGTGATTGACGGTAGCAGCAGGTACTCGAAGGGGGGGGAGTTCCAGGACGGCTGCGCTCGAAGCTGCTACAAGTTCTTGGACAGTCAGGTCAACTTTGACAAGAGCGAGCTGAGCTTGCTGCTGAGAGCGCTGCAGGACAACGACTGCGAGGTGAGCGAGCGGAGCGGAGGCGGAGCGGAGTCGGGGGGGGGGGGGTGAGAAAGACAAGAAAAGTATACGAGCCACTACTGACTAACATTTCTATTTATAATATATTATCAATAATTCGTACTCGTTTGGCTCGCTTATTTTGCTCTTTCTACATTTCAGACTCGGAAAAAGTTCTTCTTGGAGGTGCGGAGCAACAGGAGGAGGAGGGACGAGGCGGTCGAGAGCAAGAGTGTTGGGAAGCTCTTCATCACCCCGGACGAGTTCCACAAGCTCCAGCACAAGGTCACGGTGGCGCGGATCAAGCAGCTTTTGTTCAACAAGAGGCTCTACATCAGGGATGCGTTCGCAGGTGAGCGAGCCGCGAGCCGAGAGCGAAGCGAGCCGCGAGCGAAGCGAGCCAGCAACACTATACTCTATACACATACATAATACACTATACACTATACTCTATTTGTGACTAGATCGCTTCGCTCGCCGCTCGCCAGCAACACCACACACTATTCCACTATATTTGTGGACTTTTTTGTGCTCGCCCGTGCGAAATTGCTGTTCATGGCTCCATCCACCAATGAACTAACATTATTCTACTCAACTATTTTTGCTCCGCAGCGTTCGACAGCGACAAGGATGGCTTGCTGAGCTACGGGGAGCTGTACGGCGGGCTGGACTGGCTCGGATTGAAGCTCGGCGTGGGCGCCATGAAGGAGCTCTTTGCGTTCTTCGACGTTGACAAGGAC
>Ga0302116_1002040_pt1 | contig 12022 bp, 11 predicted proteins | sample AG5_SCM_MG_FD_203124 | JGI IMG/M metagenome (GOLD analysis project Ga0302116, IMG submission 203124) | Marine microbial communities from Western Arctic Ocean, Canada - AG5_SCM | ecosystem: Environmental > Aquatic > Marine > Oceanic | place: Canada: Western Arctic Ocean | collected 2017-10-01 | reverse complement strand
TGCTCCCCCTGCCCCGCCGGAATGGACTGCAGCCGTCCCTCCCTCGTTCCCATCCCGTGCGCCCCCGGACGGTATTCCCCCCCCATATCCTCCGGGGGGTGCCTTCTCTGCCCGAGCGGGAAGTACGCCAGTGGGAACAGCACCGCTGCGTGCGTAGACTGCCCCTCTGGGCACTCCTGCTCGGATCCCTCCCTCCAGCCGACTCGGTGCCTGTCCGGGTTCAGCTGCCAGGGAGGGCTGAGCGTCGAGTGCGCCCCCGGGACGTATTCCCTCAGCGACAGCTTCGAGTGCACAAAGTGCGCTAGCGGGAAGTACTCCGCCTCAACCTCAGCTGGCGCAACGTCCGAGGCAGCCTGTGAGGACTGCGGCGCGGGGAAGTGGTCGGGAGAGGAGGGGGCGGGGGAGGAGGGGGACTGCAGAAATTGCAACGAGGGTAAGTGGTCGAGTGCCACGGGGGCGAGCAGCGTCAGTACGTGCGAGGATTGTGGGGCGGGCAAGTGGAGTGATAAACTGGGGGCGAAGCTGGGGAGCACTTGTGAGGAATGCGGGGAGGGGACGTGGTCGAGCAGTACAAAAGCAACGTCCGTCGCAACCTGCACTTCCTGTCTGGCAGGAACGGCCTCCTCCGCCCTCTCCGCAACCTCAATATCGACCTGTCTTCCCTGCCCCGGTGGGTTCTTCTCCTCCTCCCCCGGCTCCTCGATCTGCTCCCCCTGCCCCCCCTCCACCTTCTCCACCTCCCTCCAATCCTCCCTCCAATCCTCCCTCAACGGATCCACCTCCTGCGGCACCTGCCCCAGCGGAACATACTCCCTCGGCTCCGCCACCTCCTGCACGGACTGTCCGCCAGGGTCGAAGTGCCCGATGAGCGACGGGACGGGAATTGAGCCCTGCGCAACAGGCTATTATTCGCAGGCGAGGGAGACGGAGTGTACGCCGTGTCGGAGCGGGTATAAGTGTCCGGACACGGCGGCCGCTACGGAGCTGGCGTGCCCGGCAGGGACGTATACTACAAGCCCGTCGCAGTCTTGCACGCCTTGTTCAGCAGGTAAGTTAACGTGCGAGCGAAGCGAGCTGTCGGCGAAGCGTTGATGTGTACATGTCGTGGTTTTGGATTGTTTTTGAACAACCCCCCCCCCCCTTCTTCGCACAAAAAGATGCGCTTGGCCGAATCCGCCACCGTGTCCAATTCTGAGCGTCTAAATCCTCCATACGTTGTAGATATTTCGATTCAGTGATTCGCCTTTTTTTGAAATTGCCTTTTTTTGAAATTGCCTTTTTTTGCCTTTTTTACACTAACATGGCAATCCCAACCCCAATCCAAACCCCCTTAGGCTTCGCCTGCCCCTCCACGTCCTCCGACGCCTCCGTCCCCTGCGTCCTCGGCTCCTTCTCCACCGGCTCCCAAGCCAGCTGCACCCCCTGCCCAGCCGGGCACAGCTGCGCCTCAACAACCTCCCTAGCCTCAACCCCCTGCTCCTCCGGCCTCTACTCCCTCCCGGGTGTATCCTCCTGCACCCCCTGCCCTCGCGGCAGCCGGTGCCCGGACGCGAGCGTTGAGCCAGTTGCGTGCACCAGCGGGGAATATTCGGGGGAGGGGCAGGTTGCCTGCGAGGTTTGCCCGGCTGGGTTCAGCTGTGCGAGCGCGAAGAATGAGCCGGAGCTGTGCCCGGTGGGACATTTTGCGGGGGGTGGGGCGATTGTGTGTAGTGCCTGCACTCCGGGGTATACTTGCGAGGTGAGCGTAGCACAAACACACATTGACATAGCCACATTGACCCATAACTCATTTCAATACATGCTCGCTTCGCTCGCCCACAGCTCGGCTCAACCTCGCCAACTCCGACCCCTTGCCCAATCGGCGGCTACTGCAACCCCTCCTCCACCTTCACGTACTGCCCAAGCGGAACATACGGCAACGTGACCGGCGGAATTTCCGTCCAGGTGGCCTGCCGCTCCACCGAGCCTGGGTACTACACTTCCCGGTCGGGCCTTACCTACAACGAGCGAACCCCGTGCCCCCAGGGTGCGTTCTGCGAGTCCGGTTCGAGCTGGTACGCGAACTGTCCCGGGGGGACGTACTCTGACCTGTTCAAAGCGACGAATATTTCCGCCTGCACGGATACAGAAAGGGGGGCGTATTCGGCACCGGGGGCGAATGCTGCGAGTGTGAGGACGTGTCCGCAGGGACACTACTGCCCGAGGCGGACGACCGTGTATACGAACTTTCCGTGCCCTGCGGGTACTTACTCCGGAACCACGGGCCTTTACTCCCCGACGCAGTGCTCGAATTGCACCCAGGTGAGAATATACGAGTGAGATGACAGCCAACGAAAGACGAACTTTTCCCTGAACAATCCCTTCGCACAAAAAGATGCGCTTGGCCGAACCCGCCACCGTGTCAAATTTTTAGCGTCTAAAACCTCCATACGTTTGAGTTACTGCGAATTCAGAAATTCACTTTTTTTGGCCTTTCTAACCAAACTTTTCTTTCAAAAAATCGTCGCTCGCCCCAAAATTCTTAGGGAAACTATTGCCCCTCCGGGTCAATCTCCCCCACCCCGTGCCCGGTTGGCTCCTACAACCCCAACGGCCGCGGCACGGAGTCCGGCTCCTGCGGCCTCTGCGAGCGGGGCTGGGCCTGCCCCGTAACAGGCATGACCGAGATGACAACGCGGTGCAACGCCGGCTGCTACTGCCCTTCCGGAACGTCGTACTCGGCCCAGTTCCCGTGCCCCCTCGGCCGGTACTCCGACGAGCGGAACCTCACGGCGACGGACGAGTGCGAGGTTTGTCCTGAGGTGAGTGAGCGAAGCAAGCGAGCCTAAAGGAAGACGAGAATAGAATACTCGCGATGAATCCCGCGAAATGGCTACAGACGGCTACATCCACAACTAAACTAAACTAAACTAACATTATTCCACTCATTTCGTCTGGCTCGCTTGGTTCGCTCTTGTTTCATTAAAAATGCGCCTCGTTTCGCTCGGCGCAGCGGTTCGCCTGTACCGAAACGATTGGGACTGTTAGTGCCACGATTGTCGAGTGCGCCCCGGGGCACTTCTGTCCGAGAGGGACGGTGAGCAGGACGAGCTTCGACTGCAGTCCTGGGCGTTATTCGGCCGACACGGACAACGACGAGGACGGGGATTGCACGATTTGCGATGCTGGCTCGTATTGCGTTGGGGGGAAGAGGTGAGTCGAAAGCAACAACACCCAACTAAAACTCACACCACACTTACACTCAAAATCACGCGTTGCAGCGCTCTCACGGGGAATTGCAATGCTGGGCACTACTGCCCCGTGGGAACGTCCTCTCCAACCAGCTTCCCTTGCCCCGCTGGAAAGTACACACCCTCAACAAGCAATATAGAGATCGGAGGTGAGCGAGCAAGATTTATACTCGCGAGCCATAATAAATTAACATTGACTAACATGACCTTCGTCGACGCAGATTGCTTAAACACGCCACCCGGCCAATACTCTGTCCCCGGCCAAGCTTCCTACTCACCCTGCCCAGCGGGGAAGTACAGCTCGCAGAACAACACCGAAACTTCCGGGTACTCGATGGGCATTTCCTCCGCCTTTCCAGCCTGCACCGCCTGCCCGGCCGGTTCCTTCTGTCCAACCGGGTCAATAGATACCCAGAATTGCGGCGTCGGCAAATCTTCCAACGAGAACCAGCACGCCTGCGACGAGTGCGCCTCGGGGCACTACTGTGCCTCGACAAACACCGTGACAGCCACCATGCTCACCAACGGCGGAGACTGGTCGAACAACTTCCACCAATTCGGCCGGTGCTTCAACGGAACGTACTGCCCGCCGGTGAGTGAGCGGAGCGGAGCGCAGCGGGGGGGGGTTGTGGAAGACGAGAATACGAGCCCCTACTAAACTAACCCACTCAATTTACTTCGCACCTTTTTTCGCTCGGCGCAGTCAACGGCCACAATCCCGACTCTGGCAGCAAACGCCTGCCCTGTTTCCTCCTACTGCCCGACCGCAACTCCAACCCCGTTGTCCTGCCCCGCCGGAACCTACCAGCCGTTCACCGGCCAGGACCATTTGAGCGACTGCATTCCCTCCCCAGGTGAGCGGGCGAAGCGAGCGAGCATTGAGGAAGACGAGAAGACTTGAATACTCGCGATGAATCTCGCGAAATGGCTACAGACATAATTGCTACACCCACTGCTGAACTAACCCACTCAATTCGTGTGGCACCTCGATTCGCTCGGCGCAGCCGGAAAGTACTCGCTCAATGGAGTCAGCTCCGTCTCGGGCGATTGCTCCCCGGGGTATTACTGCCCGGGAAGCTCAACCTCCCCGACCCAAATTCCCTGCCCGAGCAGGTACTACAGGACGCTGGCCGGCGCGAGGTCTGCGGACGATTGCGCGGTGTGCGTGAGCGGGAAGTATTGCCCCGAGGGGTCGGTGGTTGGGGTGGACTGCACCAGGGGTTACTATTGCGGGACGGGAGGCGAGTGAATGATTTTTGTTTTTGTTTTTTTTTCACCCCAACTAACTCGCTCCGCTTGGCGCAGTGTCCGATCCTGAACCCTGCCCGATCAGCATGTTTGGGAACTCCACCGGACTTCGTCGGATAGAGGAGTGCAGCCTGTGCACCCCTGGTCACTTCTGCGATGGCATGGGGTTATCTTCCCCTCGCGGTTTATGCGATCCGGGTTACTTTTGCCTGGAAGGGTCGTACACCTCCGCCCCCCATGCTCCTGGATCCCCAACAATCGCCGAACCTTCTTCGATTGGCGGCCTCTGTCCTGCCGGGGGTTACTGTCCTCTAGGATCATCGATCCCTTCCTCCTGCCAAGCTGGCTCCTACAACAACTTCACCGGGGCGATATCTCCCTCAGACTGCCAAGCGTGCGACCCCGGCATGTACTGTGCAGGTTCCAATAACCCGCACCCGACTGGGCCTTGTGAGCCGGGCTACTATTGCACCGGAGGTGAGCGAGCGAAGCGAGCGAGCTTTGAGGAAGACTCGAGAAGATGAATCCGTGAAACGGCACAATCGGCAAAAATCCACTACTCAGCTCAGAACTAACCCACAATTCAATTCGTATTCGTTTGGCTCGCTCGTTTTATTCTTGCTTCATCAAAAATGCACCTCGCTTCGCTCGGTGCAGGCTCCCCCACACCCACCCAAACCCTCACACCAGCCGGCTTCTACACAACTTCTGGCTCGGCCGCACCAATTCCGTGCCTCCCAGGCACCTTCAACTCGCAGCTCGGGCAAGAAATTTGCCCGAGCTGCCAGGAAGGTTACTACTGCCTGAACCAGTCAACCATCGTTTTGACGCAGTGCACTCGAGGTCACTTCTGCCCAGAAGGTGAGCGAGCAAAGCGAAGCAAAGCGAGCCTAGAGGAAGACGAGCATACTCGCGATGGATCTCGCGAAATGGCTGCAGACATTATGGCTACATCCACTACTAAACTAACATTATTCCACTCAATTCGTTTGGCTCGCTCCGTTTGTTTCGCTCTTCCTTCATTATTAAAAATGCGCACAATCTCGCTTCGCTCGGCGAAGGCACCGCGAACCCACTCAGGTGCCCCAAAGCCACGTTCTCTAACGATTTGATGAACAGAAACATCACGGATTGCCAAGACTGTACCCCTGGTAGTTACTGCTACTCGAACGGGCTTCTCGAACCGACGGGGTTCTGCGACGAGTCATACTACTGTCCCGGGGGTCAATACCTTCCCTCAGATCCTGCCCTCGAGTGCGAGTCTGGCCACTACTGCGAAAGAGGTAGCGCCCACCCCCTCCCGTGCCCCACCTCCACCTACTCCCCGTCGAGCGGAAACAGGAATGTCACGCAGTGCCTCCCTTGCCCCGGCGGCGTGGTGTGCAACTCGACTGGCCTTTCCGCTCCCTCATTCCCCTCGGCGGCTGGCTACTTTTGCGGGGAGGGTTGCTCAACGAGCACTCCGGGGGGGGTCTACAAAAACGGCGATATCAATGGCCTCTGCCCCGTGGGTCACAAGTGTCCGGAAGGTGAGCGAGAAAGCGAGCTAGTCTAACGTCCACCACTTTACCAACATCAATTCATAATGTTCAGGTTCCTCCACACCTAGAAAGTGCCCCCCCGGCTCGTTCATGAACCAAACCGGCGCGGAGAGTTGCTACGACTGCTTGGAATCGTACTTTTGCGACGGAGCCACGACGGACAGGTACTTTGACTGTCCTCTTGGGTCGTACTGTCCCACGGGCACCACCGCCTCCACGCCAAAATGTCCAGCGGGAACGTTTGGCAGCTCAATCAGGCTGTCAGACGTATCCCAGTGCTCCCCCTGCACGGCCGGCTCGTTTTGCTCGCAGAGCGGACTTTCAATTCCCGACGGAGTTTGCCGCGCCGGTTACATTTGCGAGGTGAGCTAGCAATGACGATGGCTAATGACAAACGCAACACATTAATCTAATCCTTCTAACAAAATTAAACAGCCAGCCTCAATTAACGAATTTGGGCGAAACCCCGCCCACATTCCCGACCACCCGTGCACCCTCGGCCACTATTGCGAGGCGGGGTCCCCAGCGGGAACCCCCTGCTCCCCCACCACGTTCAACCCCTCCACGCACTCCACCAGCAGCGACGCGTGTTTGTACTGCCAACTCGGACACTACTGCGGAACTTCCGGACTTTCGCAGCCAACCGACAAGTGCCACAGCGGGTACATATGCAAGGTGAGCGAGCGAGCCTTGATGAAGACGAGAATGCGAGCCACTTCTAAACCAACCAACTCGATTCGATTCGTATTCGCACCTTCTTCGTTCGGCGCAGCACGGGAGCAACACCCCCTCTCCGCAGGCAATCACAACAATCGTTGACGGCATGACTGGGAAAATTTGGGTGCTAGGGGGCGAGATCACCCCCCCGGGCATGTATGCGGTTAACGGGAGTCACACCCACAGTCCGTGTGCTGCGGGGACTTTCAACCCGTTCCCTGGCCAATCGGAGTGCCTTTTAACGCCGGCTGGCTACTTCACTGAGAGCAACAGCTCGACTTACACGTCGAATATAGGTAGTCCCGGCTACTACTACCCTCCAGGGACGAAGTACGAAACGCACTTCCCGTGCCCAAAAGGAACCTCCAGGTGAGCGAGCGAAATACTGCGAGCGAGCCTTGATGAAGACGAGAAAACTATACGAGCCACTACAAAACTAACATTATTCCACTCAATTTAATTCGCACCTTCTTCGCTCGGCGCAGTGGAAACAAGGGTAATCAGAACATTTCAGCGTGCATCGATGCCCCGCCAGGTCTTTTCGCGGAAGGGGAGGGTAACGTAAATGTGTCTGGTACTTGTGCAGAGGGATTTTATTGCACGAGAAGATCCGCCTCGGCGACACCAGCTTGTGTTTTGAACTTGGAAAATGAATGCACGACTGGAGGTCCGTGCACAAGCTCGCAGTACTGCCCAAGCGGCACCTCCTACCCCCAACAGTGCTGGGGGGGGTACTACTGCGCTGATTCGAGCGGACAGCTTACCGGTAAAATTAATGCTGGATACTACGGGGTGAGTCTCACTCAGTCTCCGCTTGCCTTGAGGAAGACGAGCATACGAGCCACTACTAAACTAAACTAACATTATTATCAATTCGCTTCGCACCTTCTTCGCTCGGCGCAGGTTCGCAGCATGATTTCGCCCAGTCCCAACAACGTCGTTGAGGGGGAAGAGATTATTGGGGACATTTGTACCCCCGGTCACTATTGTGAGGAAGGTGAGTGAGGGTACTTCTTGACGAAATGATATATTTTATTTTTCAGCAAAACTAATAATACTACAAAACAATAAAAATAGGCTCCGTGCAACCCCACTCGTGCCCCCCCGCGACCTTCACCAACGCCACTGGCAACACCAAGTTTTCTGACTGCAAGGATTGCTTTGCTGGATTCTCCTGCCCGTTCAATGGCACTACTTACCCGACGATTTCCTGTTCGTCTGGATTCATCTGCCCTTTGGGCACGTCAAGGCCGTTTCTTCGGTGCGAGCCCTCCTACTACTGCCCAGAGCAAAGTGCCGAAATGATTCCCTGCTCCGCGGGCACCTACCAGAATGAATTCGAGCAATCGAGCTGCAAAGCTTGCACGGCTGGTAGCTACTGCAAGATTAAAGCTGTCAACCGCACAAAGTGCGAGCCAAGCTTTTATTGCCCAGCGGGATCTGCTGAGATGGTGAGCGAGCGGAGCGGGGGGGGGGGTATGACAGAAATTGTGAAGTGTGACAGAAAGTGTGACAGAGGAGTGCGAGGCGACGACTAACCCACTCCTAAACCACTCCTAAACCACTCTTGCTCTCGTGCTTCGTTGAAAATGCGTCTCGCTTCATTTTGCTCGGCGCAGGTTCCCTGCCCAGCGGGGACGTACCAAGACGAGTTTGAAAAGGCATTCTGCAAACCTTGCTTGGAGGGATTTTTCTGTGATTACAATGTTGTTATAGGAACGATTTGCCCCCCAGGTGAGTGATCGAGCGAGCGGCGGAGCGAAGCGGCGTGGAGCGGAGCGCGCAAAGCAGCTGCCTAGAAGATGTGTGTTGCGTTGTGGCTCGCTTCGCTCACGGTTGTGCTCACGGTTGTGGCTCGCTTCGCTCACAGTTGTGGCTCGTTTTGCGCACATAAATGGCTCTCTTCGCTCAAAATTGCTAAGCTAACCCACAATCAACTATATTCTCGTAGGATCGTTTTGCCCCCCAGGGACGCCGTCTTCGACGGCGTTCTTATGCCCGATAAGTACGTTTTCGAACACAACTGGGCTGAAAGCTGCGGAAGAATGCACTCCAAGTAGTCCCGGAACGGCGTCGATTGTGAGCGGGTTGACTGGTCCCAGCGATTTGTGCGGCGAGGGCCACTGGTGCGGCCGGGGTAGTTCACTGATTTTTCCCACGGGCGATCCAACAACAGGTGAGCGAGTGAAGCGAGCGAGCCTTGTGGAAGGGAAGAGAACAGAACAGAACAGAACAGAACAGAAGAGAAGAGGAGAATACCAGCCACTACTAAACTAACTTTATTCAACGCAATACAACGTATCCGTTTGGTTCACTCCCTCCACCCTGCTCCATTAAAAATGCAGTTGAAGTGCAAAGTCTCACTACGGCGGCGTCGGCCACCTTAAGTGGGTCGTTCACGCTCGAATTTGAAGGCAGCGTGACTGCAAGTCTCAACTTCGACGCCAGTGCAGATGACGTGAAAGCGAGTTTGGAAGTTTTACCGACCATAAACAGCGTTAGTGTTAGCAGGGTGCCAACTTCGGTCAACTTCGGGCACAGCTGGTTCATCACTTTCAACGATAATGTTGGAAACCAACCACTTTTGACAATTGACACGAGCAGCTTGGTCGCAATCGACGCGTCGCCAATCTCCACGACAATTCACGAAATTCTCGCCGGTTCATCAAGCTCCATGGGCGGAAAGTGCAGTCCCGGGTACGTTTGTTTGTTAGGTGCGCGGACCCCAACCCCCAATGATCAGACTACAGGCTACCCCGCCCCCCCGGGTACCTACTCGTTAGCTGGTGCCAGCAAAGAAACCGGCTGCAACCCGGGAACTTACAACCCCACCCACGGGAAATCTTTCTGCCTCATTTGTCCCGCTGGCAGCATTTGTCAAGCAAACACCACCATCCCGCTTCCGTGCGAGAAGTCTGAGTTCTGCGTGGAAGGCAGTTTCAAGGGCGAGAAATGCCCAATCGGGACGTATGGGGATTCAACTAGCTTGACCAATAGCTCGCAGTGCCTCCCGTGTCCGGGGGCGAAATTCTGCAGGGACGGCGTAGTTTCGGGAGACTGCAGCCAAGGACACTTCTGTCGGAGCGGCATGGGAGAACCGACGCCCGAGGTGGTTTACAATCCGAGTCAGCTGTTTGACATTGAAGGATTTTGGTCTCAGCAGAACGGAGGGCAATGCCCTCCGGGTCATTACTGCCAGAACGCCACGAGCAACCCGGTCCAGTGCCCGAACAGCACAACACGCTCCACTACGCATGGGGTGGACACGGACGATTGCGGACTCTGTCCGGCTGGGTATATTTGCTGGCCGGGCGATCCAGTTCCAACTCCGTGTTACACCGGCTACTACTGCAAGGAGGTGAGATGAGAGAGCGGGTGGCGGGGTGGCGAGCCAAAACCAAAATTAACAACACTAACCCCCAATCGATGTACTGCACTTTCAGCAAGCTCCGATCACAAAATGTCCAATTTCAACATACAACAGCTTGACCGTAAGGACAGAACTGGACGACTGCATTCCTTGCCCCGCTGGCTACTTGTGCGACGAGGAGGGAATCTCCGACTACGAAAAGTTCCCCTGTCCGGCTGGGGGGATTTGCTTGGAGAAGGCAGCCGTGCACACGACTTGCCCGGCCGGGAGTTACAGAGACTCGCTGAGAGGGACGAGCATCGAAGGTGAGCGAGCGAAGCGAGCCACAACTCAGCACACATGCACAGCAAACAGCTAAAACTAACCCCTCTTTGCTTCGCTTCGCTTCGCTCGAAGATTGTCAAGACTGCCCGGGAGGCTATTGGTGCGGGAACAGCACCATCGAGGTGAATGTGTGTAAACCAGGCGAGCTGTGCCCTATGAACAGCGCGAGTCCATCGCTTTGCCCCCAGAACCACTACTGTCCTGGACAAACGACGGTTGCCATCCCTTGTCCCGGAGGATTCCACTGCCCTTTGAACTCGAGCTCCCCGATTCGGTGCGCTCAAGGAACGTACTGCCCACCGATGAGCCACACACCAACTCCTTGCCCGCTGGGCATGATTGGCGCGTACGACGACAACTCCTCGAGGGTGAATATGGAGGACTCTTGCCAAGTCTGCGCTGCTGGGAAGCAAGGGGCGGACCCTGACAGGTTGGTCTGCGAGGTGAGCAAGCGAAGCGAGCGAGCTTTGAGGAAGACGAGAATACTCGCGATGAATCAACACCTGCGAAATGGCTACAGACATAATATAATGGCTACAAACACCACTGAACTAACCCGCTCAATACGTTTGGCTCGCTTCATTCGTTTTGCTCTTGCTTCATTAAAAATGCACACAATCTCGCTTCGCTCGGTGCAGGACTGCGCCCCCGGGTACGTCTGCCTGAGAGGGTGCAGGAGCGCCAGTCCATCGGTCATGAGAATCGACCTTGGGTACAAGTGTCCGAAAGGGCATTACTGCCCGCAGGGGAGCGGGAGCGCCGTCCCGTGTGCCGCTGGAAGTCACAACCCAAAGTTTCAGTCGAGCAACGGGACCGACTGCTTGCTGTGCAAGGAAAGTTTGTACCAGCACCAAGAAGGGCAGGCCGAGTGCTTCTCGTGCAGCACAAGTAGTATCAGCAAGCCCGGAAGCACCCATTGCAGTTGCTTGGGGTTGAATAGAGCATTCCAGACGAGCGATGGCTTCTGTATTTGCGAGCCGGGGTTTGAGTTCTACGACGAGAATTTTGTGCAGCAGGTGAGTGTCAAGAAATTGACTGTTTCCAAAAAAAAGGAGAACAAAAACAAAAACAAAAACAAAAACCAACCCAGCAAAACGTAATGCGCGCAGAGCGATGCCGACGGCGATGTGGACTGCCAGCCGGTAGTTTACAGCAGGTGCCTGGACAGCGAGGTCCGGGACATGCACGGTCAATGCAGGGGGGGCGACGACTGCACCCTCCAATGCGGTCCAGACGGCGGTGACTTCGTCAGCAGAATCGGCGTCTGCGAGTGCAACGGTCAGGACTCCCTCGAGGACAGATGCAACGAAGATTGTCGGGACCGGAGCGATTTTATAACCTTGGATGGGGAGAGTGGGATGCTGATCAGTAGGAACGCAACGCACGTGCACGGGGTTTTTGGGGCGAGTGAAATTCCGAACATGGTCGGGGAGCTGGTTTGCGGCAGCATGGTTGCGCAGGTCGAGGAAGACGTTATTGAGGGTTGCGCGAGTCCGTATGATCCTAGCTGTAGCAGCTCGTTCAAGGGTTGCAACGTGTATAGCTTGGACGTGGGCGATGGCGGGTTTGAGGGGATTTTTGGAAGCGTGCTG
>Ga0302116_1002037_pt1 | contig 12026 bp, 12 predicted proteins | sample AG5_SCM_MG_FD_203124 | JGI IMG/M metagenome (GOLD analysis project Ga0302116, IMG submission 203124) | Marine microbial communities from Western Arctic Ocean, Canada - AG5_SCM | ecosystem: Environmental > Aquatic > Marine > Oceanic | place: Canada: Western Arctic Ocean | collected 2017-10-01 | reverse complement strand
GGAGGGCTTGGGGGGCATGGGAGGCATGGGGGGCATGGGGGGCATGGGGGGCATGGGGGGCATGGGGGGCATGGGGGGCTTGGCCGGGATGGGGGGCCTCGGCGGGCTCGGCGGTCTCGGCGGGTATAACCCGAACGCGCTGACGCAGCAGCTTCTCCTCGCGCAAGCCGCCGCCGCGGGCGGTCTTGGCGGCGTGGGCGGCGCGGGCGGTCTTGGCGGTCTTGGCGGTCTGGGCGGTGTCCAATTGGGAGCGGACGGCGGGCTGGCCGGCGGACTGGCCGGGCTCACGGACCTCGCGAACGCGCAGGCGGCGCAGATGACGCATGCCGGCGGCGTCGCGCAGTCGGCGGATGGCGCGACCGAACTCGAGCGAAGCACACAGCCGGCGGGAGCGTCGATCGGGGTCGGTGCCGGCGCCGGCTTGGGCGATCTCGCGAGCCTCATCGGCGGCGCGGGCGCGGTCGGTACTAACCGCGGCCTGAGCGGTCTTCTCGGCGGCGCGGGCGCGGTCGGTGCCCCGGGCGGCGGCCTCGGCGGCGTCCTCGGCGGTCTGTCCAATGGAGTGACGCAGGGCGCGATCGACCCACAGGTTGCGGCGGCGACGATATACGCTTCTTTACGCGCGACTCCGAACGGAGCGTCTTTGAACGCATTCACCGACGACGCGGTTAAACGGGAAGAAGGTGAACCGGCGCGAGAAGAGGAGGCGAACGGGCACGGCGACGGCGATACGGAGGTCAAAGCCGCGGACGCCGGGGAGGCGAACGGGGGGGACGGGGAACGGGCCGATGAGGAGCAGCCGCGTGATGCCGAGCCCGAGGCTGAGCCCGAGGCTGAGCCCGAGGCTGAGCCCGAGCCCGAGGCCGGCACTGAGCCCGAGGCAAAGAGGCAAAGAGTCGCGGTCGACGAGGCGAAACAGGAGCCGAAGCCCGATGAGGCGGCGGCCCCCAAGACGGAAACCCCCACGCGACGAACGAGCCCGAGGATGCGGTGAATGTACCGCGCGTGGGTTTGACGAGTTGCATCAAGTTGTTATCATATTGAGTTGTAATGTTGAAAATATCTAGTGCTATCCAAGCTCGCTTTGCGGTCCAACGCGTGCCGTCTAATAACTAACGCGCTACGTACTAGAGCTAGTTCGATTCCTCGCTAACACCCTCCTCGTCGTCCTCCTCCTCGTCGTCGTCGTCGCTACTCGTGCCGTCATCATCCTCCAAAGCCCCGAGCGGGATGAGGCACGTACGAATCGACTCCGCCCACTCCCTCGCCACCGTCAGCACCCTCGGCGACTTTCCCCGCAGATCGATCACGCACGAGCACCCTGCACACAAACAAAACACAAGGCCTCACTCAAATTAATTGCCCGTGTGGAAATATCATAAAAAGACACTCACCGGTGAACTTGATGTCGTTCTCCACCCCGACTCTGTTTGCGCACACAAACACCGGAGACTCTTTCTTACCTACGAGCGGCGCGAGCCGCGCGACCCAGTACGATAGGGTCTGGTTCACGTCGATGGGCGCCGTCTTCGCCTCGACCGTGTCGTCCGGGTGCGCCGACGTCCACGCGCTGGAGAAGAGGATCTGTGATGAACATGACACGGCGACGTCAGTCTAGTTGCCCGTGTGCGTAAGCGAATTAAAATAAAATAAACTCTCACCAGATCCGATCCGACGGATGCGGTCGCGAGTTCGTGCGCCTCCCACGGCGCCTCGAACCTGTACGGGTTGATGTCCATGCATATGGCGTTGGTGACCGTGACGTGCCGTCGTGTGATGGCGCGCGGCGTCTCACCGCCCGGTTTGAGAACCTTGAGCGCCAGCTGTGTCTGTTTGAACCCGGTGTTGGACTCGACCGCCCACTTTTCGTCCATGAAGTAGAGGTGCGTCTTGTCGTAGCGTGCTACGACGGCGCCGGATCCGTCGACGGTGGTCTGCGAGTTGAACATCTCGCCGGTGTCGGGGTCCAGGCGCACGTGCCCGACGCAGACGTGGCATCGCAGCTTCCGCGCCGTGGCGGCCGCCCACGCGAGGATCATCGGCGCATCCCCCGCCGCGTGCTTCGCGCCTTCCGTGTCGAGGGTGTATCGCCCGAAGCCGATCTCGGGCGCGATGAGGAGCCCGAGGGTGTCGCCCGCATCCGCGATGAGATCATCCACCAGGACACTCGCGCGCGTGAGGTTAATGTCGGTGGGACCGAGGGTCGGGTCCGTCTGAAGGACCGCGACGTGCAGCACGTCGGGCGCCATTGCTTGCCCTCTCTGAAGTTGAGCCGGTGCCGAGTTCACATTGGGCCCGATTTTTTTCACCGGGCATACCTGCCAGGGATCGAACCTGGAATCTCGGGTTCCGAAATGTTAATCAGTGAGCATTTAGTGCGCACTGTTTTGCAAAATAAGTTCACATTGGATTTTTTTTTGTCCGAAAGGCCGTGAGTTCAAATCTCACCTTTTTGCCAGGGATCGAACCTGGAATCTCGCTTCCGTCCTTTGGCCCAGTGGAGAATGAAAACATTTATTCCATTTTTTTCTCGTTGCCAGGGATCGAACCCGGAATCTCGGGTTCCGAAATCGGGCCCAATGTTAATCAGTGAGCATTTAGTCTGCACTTTTTGGCCAAAATAAGTTCACATTGAATTTTTTTCTTCTTGTGGCCCAATGGATAAGGGCTGATATTCAATGAATTCAAATTTTCCTCGAGCCACGTTTCTAACCTGTTTTACTGTGGCCCAATGGATAAGTTTATTCATTTGTTTTTCGTGACGACCAATTTATTGTCCGAGTCATCACGAGAGCTCCCCGAGAAGAATGCCCATCCATTCGCCCCATCGCGCTTCCCTTCCCTCGATATGCCGCGCGTCGTCGAGGGTTTCCACGTCTCAAAGTCCCACGCGGGCGCGCGCATTTACCATCAGTCGTGGCACCCCGACCCGTCCAACGAGGGCGACCCGCGCGGCGCCACCGCGCCACTCGCGGCGGTGGTCTGGGCGCACGGCGTGCACGAGCATTCCGGGCGATTCGCGCGAGTCTTTGAGCACCTCGCGCGGGCGGGGGTGGCGTCGCACGCGTGGGACCACGTGGGCCACGGACGCAGCGACGCGTGCCCCACGGGAATACCCCACCAGTTCGCCAACGGCCTCGACGCCGTCGTCGAGGACGCAGCGCAGTACTTCAGGTGAGTACTTCAGCGCTCTTAATCAACCCCTCGCCTCCTCCCGTGTTCTTTCATTCATGATTGCGTTATGCATGGGTAAATAACTAACTCGTTCACTCCCTCGATGTCCACTCGACCAACAGGAGCGTGCGTCGTATGTACCCACCCGAAGTGCCCGTCATGCTCGCGGGTGTCTCCATGGGCGGCCTCGTCGCAACCCTCGCCGCCCTCGACGGCGGCATCGAACCCGACGGGCTGCTACTCGTGGCGCCGCTAATCGATGTGCACTTGTCGCCGGCGATGAAGGCACAAGCCGCGGTGGGTTCCGTGCTCGCCAAGTTAGTCCCACACGCGCGCATCACACCCGGGGTGGAACCCTCGAGGCTGTCCAAGGATGCGGAGGCGGTGCGGGAGTACACCGAGGATCCCCTCGTGTTTGTGGGTAACATTCGTGTCAAGCTCGGGTACGAGTTGTTGCGGGGATTTACCGGGATGCGTCGGCGGTGGGGGGAGGTCCGGGTGCCTCTGTTGGTGCTTCACGGGAGCGAGGATGAGGCGACGGACCCGGCGGCGTCCGCGCGGTTCGTGGATGCGGCGGGGAGTGTCGATAAGAGGTTCGTATCGCTGAAGGGTGCGTGCCACTTGATCTGCCACGAGGCGGGCGCGGCGATGACGGTGGCGAATGAGATTAAGGATTTCGTGTTGAGCAGGGCGAAAGGCGCGGGGGAGTGGGCCGCCGAGGCACAGGGCGGACGCGGTGACCGGGGCGTCAGCGCTAATGCCAGAGCAGCGCGGTCTTCATCGATGGGTGGGTCTTCATCGATGGTGGGTGGTGAACACGCGTACGCAATGCGAGCCGCTCGCCTCTGATGAGCTTTGTAAATGAATGTCACCTTTTGGAACTTTCCCACTTCCCTCGTTGTCACAAACAACAAAACAACGTTTAGAGGGCTCCAAGATCGGGATATCCAAAAGTCACTTTTCGCTGACTGGTTTCCGTTGATATTTGGTGAGGTTTTCAAATATCGCCTTGGAAATATCTCCGGGGAAATTAATCCCGAACTGCCGAAATCGCCAGCGGGGCGAAAAAGGGCGAGTCTTTGACTCATGAAGATGATTGAAGGGATTAATTTCCGCCCACGTCAGCAGAAAGTGACTTTTTTCAAGCGGAAAAGGGGCTCTTGTGCCAATTGAGCGCCGCCTCGTTTGCCACAAACGCGCGGCGCACTCACGACACGAACACGCCGCGCACCTGATGTCAGAGTTCCTGACGTTGGGTAAAGCTCAGACGCTACCGAAGTTGGAGGACTTCGAGCACCGCGCCATGACGTCGCCGCCCGTTCCCGGTTACTCACCCCCCAAAGCCGAAGCGCCCAGTCAGCGCACCCTTGGGGGGTCGCCGGGGGGACGGGCGGCGTCCCCGTTGGGTGCGAAAGGATCGATGAACGACACGAGTTTGGTCAGGCCGCCGCTTCATACGCTGGAGAACGCGCGGGAGGTGTTCATGGCCGAGTTTCAGGTGCGCGCCGCGACGCATCGCGCGCCCGATGCGCGCGCTTTTGCCCGCCAAAAAATAAGTTAACGTTTCGCCCCCGCGGCTCCCGCCCCAAATCGCCGCCTCCAAGCGCCTTCTGACCCCTTCCCTTCCCGTATACATCCCAATCCCCAGGCTTTCCACGAGGGCAACGGCGAGGCGTTCGACAGGCTCACGCACGTCCTCAACCGACGGCTCCAGCGCACGCACAAACCCTTCGACATGTTCGGCCTCTACCGCGCGGTCACATCGCGCGGAGGATTCATCGATCGCCCGCACGCCAGAAAAAACCTCAGCATGGTGGAAGTCTTCCGAGAGATGGACAACCACTACGACGGCCACACGTACACCGACATTGGCACGCTGCTACTGAACACGTACCAGAAGACCTTCTCGGAGTACGAAGACGAGCACCCGCAGGACAGGAACGTGGTCAAATGCGACAAGTGCGACGAATCTCCGGCCCGCGATCGCAAAACGGGCTTTGGATGCGAAAGCGCTAAAGTCGTCACTGGAGACGCTTCCAGAGACTGGTGCGGGTGCGCGGAGTGCGGGGTTCTGACACACACCAAGTGCTGCGCCCCGCCTTCAGCTCCCTTCGACTCCACCACGCGCTTCAAGTGCGACGCGTGCCGCAGCGGCGCCACCGCGAAGAAGCGGGACGAACGGCGACGGGCGAGGGACGCGATCGCCGGCGGCGGCGCCGGCAACCGGCACGCGGCGGGCCGGCGCGACCGCGAGCGCGAGAAGCGCGATCGTGAGAAGCGCGAGGCGGATAAGGTCGTCACCGGTGTCGTCAACGGCGTCGGCGTCGGCGTCGGCGCCGTGGGGAAAGATTCGTCCAAAGGGAGCCAAGGGGCGGCGGAACGCATTCATCAACCGAGCGGCGCCGCCAAGAAGCGAAGCCGCGGCGGCGAGCAGATTGTTTTCCATCACCCATCCCGGCATCACCCCGGCGGCCTTCCCAACGTCGAGCAGGCTGTCGCGGAGGCTATGGCGGCGCAGATCGCGGAGGAGAGCGCCGATCGCAGGCGAGCGGACGCCGCGATGAGCGCGGCGGCTGCTCACGCGGTTGTCGCCGGCGCCGCGCCCATCGGCCACGGTTTCTCCAGGGATTTCGGCTACCACGGGTTCCAACACCAGATGCATCAGCACCAGCATCAGCACCAGCACCAGCACCAGGGTAACGTTACCTACGGAACCCCGCAGTACGTCCAAGGGTACTCGCAGATGACCTACAACGCCTTCCCGCAGCAGCAGCAGCAGCAGCAGCAGCAGCAGCGGGGAGCTCAGATGCTCCCGCCCGGCTCGCAGCAGTGGCAGAGCGCCGCCGCGCAGACGCTGCGAGAGCAGGACGAATGCCTCATGCGCGCCTTCAACGCCTCGGGGGGTGCGAAAAACAACGCCTCCGATGGGAATTCACAGCCCCTGAACGTGGACCCGCAGTGGGTGCGGTACTCACCCGACGGTACTCACCTCCCGTCTCAGTCCGCCGGTGACAGCGGCAACGACACCGGCACGCACCAGGGAACCAACTCTGGGTTAAACCACGGTCCATCCGATCCATCCGCGGGGTCCCGGGGCGGGTCCAGCGATCGCATGCGTCGCATGGTGCTCCAACCCGACGGCGGGTTAGTGGAGACCACCACGGATGGCGGCTTGGCGGAAAACACCGGGGGCGACTCCGGACCGTCTCCGGGCTCCATTCCGGACTCCATGCCGGACTCTGCGGACCCGGGCATGTCGGTGCTCACGTCGCTCGCGGCGGCGCCCGGCGCGTGGATGCCCTCCGCGTCCGAGGCTAACTTGCTCCAACGGCTCAACGATGAGCTCAAGGAGACGCGCGCGGGCGCCTCGCCGCGTTCGGGGGACGTTTCACGTAAGGGTTCCGACCCACGGCTTGTGATTTCCGGGGAGATGCGCGGTAACCCGTCGCTGACGCGGTTCGGCGAGATGGAACGGAGCGATTCGCTGTGCTCGCTCGGGGTGTACGACTCGCAGTATTGGAACGCGGTGCTGGACAACGGCATGGGCATGGACGGGCTGGGATCCGACCCCGCCGCGTGATGTATACATAAAATATTACCTACACCATTGATGACAGAGAAAGAAGACGCGCCAGCCGCGTGGTTCGGAACAAGATCCGACACCGCAGGGGCGCGCAGAAGGAAGTTTACTACTGTATTCTACTATAATAACCCTTGTAACGAGGATGTAAGCCGCCTAAAAGTTATATCATTCGCATCATTCGGATTCGTCGGAGTCGTAATCGCCCAAAAGCGGCCTCGCGGACGTCGCCTCTTCGTCGTCCCCTAATTCGTCGTCGTCGTCGTCGTCGCGTGTCCTGCGTCTCGTCTTGGGCCGCCGCCCGTACGACGGCGTCGGGGTCTCCTCGTGCCTGTCGCGAGGAGAAGTGCCAAAGGAGAAACTCGGCGGCATGGACGTCATCGCGTGGACGCTTCCGGATGCGAGAAGCAAGTCTTCGTCGTGGTGCTCCTCGCCGTCGATGCCGCCCCACGGCCCGGCGTATCTCTCACTTTCCAGAAGAATCTCCGGAGACGCGTCCAGGGTCCAGTTCATCCCGCCGCCGATGGAGCTCGCCATCGACGCGCCGCGGTGGTGGTGCCCGACGGAGCTCGGACCGATCTGCGGTGCGCAACGAGGGGTGATTGGTTAGTACCTTCGAAGGTATTTGGTTAGTATTTGAGTGGTATTAGGGTGGTACTTGGGTGGTACTTGGGTGGTACTTGGGTGATATTTGGGTTGGTACTTGGGTACGGGAGGGATAATGGACTGTCGACACTCACCATCCCGAGCGCGGACGCCTCCGCCGCGTCGATACCGGCGCCGAACTGCGGTCCGCCGCCGCCGCCCGAATCCCGACCCGCGCCCCCGCCGCGCATCCCGACACCCAATCCCCCCCGTCCCCGGGATGACGCGTTCGCCAGGTACGAACCCCCGTTCATCCCGCCGCCGCTCCGTGAACCCCCACTCCCGCCGAACAAGGTCTCCACGTGGGGCCGTAACACGAGCACGCACAGCACGATGTCCGCGCACGCCACCTGCGCGGGTGTACCTCGGAGGTTCATGAACGCGGCCATGACCTGTGAACAAAACACGACGTCAATCACATTGCCCATAAGAAAGTAAAAAGAAACTCACCGCCGCGTGGACAAACGCGGAGACTCGGATGATCTTCACGACTGTCGCGAGGAGCCGCCCGTCAGACGCCTTCTTAGCGGCCGGGCGTGTCGTGCCCCGGCTTCCAGTGCCGTTGACGTTGTTCACGTTCGAGTTCGCGTCTTCGATCTGTCCTTGCCCCGTGTCCTTGACGACGGCGTCGTGGCTGCCGAAGAGCCCGTCCCCGGCGCCCGCCACGTTGTCCAGGTGAAGGCACAGCAAGTTGTGCTTATGCACGAGATACCTCACGGCGAAGAAGAGAGTGCCGGGTATGAGTAACACAGGCGCGAGCGCCGCGTAGGCGAGCGCGCACGCGAGCACGGTGACGTTGAACGCGTGTTGGCCGGGGAGGTCAAACGCGGGTCGAAACACGGGGGTTTGGTACGAAAGGTCACCGGATCGATCCCCGTCTGGACCTATTCTTTCCGGCGTCGCGGTCCCGCCCGCGTATTCGGACCCGTCCTCCGCACCCCAGGGACCAAACTCCGCCTGGCTCGACGTATTCCGCGTCATCCCGGTTGAAGCAAGTCCACCCCCGATCGAGTTAAGTCCCTTTCCTTTCCTCGCCAGCTTCGCCGCGGCTTCACACCGCGCCCAGGACAGAAACGATAACAACTCCCACGCCGGTCCCAAAGTGCAGCACGTCGCGAGGAAACCGCAGATGCTCATCGCGGAGCTCGCGACGAACGAGTCGCCGAGTATGCGCAAAAACCGGTCCTCGCACGCGTCGGGGGTGGACCGCCACTGGCACTGCCGCACCTGCTGCACCGTCGCGCTCAGCGCCGCCTTGCCCAACGCCAACAGCAACAGTATGTTAATCAAAAAGAACCAAAACTCTTTCGACACCAAACTTCGAAGCGCGCCGCTGCGCGTGAGGTGCCGCTCAGCCCGAGTCGCGCGTTCCATCACTTTCGGGATCAGCAAGTAGATGACGATGAGCACGCCGAGGTTGGGAAGAAACTGGAACACGAAACCGGCCAAGTACCCCCGACCTTTCGCCCACGCCACCCACTGATCCCACTGGAAATCCATCTCCGGGTTCAGCGTCTTGGCGGCGTCGTTGACAAACGAGAAGAGCGCGAGTGGACTGGAGACGAACACCAACCCCAAGAACAGCGAACCGTTCACCGCCCACAACCGCGCGAATCGAGACTGTAAACAAAACACATCGTCAGTATAATCGCCGATACAAAGATTAAAAAATAGACTCACCAACGGCGACGTCCCAACGTTGTCCCAGAGGACACCGGCGGGAGGCGGCGCGTGGTCCACTCGCCAGTTGTGCACACCGGCCCCGATGGCCAACGCGATCGACGACGGCATGCCACTCGGGTCGAACCGCGCGCCCGCGAAAGCGTCGAAGCTCAAGCCGTCCTCCTGTGAGAGTTGAACAAAGTTGAACAAAACACGACGTCAATCGAATCGCCCGGGCACGAAAAAATAAAAATAAAAATAAACTCACCGTCGATCGCGTCGGCGGCGCGAACGTTTCACCGACGATCAACGGCTCGGTCAGGTCGAGGTCAGCGTCGTCGTCAGCGGCGTCGAGGCCGGTGTTTGTGTTGAGACGCGTGTCGCGCCTCGCGGCGTCGCGTCGAGCCGCGGCGGCCGTCGCCCTGCTCTCGTCGGCGTTACCCCCGCCGTTCGAGTCCCCGCCTTTATCGCCGCCGAAGCCCGGGCCGAGCGCCCACGCCGCCGCGAACGGCAGCATCCACGCGTGCCACGCGAGCGCCACCGACGCGCCGCGGTGCGTGCGCTTAAGCGCGGTCAGCGCGCGTCGCGCCGTGAGCGGGTCGCGGAACACCGCAAACGCGCATCCCGGCGGCGGCGGCTTCGTTCCATCCCCGCGTCGACCGTCGGATCCCACCCTCAGACGCACGAGGTCCTCCTCAGCCTTGGCGACGGCGCGGACGCGTGCCTCCAAGACGTTCACACCCCCCGCCGCGTTCACGTCCTCCTCACCCGCGCCGAAGAGCAACGACGACGCCTGCGGGGTATCGTCATCTCGTCCACCCACGCCGCCGCTACCGCCGGACGATCGCCCCCGTCGTGCCCTCCTCGCCGCCGCGAGCCTCGCGCGCGCCGTCGCGAGCTTACGCCGGGCGCGGGATTCCGCGCCGTCCCGCGGGACCACCACGCGGTGCACACGGCCCGGGAACCGCGCCTCCAACGCGCGTTCCAGCGCCGCCGGATCGTCGGTGACGCATCGCGGTAATCTTCTCAACAAGATTGTGGTCCCCGCGACGGACGCCATGAGCTCGGCGCGTGCGTATCGCATGCGCACCAAGGACACGGAGATCTCATCTGCGATCCACTCCACGCACACGATCGCCACCGCGGAGGTCAGCACCACCGCCCAGAGGTACGGCGAATCGTTCGGTAGGTGGTGCACGGTGGTCCTGGCGAAGAGATTTGCTTCGTCGAGATTTGCGTCGGCGATGTCCGCGCCGCTCCCGAGGTGCATCGCGACGGGCAGGAGGATGCCGAGCCCCGGAACGCACGCGCCGAGGAGGGCGCAGAGGATGAGCCTCTGGACGATGAGGTAATCGCGCGCGTCCGCGCCGCACCGGCGGGTCACCTCGTCCCCCGGAGCGTTCCACACCCGATACAGTTGCCGGCAACGCGCGGTCACCCCCATCCACCGTCGCCTTCTTCCGCCGTTGACGCCGCCGGCGTTACCTCCGAAGCCGCCGCGGTTGGACGACCCACCCGCGACGTCCGCGAAGTGATCCAGGCGCCAGAAGAACCACAGGAGCACCAGCGGCACCGCCAGCATCACGTCGAACTCGAGCGTGTACCTCAGAGATCCCAAGATTAGATGTGGGATGGACGGAGGCGGGGGGAAAGTGGGTGGCGACGGCGGGGCGGGCGCGTCGGGCGACGGCGGGGGACGCATGGCCTTCCCCAGCATCGACGCGTCATCACCCGCCCCCGCCACCGCCAGCAGGAATCCCAGCGCGTTCGCCGCGATACCCATCGATACCCGCGCGCCCTACTGCTGTCCCGTCGCCCCGCTGACGAGGCTTTTGAAATAACAGCGTGAATCTCATAGTTTGACTCTGCCGGCTCTTCGCACTTCGGGGGGCGCATGGGTGGGACGACGGTGTGGCGGCCCCACGTGAGGCAGTCGCTGCCGAGTACTCACGAGGTCGAGGTCAAGGTCGGGGCGAACGAGCAGGATGGGGTGAAGCAGGGCGTGAAGCGGAAGCAAGCCCCTCGCACGAAGGGGCCATGCGAGCACGGGGTGAAGTACCGCTCGAAGTGCAAGGTGTGCGGTGCTTGTCCGCACGGTCGTATACGCTCTTATTGCAAGGAGTGCGGTGGGTCACAAATCTGTGAGCACGATCGCATACGCCGTCAGTGCAAGGAGTGCGGTGGGGGTGCAATCTGCGAGCACGGTCGTCGGCGCTCTCAGTGCAAGGAGTGCGGTGGGTCTGCAAACTGCGATAAGCGGAAGAGAGCCCCTCCAACGAAGGGGCCATGCGAGCACGGGGTGAAGTACCGCTCTCAGTGCAAGGTGTGCAGTGCTTGTCCGCACGGTCGTTGGCGCCATCAGTGCAAGGAGTGCGGTGGGTCACAAATCTGCGAGCACGGTCGTGTGCGCTCTAAATGCAAGGAGTGCGGTGGGTCTGGAATCTGCGAGCACGGTCGTCAGCGCTCTCATTGCAAGGAGTGCGGTGGGGGTTCAATCTGCGAGCACGGTCGTCGGCGCCATCAGTGCAAGGAGTGCGGTGGGTCTGGAATCTGCGAGCACGGTCGTGTGCGCTCTGAGTGCAAGGAGTGCGGTGGGTCTTCATTCTGCGAGCACGGTCGTCGGCGCAAACAGTGCAAGGAGTGCGGTGGTTCACAAATCTGTGAGCACAGTCGTCAGCGCTCTAGATGCAAGGAATGCGGGGGGGCATCAATCTGCGAGCACGGTCGTGCGCGCTCTCAGTGCAAGGAGTGCGGTGGGGGTGGAGTCTGCGAGCACGGTCGTCAGCGCTCTGCATGCAAGGAGTGCGGTGGGTCTCGATTCTGCGAGCACGGTCGTCAGCGCTCTAGGTGCAAGGAGTGCGGTGGGTCTGGAATCTGCGAGCACGGTCGTCAGCGCCATCAGTGCAAGGAGTGCGGTGGGTCACAAATCTGCGAGCACGGTCGTCAGCGCTCTTACTGCAAGGAG
>Ga0302116_1002036_pt1 | contig 12034 bp, 13 predicted proteins | sample AG5_SCM_MG_FD_203124 | JGI IMG/M metagenome (GOLD analysis project Ga0302116, IMG submission 203124) | Marine microbial communities from Western Arctic Ocean, Canada - AG5_SCM | ecosystem: Environmental > Aquatic > Marine > Oceanic | place: Canada: Western Arctic Ocean | collected 2017-10-01 | reverse complement strand
CCCCCCCCTCCCCACTATCATCCAACGCATGGCCCAATTTCACAATTTCCAGCAACACATCCACACAGCAAGTCTCGCGGAACAAGTACTCGTCGCTTAGCTCGGTCGCATACTCGAACTCCAGCACGCCCTTCAGCTGAGCCACTGTCATGCTGTCCATCATTGTCGTGAGCGGAGCCTTCCTGGGAATCTCCGACGGAGTCAGGTTCGTCAGTTTGCTAACGTCCGCCAGGATTTTCAGCTCTATTTCGTCAATTGTCAAGTTTCTAATTTGTTCCGCGTCTATTGCGATTCTCGTCTCGTTTTGCTTATCGTTATCGTTATCGTTATCGTTAACATTATTCTCATTATCCGCATTATCCCCGTCGTTCCCCTCGAACGACTTCTGCGCAACAATTTTGAAGCTTCCGCCCAAGTACGCCTTGCGGCACCAGCTGCGGGCAATTTTCCCGCTAGTCGTCTTGGGAATCGTCCGCGGTTCGAGCAATATTATGTGCGAGATCGCCACCCCGTGTTCCTTGTTGATCGCCGTCCAAACCCCGTTGATCATCTGCGCCGAGCGAAGCGAGGCGCATTTTAAACGAAGGTTGAGAGCAGTGAGCCAGATTAGTAATTTCGCACGGAGTTTGGTACTTTTCTGTTACAAGGCTCGCTCGCTTCGCTCGCTCACCTCCTCCCCCCTTAACCCCCCACTCTGAGCATTTCTGCACTCGATAACCAGCACCACCTGCTCAACCCCATCGGCCAGCTGGTCAATCGTGAAAGCTGCGCAGCACCCAGGCCGGAAAAAATCGTTTGAAAGATTCTCCGCGCTGGATTCTAGATCTTGCGGGTAGTGGTTGCGCCCTCGAATGATGAGCAAGTCTTTCAAGCGCCCACAGACGAAAATTTCGTCGTTGTGGAGGAAGCCCAAGTCGCCTGTGCGCCGAGCGAAACGAGTGAAGCGAGCCAAACGAAATGGGTGGGTTTAGCATACATAGTAGTGGATGTGGGTTTGTTGTAGCCATTTTCCGCTCGTTCGCTCGCTCACCTGTACGGAGATAGCCGCTTTGTTCCTGTTGTTGTTCCTGTTGTTGCTCCTCCTCCCCTCCAACCACATACGCTGCGTGAAACGCCTCCTTAGTCGCATCCTCGTTGCCGTAATACCCCCCCGCTTTCGAATCCGATCTCAGCCAAATTTCCCCAACGCAGTCTTCCCCCAGCAGCTCGCAGCTCTCACAGTTCACGATTCTAATGTCAACCTTCTGATTCTTGGCGAACCCGCAGCCCACGATTTTCACGCCAGAATCAGCATCAGCGTCGGCATCAGCATCCTCCAAAACAACAATTCTATTATTGCTCTCCATCTCAACCTTGTCAACGTTCAGCACCTGACTCCCTCCGCTGCAAACAAACACGGTGTGCTCCGCCAACCCATAGGTGGGATACATTGTACCGTTCGGCAGGCCGTATTCACCAAAGAGGGAGACGAATTTATCGCACGAATCTGCGCCGAGCGAAGCGAGGCAAAAATAGTTGAGTAGGTTAGTTCAGTAGTGGAGGTAGCCATGCATAGTAATTTCGCGCTCACCTTGGTCCACCGGCTCGGCGGCGTTAATCATGTGTTTCACGCTGCTCAAATCAATCCTATCCTTTCCCTCCCGTTTTTCGTACTTGCTCCTGCTCCACTTCCGCTCACACAGCCTGTACGCAAAGTTCGGAGCCTGCAAGTGAGTTCCGCCATACTGCGACGAGCAAAATGACAAGAGTTTGTTAGTCACTTCGCACTCGTTCTGTCTCAAGGCTCGCTCGCTTCGCTCGCTCACCTTGCTGATCGCCTCGATCCACGAGCACGGGTTTTGAATGAAGCTCAAAGGAGAGAAGTAGTAGCCGCTGCCACCGCAGTACAGCGCGCCAAGATAAGACCCGATCAAACCCATATCGTGATACTGGGGAAGCCACGACACAACTACCGTAGCTGCGTCAGCCTTCAGCTCGGAGGTTATGATGGTGAGGTTGTGGGAGAGATTGCAGTGGGATATCATGACGCCCTTGGGCTCGGAGGTGGAGCCCGAAGTGTACTGCAAGAAGGCCAGGTTGGTAGGAGTCGGTGGTGCAAAAGTTGCATCCATGATATTGCCCCCCTTCTTCAGCTTGTCAGTAACTATCCAAGTCAGCTCGGGCCACTTCGCAGCAGCATTCGCGCTAGTGAAGAAATTCTTGACACCGACCGCCTTCTTCATGTGGTCGTAGAAGGAGTGGGTGAGGGCGTGGGTCGCGCCAGAGTCGTTGGCGATGGAGGCGAACATGTACATGTCCTTCTTCAATTTTCTCGGATCGGGGGGGAACACCGGAACCGCCACGAGATCTGCCTTCAAACAAGCTATGAAGGCCACCAGGAACTGGAGGGAGGGAGCATAGACGAGGAGAACTTTGTTTCCGGGCGGGATTTTGCATAGGTTGAGAAGGTGGGAAGCGAGGTTGGAAGTGGCGGACGAGAGCTGTGAGTAGGTGTAGGACTCGTTTATGTTTGTGGCGGAGGAGAGAAAGGAAAGAGCCGGTTTTGTTGGAGTGTCGGTCGTGAAGTGCTCTAATCTGGTGAGAAAGTTGTCGAGGGGGGCAGGAGAGCACATCAATTGTTGCAAAAGTTGTTAAAATAAAAGTTACAAATAGCAAAATGTTAAAACCGGCCCTTACGGTCAGCCTAAAAGTTGGAGAGGACCCCTTCATCTACAGTGGATGGGATAATGGAGGATCAACAGGCTACACATGGAAGGTCGATGTGTCATCCAATGCCATTGGTTACTTTCAAACAAAGAATGATCAACGTTCGACTGCCCACCTGTGCGGGGGTGGAATGGCATTTGAATACCAGTTCCATCCCTTGCAAGTAGGATCAAGCGAAGTGAAAATATTTCACGGCAGACCATGGGAGAACAATAACAAAGAAACAATTCTCTTTCATGTTGGTGCATTAAACGAAGAGGAATCGTCCACACTTGATGCGTTGGTTCAACAGGAACAGGAAAAATTGGAAGCATTCCAATTTGAGGCCAACAATTTGAACATTGAAATGGTCCCACAGGAACCCCCTACCACCACGGACACCTCCACCACCACAGGTGCCCTACTCTTTTTCATTCGCCACATGTGTGCGGTATTGGAACCAAGGTTAGACAGGCACCACAAAAAAGTTGCTGCAAACAATATTCAAACAGAGAAAGAAAATTTGACCAACATGCAAGAGGTTGTGGCGGGTATGCAAAGTCAAGTCGATGCTGCTGCTGCTGCTGCAAGTGGTGACGAAAAAAAAAAAAAATAAGGAATGTTTTGTGTGCGTGTGTTCACCAAATCACAATAGGGCATGTGCATAATCAGCAAGGCTGGCTCAGTTCGCTCGCTCGCACCCACCACGAGTTAATCAAGAAGCGTGTGATTGGCCCTCACCACACGAGACAAATAAAGGCGTACAACAAGTGTAAAAAACAACACCTCAATTTGATGTTACCGGTATATCCCGTTTATGAAATCGCTGCTCGTCTCCCTCCGTTTAATCGTCGTTGTTCTTTTACGCAGCGTCTGGTGGTGCTGCTGCTCCAATCGCTGCGGTTCCAACAGATGAATGAAAATACAATGTATTTTCTTGAGAAAGTGGGGTGGATTTTTCTTCACACTGTTGCCTGTGTTGCCTGTGTTGCCTGTGCTACCTGGTGTGCTGCTCCCGTTGCTCTGTTCTCTATTTTTGCCTTCGACATCGATCTGTCGCACGGAGACGAGGCAGTCGATATTCCTCTCCAACAAGTAAATCGCCTTGTCGAATCTGCGCCGTGCGAGTGAGTTTAGTTATTGTGCATTCTTCTTCTCTCTTCCGCTTCGCTCGCGGCTCGCTTCGCTCGCGGCTCACCTCTCCCTGTCCACCCTCGTCTTAAACAAAGGATAAAACACGTTGACATCTTGCACCGCACTTCTGCTCCCGTTGCCCAGAATCTTGTACCGCAGCGGCACGTCCAAGTACTTGCTCATCATGAACACCAAATGCGCGACCATGCACAATCCATAGCTCAACCTGTCGTCGTCTATCGAGTACAGATCCCTTCTACAAACGAAGTCCCGGATCATGTAGGTGTTCTCGTCAATTTCCCGGATGGGGTAGATTTTCTGCAATTCGCCCAACTTTTTAAGCTGGTGTGCTTGCACGAGAAACTGGTCCAAACCGAACCGCCGCTTCTCCTCAATCAAAGCAGTCTCTATTGATCTCAACGATGAATCCAATTTTTCGCAGGTGGTAAGGGTCTCTTCCAGCAACGTTAAAGATTTCGAGAGAAGGTTCTGGGAAGATTCGAGAGAAACGGTTTCAAAGTTCAGGGTTTGGGTTTGGGCTAGGAGCTCGGATTGCAATCTAAGGTATTCCTTCGTCTTGGTGAGTTTTTTTTTAATTTTATTCTTGTCAGCGTACGAGCTATCACTTTTGCCGAAGAACTTTTTGCTGCCCCTGTGTTTATTATTTTTATTGGGTGAAGTTTGGGGAGTTACAAGTGCTGTGGATACCGTGGGAGATACAGGGGCCGGAACAGCTTCCGTACTCCGCCGATCATCATCCTCTTCCGCCAAGTTCAACTCCTCGTACAGAGAAGCCTCCACCCACCAGCTACCATCGACTCCTTTGATAAAAACTGAGTTTCGCGGAAGAAGGTCAATCTCCTCGATGGAATTGTAAGAGAAAAAGGATGGGAGTCGGCGAAGGTTGGCAGGGCTGCTGATATTTAGTGTTGCGAGGGTGCGCGGGGGGGAGTAAATTGTTGAGAGGAAGGTGAGGGTTTTCGTTATGGCATTAGGAGATGTGTCGCTTGTGATTGTGAGGAAGGAGGCGGGAATTTGGGTTGTGGGGGCAGCCCAACAAGGATTGCAACCGGAACTGGTGCTTGAGAAGTGGAGCGTTTGGGGGGGAGTTGGGGGAGCTGGGGAGATCGAGGAAAAACCTTGCTTTTGTGAAGAATTATATTGGAGAATAGTCGAGAAGGGTTTAATCGGTTGGGCGATGGGGAAGGGGAAAGCATTGATTAGGTGAACTTCCGTTAGCTCCAGCATCCTGTGTATCTTCCAAAATTTTCAGGAAAACCTGAACACCTCTGAACACGCTGAAGTGCTAAATTAAACACAATTACGTCCCCATCATGCGTCCATTAACCCTTATCCTTTTGGCCACAGCTGCAACTTCATACACCTTCACGAATCCCGTGAATCATCACATTCTCGTCAACCTTAGGGCAGGAGCCAGCGACAATGAACAAGACGAGACTAGCGAAATAGCAATTACTTCCCTTCGATCCCTCGGCATGTACGCAAAAAACAGTTTTTCGAAACTTTTAGGTATAAAACAGGTCAAGGGGTTCAAGTCGAGAATATGGGCTTTTTTCTTTGGGGAGCAGGATGGTGACATTGGTGAGGTCGATTTGAGAAGGAAGCTATCAAAGAGAAGAAGAAAGATTTCTAGATCCAAATCCAAACCCAATTCCAAACCCAATTCCAAACCCAAACCCAATTCCAAACCCCAAACATCATCAATGAAAGCGTCCAACCCCCTCTATCGAATTCAACGCGAGTTCATAAAGTTCTCCTCCTCCCCCCCCTCCGGCCTATCCGTAAAAGTCCGCGGCAGCAACCTCCGCGTTTGGATCGTCACAATGAAGGGCCTGAACGTCTACGATGGCGAAACCTTCAAGCTGCGCGTGGAGTTTCCGAAGAGCTACCCAGCGAGCCCCCCCTCGGCCTACTTCTTGAAGCCGAACATTCCGAAGCACGAGCACGTGTACACCAACGGGGACATTTGCCTGAGCCTGCTGGGGAAGGACTGGCGCCCCACAATGACCGCCGAGAGCATTGCCATTAGCATTCTGAGCATATTAAGCTCGGCTACGAAGAAGATGCTGCCGCCTGACAACCAGAATCAAGCAGGCAAAGAACCAGGAGCGGCGCAGGACAACTTCATCTACCACGACGATAATTGTTAGAGTTGACGGTAGAGAGAGATTTAGCTGTCGTTTTTTATTTTAAACATATCTGTGACCCCAGCCACAGACAAATAAATGAACTTGTCATCTATGATGCCGATCGACAACAATGACCTTGTGAAATCGTCAGGATAGTCGCCAGCGTTCTGCCAGTCTTGCAGGTTGGAAGTTGTTTTCGTATTCACGTAGTATACCCCCTTGTTTAAATCGTTTGATTGCACCACAAAAAAGTTGTCCTGCGAATCCAACACACAATTTGTGGTGCTCGGATTGTTCAGTCCTTCGATTTCTTTTGTGATTGTTCTTGTTGTTTTGTCCTCCACATTGATCAGGTGCAAGGTGCTCTTGGTCAAGTAAAACAAGGACTTTCTGTCGTTCGACGATACCTTGTAGCCAGCGTAGTATATCACACGTTGGCCATCAACTTCCTCGATGGCCGCGGCAGAAATGTAATGGTCACGCTTGGGCATTGCCGTGAGCGAGGTCATATTTTTAGCATCTATGGCGATGAGGAAAACTTCATTTGATGAACCCCCATCGTTTGAGCCTCCAAACAAGTAAATTGATCCATCCATTTCGGTCCCCCCCTGCGCCGCAAGTTCTTTTGTCATGTTCATGAATGGAGACCAGGAAGTGCTATCGAACACATCAACCCTAGTCATGTAACATCCTTGTCACAGTCATCTTCAAGCTGTATCCACCAAACCGATATATCTTGTCGTTCACAACGACCTCTGTTGCCTCTTGTGTGTTGGGTGTGTTCAAGTTTGGCGCTTGTTCTTGTTTGGGCCAACAGTGCTCATGATATAGCAAACTTCATTGGAAAATCACTTATGCTGTAGCACATAGATTGGGTGAAGAGGAATATGATTTCTTCATTTCTTGTCACCTTGTGATGTGTTGTGATCATGGATTTTTTAAACTAGAACTCTGTGTCATGTAGATTTTATCGTTCCTATATTATAGATATAATAACGTTATGCTCGCCTCACCAACGAGTGCGCATTCCCTGGATTCAAGTAAACACCCAACAGCAACAACTCTGACTTCCCCCCTTCTATCTTTTGCCGGTGATGGAAATCCCTCCTCATCATCCTCCCCCTCCTCCTCCCCCTCCTCCTCCTCCTCCTCCTCCTCCTCAACTTCAATCCAGTCACTGGATTTCGAGCGAATAATAAACAGCTACCATCTCAGCACCCACTCCCAATCTCCCTCAAAGTCGAAGCGTTTCATAATAGGCTACTCTGGGCGAACCTCAACAAGGTGGTTCTTAACCCTAGTAACCGGCACGCTGATCGGCTTGATCGCCGTCCTGATCGTGAACTGCATATCCTTTCTAATCGAGCTTCGGGAGAGCAGCATAAACAACCTCGAGACGAGCCCAATCTTCACCGACGAGCCCAACGTTCTCCTCTTCGCGGTCTTTTCCTTCTGGAACGTTTCCCTCGCGATCGCGGCTTCGTTGCTGTGCGTGGTGGTGAGCCCCTCGGCCGCCGGGTCGGGAATCCCAGAGGTAAAGGCCTACTTGAACGGGGTGAGGGTGCCGTCCTTTCTCAACAGCAGGACCTTCTTCGCCAAGACTCTCGGAACGATTTTGGCGGTCAGCTCGGGCCTGTGCGTCGGCCCGGAAGGTCCGCTCGTTCACCTCGGCGCCATGGTTGGGAGCAGTCTGACTAGGTCGGGCAAAATTGCCGGCGAAGTCAGGAGGTTCAGGAGGGGGTTTCCGAGATTGAGCGGGGTGTTGGGTTGCGCCAGTCCGAACGAGGAGGAGGATGAGGAAGGGGAGGAGGGTTTCAATCCGTCGAAAAATTCGTCGAAAAAAGACGGATGGCGATGGCCAAAGTTCAGCTTCATCACCTCTCTGGTCTCCTACCTGTCCAATTTCCGCAACGACGGCGAGCGCCGCGACCTAATCTCGATAGGTGCCGCGGCGGGTTTCGCGGCGGCTTTTGGCGCGCCGATCGGTGGGGTGCTGTTCTCCCTCGAGGAGGCGTCGACCTTCTTCGCGTCCAAGATGCTGTGGCGGACGCTAATGGCCACGGCAGTGGCGACGTTTGTCATTGCGAGCTACTACGGGGATCTGACGCACTACGGCGTTCTTACTTTGGATACTATCAACACCCCCAACGACAACGTCATCTTGAACAGGTTTCAGGAGGTGCCGTTGTACGTGATTATAGGCGTCATGGGGGGTTTGCTCGGTGCGTTCTTCAACCACGCCTACCACTTCTTGTCCATGAAGGTGAGTGTGTGGGGGGGAAGTGAGCGAACTGAGCGATGAGCGAGCCACGAGCGAAGTCATGAGCAAAAACCTCCACTCTCTCTGCTCGCTCAGTTCTTAATGTCCCGCTGCTGCTCTCAATTCTCGGGGTTGAGCAGCAGCACGTAGCACTCCAGGACGCACCCTTGGATGCTCAGCGAACTAACATCACACCATTCCACTCAATTCGTCGTTTGGCTCACTTGCTCGGCGCGGCGCAGAGGAAAGAATTTTACAGCGGTCACGGGAAGAAGAACATCGCTAAGCTGGGGGAGGTGATTTGTTTGAGGTGAGTTTAATTCCGTCTCCGCTCGCCACAATTAACTTACACATAATATTATTCCACTCGATTCAAAAATCGCTTGTTGGCGCAGCTTGCTGACAAGTTTCTTGACGTTTTATTTGAGTCTGAGTGCGGATTGGGCGTGCAGAGACATTGACATGAGCAAGTTGAGCGGGGTGGATGATGATAATGGAGGTGGGGATAATATGAATACTGACGATGACGTCGACATGCTGGTGGATGACGGCTTCGGCCATAGGTTCAACTGCGGCGTAAACCAAACGAACGAGCTGGCGAGTGTTCTGTTTGGCAATCGGGAGGATGCTATAAAAAACATCCTTTTGGATCCCACGGCGTTTGACGAGAAGACCTTGATAACGGTTGGAGTGTTGTTCTACTGTTTGCTCATATTAACGTTTGGGGCAACACTTCCGAGCGGAATTTTCATGCCGCTGATTTTAATCGGGAGCAGTCTGGGAGGGTACAGCGGAATTTTGATCGACAGGTACATAATGGCAGGTGTTTCTCCCTCAACGTTTGCGCTGGTTGGCGTTGCGAGCATACTGGGCGGAGTACAGCGCAGCACAGTGTCGCTCTGTGTGATTTTGATGGAGGTGAGCGAGAAGCCTTGATGAAGACGAAAAAGTCACAACTAGTGTACGACGTGTACAGACGAGAATACGAGCAACTACTAACCCCCTTCGCAACTTCTTCGCTCTGCGAAGGGAACGGGGCAAATTAAGTTCTTGATTCCCATCGTCATCACCACGGTGTGTGCAAGGACGGTTGGGGACTATTTCAACGAGGGAGTGTACGAGCTGGGGATGGAACTAAAGAACTTGCCCTACTTGGACCACCACGTCCACCAGAAATATGATTTGGCAAAAATCGGTCATTTCTGCAGCAGGAATGTCATCACTCTGGGAATGATTAGCAAGGTTGAAGAGGTTGCGGCGGTGTTGAATGGCTGCAATCACCACGGGTTTCCGGTAGTTGACAATTTCGGAAAATACGTGGGTATGGTTAGGCGGGACCAACTCGCTGCGCTGATCGAGTGCGGAATATTCGTCGAGGAGCTTGAGGAGCTGGACATCGAGCAGGACAGAGACATAGACATACACATGGAAGGCAACGACAAATCCTTCGAATTTGGTGGTAACGACAGGAGGACCTTTGACTCAGGGTTCTTGGACAGCAGCATTGTTGGAAACAACAACAACACCAGCAAATCGTTTGATGGTGGCGCAGATACAAATTGCTCGTCACAGAAATCACCCAATCGGAGGAAGCAACAAAGGTGAGTGAGTGCCTCGAGCGAGCGCAGCGAGCGAAGTTGCGTCCAATGCGACGACCGCAGGGAGGAGCTGCGTCCATGGGTCTCCCCACCTCCACAACCACAGTAATTCCACCTCAAACCGCTACAAAACTAATGTAACATTGTGTTTTTTTGTAGTTTCGTGAGCAACAGGAAAGCCACAGCAGTCTTCCAAGGCAACAGCTGCGATTTCAAAACTCTCACGAGGAACGCAACGAGCATGACCCCGGTGAAATTCAAGAAAAAGAGAAACCAAAATAGTAATAGTCACAACAACAACAACAACGAGAAAGAGACACGAAACAGCGAACTCATGGACGAGGCGTTATTGATCAAGGACGACCGGTACAAGTCAAACGCGCTGAAGGCGGGGACCAAGGCAGGTATAATAGTCATCGAAGTCAGCGAGGAAAGCTTGAACAAGCACGTAGACATCGGGGCGGTCATGAATTTGGCACCGCACGTTGTGCTGGAGAATTGCCCGCTGAGTCGAGCGTACAAGCTGTTCAGCAGCCTTGGACTCAGACACTTAGTGGTGTTAGGCGGGGTTAGTGGCGGGGAAATTGTGGGTCTGGTGACGAGGGCGAACTTGCTCGAGGAGAACATCAGAGAAAAACTGGAAAAAAACAGCTAACAAAAGTGGCGGAGCGGAGGGTGGGGCGGGGGGAGAGGGGGAGGAAGCGGGAGAGGGAACAGTTCGTATCTGGTCGAACCAGTAGAAGAAGATCCGTTCATTTTGGCTCGGTCCGTTGAACTCAATGGCAACTTTTTTGTTCTCAACAACATGTTGAGCATGGTGGAGGGGTTGAAGGTGACGTTGCTGCTCTCGAGCGGCGAAACCTCAATTAGGCCGAGAAGGGGTTCGGGCGGTCGCTCAAGGTTAAACGCGAGCTGTCGCAGGTAATCTTAACATCTAAACTCTTTATTATTACGAGTGTTACTACACTACTAGGCCCGTCCCATAAACATTTTACATTTTCTTCTTCCCAAGCATTAATTCAATTGGATTGGGAAGCTCAAACTTCTCTCGTTGGTCTTTCCCCCCCCCTTTGGTCTGGTCGATTATATCGTTCATGTTGATTGCAGTCATATCCAAATCCTTGATAATGTACACGCCGTAAAACACCCTCAGCCCAAGCAGGCCAACTCCAAGCCCAATCACGAAGCAGAACCCCGCCGCAAGGGACGACCCACCAACCGCAACCGTCTTCACGACGCTCTCGAGGCGTGCGACGGTGTAGTTGGGAGAGAGGGATTGCTCCAGAGACGAGAAGAAGAGGGCCAACGCGGTCGTGAGCTTCCAACAAAGGGTGGAGCCGGCGAAGGACGCCAGAGAGGCAAAGGTGCATATAAATGGGTTCACACCGTTCAAATCCTGGGCCGCAGTTATTGACTGCTGGCGCTCTTCGGAAGTGGGGGCGGGGCGCCCCTCTCGGTAGTCAGAAAGGGTTTTCTTTATCAGCGCCCGCTTTCGGGCACGCTTCGGGTTGGGGGGGGAGGTTGAACTGGGGTTGGGGGATTGCTGCTGCTGGGAGATCTCAGCCAGGAGACGATTGTTTATTGTGTTTGTTTGTGCAGGGGGAGGTGGGGTTGGAGACGGAGACGGAGGTGTGGGACCAGAATGGGGGCCAGAAACTGTCTCGGACACAGTCTCGGACTTGAATTCGGAATCGGAATGGAGGGGACGCAAAAGGCGGGAATAATGGGGGGAGGGGTTTGGAAATGAAGTGAAAAATGAATTTACGAGAATGGGAAGGAGCAGGAGCAGGTTATTTGTATTCATGGTCAAAATATAATGAGTTTTTTTTAGTGATTGCCTTGTCTTTGTACAAGCTGTTCACGAGATGACAAATTTCCAGAGTTTAAATTTTTGTGTTTTACCTTTCATGCCCAAAAAATGGCTTTCGCCAAACAAAAGTTTGAAGAGCTATAGCGCAACATTCTTTACCGATTTTTCATTGAAAGAACTTCAGGACGCATCCCATAGTATTCACTGATAGCTACAGTGACCAACAATACACATCGTAACACTCCCACCTCAAACGGACCACCTCAAAGTCTTCAAAAAGCCACTTTTCACGTGGCTATACCTTCTCCTCACGTGGACGAAAGTACAGGCCGAGCTATACGAGAAGGTCACCCTTGTCCTTGCCGATCGAATTAACCTATTCGGCCTATAGTTTCAT